>SDBU01003775.1_pt1 | contig 19080 bp, 21 predicted proteins | sample 2277071 | NCBI WGS metagenome assembly SDBU01 (sample SAMN10397929, study PRJNA504765) | marine sediment metagenome | isolation source: marine sediment core GS08_GC12, 126 cmbsf | place: Arctic Ocean: Gakkel Ridge, Loki's castle | collected 2008 | reverse complement strand
ACTAAAGAGCGGATTAGATTATAGATTCAAAAACTGCTCTATTTTAAATTTATCGTATATTGCTAGTTTTTCTACAAATCAAAGAATCACAAATGAAGTTCATTTAGGTTATAGAATAGATTTTTAGATCATTCTTTTTAAGATATTTGGAGTTAAATGCCATTTCAAAATATTTTCATCTTTTTCGATATCCAGCTTTGTACATCCCCCATTTTGAATATCTATATTTATGGTTGATCTTGAATATAAAAGAAAAGAAATTATCGCCTTTATAGAAGGCAGATGCCCTGCTATAAAAACTCTTTCATACTGAGAAATAAAATCTAAAGTCTCTTCAGCGGGAGCTAAAGGTTTTACTTTTTCAGTCTCTATTATTTTTTCTTTAGGAAAGTTAAAAACATCAGCTATAATTTGAGCTGTTTGTTTTGATCTTTTTTTTGGACTACAAATAATTACATCGAAGCTAATCGGTATTTTTGTTAAACCAATAGCTGAATTTTTTATAATCTCTTGTCCTTTTTCAGAAAGAGATTCTTCCATATCTATCTCTTTTAGATTAGCTTGACCGTGTTGCATAAGATATAAATTCATAAAAAAAACCCTAAATATTTTCCTTTAATTCCAAATTACTTTATTTTCTTTTTTAACAAAATAAAACTTTTGCTCTACAATAGATAGAAAAAATAAATCGAGACTTTTTATGAAAAAAATAATTTTCTATATATCAATAGCTTTTTTTGCTTTTTTAATAACTTACTTTTTTTTCTCAGGTGATAAAAAATTAAAAAATGTTTCAAAAGCTGATAAGATCGGTATTATAAAAGAGATAAAAGAGATAAAGATTAAAAATGTTCAAAATCCGTTAAATGCCTCTATAGAAGAGTATTTTGACAACTATATTTTAGCATTTAGAGTAAATGAAAATAAATCTAGCTACATTGGAATTAGTTTTTTAGATAAAAACTTTGAAGAGATCGGCCATTTCAAAAAAATTGATGTTCAAACAAACAGCGCTGAAGATCCTAGAATTTTTAAATTTAAAGACGATTATTTCTTGCTCTATAACGATATACTTCCAATTGAGCATTTTGCAAGAGCAATGCATCTTGCAAAAATAAACTTAAAAAATTTTTTTATCGATTATAAAACAGTTTTAGATCAACACCTAAAAATCGTTGAAAAAAATTGGGTTCCAATAATTGCTCAAGACAATCTTCTTTTAGCTTATAAGCTAATGCCCCATAAGATTATGCAACTAGATGATCTAAAGAAAAACTCTCTAAAACATCTAATTTTTCCAAATATGGAGTTTTCAAGGTTTTTCTGGAAATGGGGATCTCCCAGAGGAGGCACTCCTGCTAAAGTTGTAGATGGTGAGTATTTAGCTTTTTTCCATAGCTCTTATGGAAAAAGCAAAAAAAACAAGACCTATGTTATGGGAGCATATACATTTGATTTAAAAGCACCATATAAGGTAAGAAAAGTATCTTCATTTCCGATAATTTCAAATAGCTCAAAAAAAACAAGAGTATATTTCCCTACAGGCTTTGTTATAAAAAAAGAAAATAATAAAGATATGATTTATTTATCCTATGGCGAAAATGATAAAGATTCCAAAATAGCTATTATTGATAAAGAAAAGCTTTTTGAGAATATGAAAGAGGTCTACTAAGTTCATTAAAATAATTTAAAAGACTTAAAAAGCTAAAGATAACTATCCTTCCAAAGTTTGAAGAAATAGGATAGTGATCAAAAAACCCTATAAGTATAAAACTTAAAATTATACAAATAGAGGTTATTGAAATAGGGTTAAGAGAAGCTCTAAAAGTATCATAAATTGTAAAAAAAATGAGCATTAGAAAAATTAATAAAGAAATTAAACCCGTTTCAGCTGCTATTAAAAGATAAATATTGTGAACATATGCTCTTTGAACGCCTGCATTAGAATACTCATTTCTTTTAATTAAAAAGTTTCTAAAACCCACCCCAAAATAGGGATGTTTTTTTATCATATTTATCGATGTATTTTTCAAAGACTCTCTAGTAAAATTACTTTGTTTATTCATAGTAGATGCATCTTTAGATTGAAAATAAGAGCCTAAAAAGCCTCTCTCCATTAACAGTTTTGATCCAAAAACACCAAGAAATAGAATGATAACTAAAAAAGATAAAAACATTTTTTTTACTCTATATTTTTTATAAAGCATGAGTATAAAAAAACAAAAAGAGGAGATAGCAAAGCTAGCGAGCCCTGCTCTTGAAAAAGTTAATATCAAAGCGAGGATTTGAAAAAACAAAAACAAGCTAAAAATCTTATTTTTACTTTTATAAATAAAATACATAGTCAAAAGAGAGGAGATATTTAAAAATCCAGACAAGACATTTGGATGAATAAACGTTCCATGAGATCTTAAAAACTGATTATTTTGTGATGAGAGATATTTCAAAAAAAACTGAGCATTTTCAGCTATACTAATTTTACAAGAACCACCTAAATTATGCGCAAAAAAGGGTTCGTGTAAAAAAGCAAAACCAAGATGTTTTTGTAAAACAAATTGAAGTATGGCGAGGCTAGTTTGAAAAAGAGCAAATGTAAAAAATAAAGTGAGCAGCGTTTTAAAAATTACTATTTTATGTTTTTGTAAAGTTTCTGTAAAAAAACTCATCAATACAAAAATTAACAAAGCTGTTTTAAAAAGATCGTAATATGCTCTATGATGGATCTCTCCTTTTGAAAATACAATTGATAATCTTGCTAATAGTAAATATAAAATTAATAAGATTAAGTTTTTTGAAAATTTTATTTTCAGTTTATCTTTTTTAAAATACCAAAAAGTAAAAAATCCTAAAAAAATAAAATCAATAATATTTATATATCTATTCAATGAAAATATCTTCTGAAATTTATGATCTAAAATCTTAAAAATAGCAGGGGTAATTAACATTAAAAACGCATATAAAATTATTTTATAAGGAAATTTTTCATGTTTTTTTAAAATAAGATAAAATTTTTTGATACATAAGCCTTGTAAAAAAAATAATTTTTATAATAAATAAGCCTTAAGGAGACATTATGAAAAAACTAGCTTTTTATTTCACTTTATTTCCACTGTTTTTATTTTCTTATTGCAACATCTCATCGAATTTTGTAGAGGAAAAACAAAAAAAAATATTTCTATATTCAGATCTTCTTTTTTGGAAAACTTTTGAAGACGGTTTAGATTACGTCTATGATAATCAAATAGCATCATCGGCGCCAACTGGTCTTGGTGGAGATGTTAAAAGAGCAACATATTCATGGCAATTAGGTTTTAGAGTGGGTTTTAAATATCAAATGGACTTTGATAAATGGACCATCGATGGAAACTATGGCAAGATCAATCCTAATGATTCTCAAGAGATTTTAAATGCTGAAAACAAACAGATGTCTTCAACGTTTCAGCTACCAAGTAGTTTCACTCTTACAAAAGCTACTAGCAGAGTTAGGATTTCAGCAGATTTTGCAAATCTTCTACTAGAAAGACTTTTTCAAACCTCTGAAAATGTAAAGCTCTCTTTTTTATCAGGTCTTAGTGGAGTTTGGATAAAAAGAGATTGGGAGACTAGATTTTTTGATAGTAGCTCAAACATGAGAGTTATTACCCCCTCTTGGCATTTTAAAGGAGCTGGCATTAAAACAGGACTCGATTTTGATTGGACTATGAAAAAAGGTTTTTCATGGAATGGAAAATCAACTATAGCAACAATTTTTGGAAACTATGACACTTGGATGAGAGCATATGATAATGTAGATTCGAACAGAGTTGAAAATGCACATTTAGATGATTTTAGAGTAGTAACAAATTTGCAGTTTCAACTAGGACCGGCTTGGCAAAAAGATTTTTCTAGCGCAAAGCTCAAACTCGTTGCTAACTATGAGATGAATGTTTGGTTTAATCTATCTCAAACAAATAGATCTCTCTATCAAGTAACCGCTAGCTCAAATGCTCAATCTAGATTTACAAATAATACCCTTCAAATGCATGGGCTTACATTTTATGCGATGCTAAATTTCTAAAAAAAATAAGATCTATTATAAAATTTAAATAGATTTACTAATAACCTGAGTTGCTAGAGATATGACTACAAGAACTACAACAAAACCTAGTTTTATAGATTCCGTAGAAACCAAATTTCATGAGACAAAGAAAGATATTTCAAAAAGCAATCTATCATTTGGAAGAAAAGTTGAATCTATAAAAACCTCAACTAGAAAAGCTTTATCGAAAACAACTTCAAAAATTAAAAAATTTGCAGAAAATAATTATATAAATGTAATTTTTGCTGTTTTATCTATATTTGCTCTTTTCCATGGTCCTTATCGATTTTTATTTGCTTCTTTGCTTGGTTTAGCTATTCAAAAAGCAAACAACAAAGCTCGTAAAAGAGCCGTTACAAGCACGAATTTAGCTCTAAATATTTTGGGTATTATTGGTGTACTATTAGAAAAAACTATTTGCCCTGTATGTGATCCAACTTATTATTTAGCTCCATGCATTAGTGGTATAGCTACGTCTGAAGCAGCATACAATCTCTATCGAAATTTTTCTAAAAAAGCGATCGTTTCAGCTAGCTAAAACTATATCTAATAAAACTCTTTAGTTTTTTTTATTTCTCATCGATGTTATTTTCATATTAGATTGAAAATAGGACTTTAATGGAAACTTTAGATGCAATTTTCACAAGAAGAAGTATAAGAAAATTTAAAGATAAAAAAATCTCAAAAGAGATACTAGATGATATTTTAAAAGCAGGAATGTACGCACCATCTGCATATAATCAGCAACCTTGGCAATTTATAGTTATAGATGATAGAAAACTCTTAGATGATATCCCAAATATCCATCCCTATGCTAGCATGTGCAAAACAGCTCCTTTAGCAATACTTGTATGCGCAGATTTAACAAAAGAACAATCTAAAGATATGTGGGTATTCGATTGCGCAGCTGCAACTCAAAATATAATGCTTGCAGCTCATGATAAACACATCGGTTCTGTTTGGGTGGGAGTATATTTTAGAAAGGAGCATATTGATGCTTTTATAAAATTATTAAATCTCCCAAAACATATTATTCCAATATCTCTAATACCTATGGGATATTCAGATGAAGAGATTAAGAAAGTTGATAGATTTAAAAAAGACAGAATCCACTATAATTCATTTTAGAGTTTTTTCCTCTCTTAGCTTTTTTTCTTGGACTTTTCTTCCTCCAAATGCGTATGAGTTAGAAAGAGAACCATCTTTAAAAATAACTCTGTGGCACGGAATGTTTTTAGGATCGGGATTTTTATGCAAAGCAAAACCTACTACTCTAGGAGTTGTCCCAACTTTTTTTGCAATGTAGCCATAAGTTTTGGTTTTGCCTTTTTTAATTTTTTTTACTTCACAGTATATTTTTTCAAAAGTATTCATAAGATTTCCCTAAAATTTCGAAATGACGTATACATAGTAAAATACTTTAAAATAGAAAGAAAAGGAGAATCTTATGAAAAGAAAAGTTGTAAATCCTGATCCATCACATAAAAAAAGAATCCAAAAAGAAGAAAAGTTGCAAGACAAAGAGCTAAAAGATGTTATTGAAGATAAAGAAGAGCTTGCAAAAGAGATGAAATATAAGACAAAACCCCATAAGTCATGAAGCTCAAATTTCTAGGTACTAGAGGATATATAAAATCTAAAACCAGGCGCCACACAAATCATACATCTTTGATGATAATACAGGATAAAAAAAAGACAATGATCGATTGTGGCGAGACTTTCAAAAACAAATTAAAAAAAATTAATCCCGATCATATAGTTATTACTCACGCTCATCCAGACCATGCATTTGGACTCGAAAATGGCTGCAACGCATTTGTTTGGGCAACTAAAACCACATGGAAGTTAATCGATCACTTTCCTATAGATAAAAAACATAGAAAAATTATCTATCCCAGAAAAAAACAAAAAATTGAGAATGTTACATTTGAAGCTTTTGAGGTTATGCACTCTGTAAAAGCTCCCGCCGTTGGCTATAGAATATCCTATAAGAAAAAAGCTTTTTTCTATGTTCCCGACGTTTTATGGATAGAGAAAAGAAAAGCTGCTTTTAAAAACATCATTTTTTATATAGGTGATGGAGCAACTATTTTAAGAAACATGGTTAGAAAAGATAAAACTACAAAAGAACTTTATGGTCATGCAAACATCCGTCAGCAACTCACCTGGTGCAAAAAAGAAAACGTAAAAAAAATGATAATCACACATCAAGGTTCTGATATTGTTAAAAACGAAAAAAAAGCTAAAAAGATAATAGAAAAGCTAGCAAAAGAAAGAGAAGTTGATTTTGAGCTAGCTTTTGATGGCATGGAAATCGATCTAGATTAATCTTTAATAGATTCTTTATAAAAGGTTATTATTTTAATGTTACATCCAAAACTGGGTACTCTTGCCAACCTTTTAAATCAAAATGCCACCATTCTGTAGAGAGAAGCTCAAAGCCTCCAATATCCATCATTACATCTTGAAGTAGTTTTCTATTTTTTTTGATGTTATCTGATAAATCCTCAAATACTAAATGAGCTTTTTCAGAAAAAGCATCAAAAGCAGTGGGCATCTCAAGCTCTGATTTATCTATTTGGTTGATTATAGTTACATCAACTGCGGTTCCTCTAGTATGCCTGGTTATTTTCTTAGGATTACCGACATATCTCTCATCTGGCAAAGTATCAAATAATATTTGCTGCGCCCAAAGAGGTCTATACCCATCAAAAATTTTAAGAGAAAGATTTAGTTTCTCTAAATGTTTTTGCACTTTATCTAAAGCTATAGCGATGTCTTTATGCACTAAGCAAATATCAGTTTTATAGATAACTTTTTTTGTGAAATTATTATCTGTTGCATAACGCATATCCAACAAAATATTGGGATTCACTTCATTAATATTAACTAATGGATCTAATTTGGTTGTTTTCTCATTTTGCTGCAGAACCCACCTCTTTTATTTTAGTTTTTTTTTATAAATTTTTAATCAAACTTATTTAATTTGATCTTTTAACCACTTTTGGTATTTATTATCTACTTCATCTACTTTTATTGAAAATATACAAGGAACCTCATATGAATGAACAGTTTTTATCTCTTCATTAATTTCAGAGAATTTTTCTTTTATAGTTTTAACTAATAAAACCGTCTCTGATCCCTCTACAATTTTATCACTATTTAGAGGCCAAAAATACAAAGATTTCATTTCATCTAGAATGTTTACGCAAGCGATAAGTCTTTTCTCTAATAATTTTTTTCCTATGTTTTTTGCCTCTATAGCATCTTTACAAACAACATATATTAAAATCATTTCACTCATAAAAAAACTTTAATCTTTATATACTCTTGGTAATCTTTCGTTAAATGAACATAAAATCTCATAAGAGATTGTCTTACATTCATCTGCTATTTCTCTAATCGTTATCTCTTTATCTTTTTGTCTACCGATTAACACAACTTCATCACCAATATAAGCATCTCCTTTAGACACATCCACCATGAATTGATCCATACAAATAGTTCCAATAATTGGATATTTTTTTCCTCTTATCAAAACTGATCCTATGTTAGAAAGAGATCTTGAATAACCATCGCCATAACCGACTGGAATAGTGACGATTTGACTTTTAGCTTTAGTAATAAAGCTATAACCATAGCTAATACCCTTATCTTTTCCAACGATCTTAAAATATGATACTTTGCTTTTTACTGAAAAAATAGGTTTAATATTTTTAAATTTTTCTGGAAGATCTTTGCTATAGCAACCAAAAGGTAAGGCTCCAAGCCTAACCATATCTTTTAGATCATTTTCAAAATTGCAAAGATAAGCTGAGTTTGCAATATGTAAAATAGTAGATTTATCTGGTTGTATTTTACTTAAAAAATCATCAAAGGTTTTTGTTTGAATAGTGTTTATTGGATGATCTTTTTGATCAGCGCAAGCTAGATGAGAAAATATTCCTTTTATAATGAAGCATTTTTGATCTTTTAAGTATTTATGTAAAGAAATAGCAGTAATTGGCTTTACTCCAATTCTCCCCATACCTGTATCTACTTTTAGATGAATTTTGCATTTCTTATTGTATTTAGTGCAGTAATCTTGAACTAGTTTAGCTTTGAAAAAAGAGCTAATGGTGATTTCTAAATCATAATCTATTAGATCTTTTATTTGATCTTCATGAAACGTTCCTAAAACTAAAACCGGCAATTTTATATTAGCCTCTCTTAATTTCACACCCTCCATTAGATTAGCAACTGCTAGATAATCCACTTTTTCATTTTCAGCTACTTTTGCTATCTCTATTAGCCCAAGTCCATAAGCATTAGCTTTTACACAAAGACAAAGTAAAGAATCTTTTAGGTAAGAGTTTACAAGTGAAATGTTTTTTTTTAACTGCTTAAGATCTATCTCAATCCAACTAGAATAATTTAACATACTTCAAATATTTCACTTTATATATATTTAGATTAAATTTTATTAAATTAGATATATATTTTTAAAGATAAATAGGAGAAACTCTAGAAAAAAAGTAAAAAATAAGCGGATCTAGTAGATCCGCTTAAATATTAACTCTTAGTAGAAGAATTGTTGTCCGAAAAATGATTTAGCAGTTAAAAATCCGCCAACGATAATTAAAATCACTCCCCAGAAAACAAAAAAGCTTCTGTTCGTAGCTGTTTTAGCCATATATTTCATGCACTCTTTATGGAAGAATAGTCTCATAATTCCGCAAAGAAGAGTTAACCATCCAATAATTGTTACTAAAACAATCCAGTTTTTAACCCAAAGGTTATGGCCAATAACGATAGCAAGACCAATAACTAATGGAATAAAACTGATAATAGTCATGATAGCATTACTTTTAGCAACATCTTTTACTGTATTTTGAAAAGATTGTGGTCTAGTTACTAATGCTATACCGATTATTAACCAAGCAAGTCCAATTAGCTTAGCTAAATATATACTTATAGGTTCCATATTTTTTTACCTCAAAAAAGTTTGTTCTCCTAGTTTCTCTAATACCATATTAAAAAAATTTTTATAAAGTTTTTTTTTATAAATCTTTATTATTTATTGTGACAATCTATAAATTATGAATAAAAAACTATGTCCATGCTAGAGCAAAAAGAATTATAGCAATTGTTGTGAAAAATATCATCTTGGTAAAAAAAAACTTCAAAATACTAAAGATTTGATGAGATCAATGTTCAGTGCAGATGTCCTTGGCCATGTTGAATACATCATGACATTATCTTCTCCCTAAAAAAAGAGGAGGCTGCCAAAGCGATAATAAAAGAACAAGCAAAGCCATTGGATCTGCTATGTTACTCTCATGGATATCTTCCTCCAGTTATTGAAAAAAAAGCTCATAAAGAGAATGTAGATTGTTTTGAAAAAAGATTTTTTTTCTTTGAAAAACATTTTACAAACCATTTTCATAACAATTTTTTAAATTTCAACATTCTTTATTGACAAATTAATCTATTTATTAAAAAAATGATTATAACGGACACAAAAAATTTGGAGTTATAATGGTTAAAAAAATGAAAAAAATGGGTGTTTTCATTTTCGCAATGATGAACGTTGCGATTGTTTTATCTTTAAGAGGACTTCCTCTTATTGCAAAAACGGGTATGAATATGATCTTTTTCGTTTTATTTGCATCGTTTTTATTTTTACTTCCTTCTGCTTTAGTATCTGCAGAACTTGCAACTGGTTGGATAAAAGATGGCGGAATTTATCGTTGGGTAAAAGAAGCATTTGGATCAAAACTTGGATTTACTGCTATTTGGCTTCAATGGATACAAAATACAATATGGTACACTACAGTTTTAGCTTTTGCGGCAGGGGCTCTATCATATTTATTTTTAGATCCGAGTCTTTCCTATAACAAGTACTTTATCATTGTAGTTATTTTAGTAGTTTATTGGGGCGCAACATTTATAAATTTTAAAGGATTGAAAGCAGCTAGTTGGTTTACTACAATTTGTGTGATTGGAGGGACTATAGTCCCTGCAGTATTAATAATAATTTTAGGACTACTTTGGGTGTTTTCAGGTAACCCTTTAGAATTTGTACATTCATCACACACCAACTTTTTTCCAGACTTTAAAAATTTTGATAATTTAGCATTTTTAGCAGGAACAGTTCTGCTTTTTTCTGGAATAGAAGTAAGTGCCGTGCATGTTTTGGATTTAGAAAATCCAAAAAAGAGCTATCCAAAAGCTGTCTTTGTAGCGCTAGCAATAATCATAGTAGTATTTCTACTTGGATCATTTTCAGTTGCGGCTTCACTCCCAGCAAAGGACATCTCGCTCACTGCTGGAATAATGCAAAGCTTCAAAGATATGCTTCATATGTTTAAGTTAGATTGGCTACTTCCTGTCATGGGATTTTTAGTAGCGTTTGGAGCAATAGGTAGTGTTACCGCTTGGATTGGAGGTCCATCAAAAGGTTTACTTGCTACTGCAAAACACGGAGAGCTTCCTCCCTATCTACAATTTACAAATAAAAACAATGTTCAAACTCATATTTTATGGATACAAGGACTTATCGTTACAGTTTTAGCATTTGTATTTTTACTAATTCCCAATGTAAACACTGCTTTTTTTCTATTAACAGCCCTGACAGTTCTTTTATACCTGATTATGTATATTCTTCTTTATCTGGCGGGAATAGTGCTTAGATATACACAACCTAATGTGAAAAGACCATATAAAATCCCTGGCGGTAATTTTGGTATGTGGCTAGTTGCCGGCATTGGTCTTTTAGCTGTAGTTTTTGCTTTTATCGTTGGATTTTTTCCTCCGTCTCAACTTGAAATTGTAAGGCCTGTAAGATATGTAATATTTTTAATTGTAGGAATAGTTGTATTTGTTGCAGCTCCAATTATTATTAATCACTTTAAACAACCATCTTGGGTAAAAAAAAATAAAAAAAAATAGGAGAATAAAAAATGATTTTTAAAAAAGAGCATTTAGAAAATTTACCCGAGACTGAAAAAGTTATCCTCCCTGTTTATGCAAGAGATTCTTTAAAAACTAAAGTGGCAAAGTATAAAATGGAAGAAGAATCTATGCTTCCAAGAACAGCTTATGGAATTATCAGTGATGAGCTTATTTTAGATGGCAATTCTAGATTAAACTTAGCAACATTTGTATCTACTTGGATGGAACCCGAAGCCAAGCAGCTAATGATGGATACACTTGATAAGAATATGATAGATAAAGATGAATACCCACAAACTGCTGAAATTGAAAATAGATGCGTAAACATTATTGCAAACCTTTGGAACTCTCCAGATGATAAAGATTCCATTGGATGTTCTACTATTGGATCATCTGAGGCTTGTATGTTGGGAGGGATGGCTTTTAAATGGAAGTGGAAAGAGAAAATGAAAAAATTAAAAAAATCCACCGACAAGCCCAATTTAGTGATGGGTATGAATGTTCAAGTTTGTTGGGATAAATTCTGTCGTTATTGGGAAATCGAACCTCGTTTTGTATATTGTGAAGGAGATAGATTTACAATAGATCCTAAAAAAGCTGCAGAATTATGTGATGAAAATACAATTGGGGTTGTATGCATCATGGGTTCAACATTTGACGGAAGTTATGAGCCAGTGCAACAAGTAAGTGAAGAATTAGATAAACTCCAAAAAGAAAAAGGCCTTGATATACCGATACATGTCGATGCTGCAAGCGGAGGTTTTATTGCACCTTTTTTAGACCCGGATCTATTATGGGATTTTAGGCTTGATAGAATAAAATCTATAAACACGTCAGGACACAAATATGGTCTAGTCTATCCAGGGGTTGGTTGGGTTGTTTGGAGAGACAAAGAGGACTTACCTGAAGATTTAATTTTTTACGTAGATTATCTAGGTGGAAAAATGGCAACTTTTGCTATTAACTTTTCTAGACCGGGTTCTCAGATTTGCGCTCAATATTACAACTTTTTAAGACTCGGAAAAAAGGGATATAGAGAGATTCAACAAACTTGTAGAGATATAGCTTTATATCTATCCTCTGAAATCGAAAAAATGGGTCCATTTAAATTAATAACGAAAGGCGATGATATTCCTGTGTTTGCTTGGGCTCTAAAAGAGGAAACAAATTTTTCACTCTATGATATGGCTGATAAATTAAGAGAGCATGGCTGGCTTGTGCCTGCATATAAAATGCCTGCTAATCGACAAGACTTAGTAGTTCAAAGAATTGTTGTAAAAAATGCTTTTTCATATGATTTAGCAAATATGCTACTTAAAGATATGAAGAAAAATTTAGATTTTTTCTCTACACAAAAAGGCTTTATTAAAAAAGAAGAAGGTCATCACTTTAGGCACTAGAGTCAATCACCCCTTTCTAAAGGAAAATATGTTCTTTTAGTTGGAGATCTGATGAATGGGGGCACCTTTACTCAATTAGCTCCATATATAGAAACTTTAGATTTAGGTTTAAAAACACTGAGAGTCCCCCACTATGAAATATCTCTAGATATGTTAAACAGACTGCAAAACAAACCTTTAGCTATAATTTTAAGTGGAAACAATGCAAATTACCCTCACCTTCCTATGTATGAGTATATTTGAAATAATTAGAAACACAGACATACCACTATTAGGAATATGTGCAGGCCATCAAATACTTGCTTTTACTTATGGATATTCCTTTGTAAGATCTATGGGATGGCAAGATCTCACAGCCTTAGAGGTACAGCAGGAGATACAACCTATTCACATATTAGTAGATGATCCAATATTTAAAGGTATGAAAAATCCATTTATTGCACCTGAAATTCATGGTTGGGCTGTCGCTGTAGTTCCAAAAGATTTTGAACTTTTAGCAAAATCCACTTATATACAAAGCATAAAACACAAAGATAAATTTACATATGGATCTCAGTTTCATCCAGAAGTTGAAGTCTCATATAATGAAGGCAAAAAGTTTTTGATTAATTTTTTGAAAATAGCCCTAAAAAAAGAGGGCTAAGTTACCTTTTTTGAAATTATAGATTATTTATTTTCATGAAAGTTCTTTTTCATTTAATTTTTGTATAACTTTTTTCTTATCCGGAAAAGCAATAGAACCTAAAATACCTGAAACAAAAATAAGTAAAATACCCTTAGTTGCCCAAACCCAAGTGTAGATTCCCTCTTCTTTATATATAAGATATGACACTACTCCTGCGATTATTCCAATAATAGTGCTAATGTAAGCTCCAATAATGGATGTTTTACTCCAATAAAACCCTCCAATTAGAGCAAAACTAAGAGCAGCTATAGGAATATTCGCGAGTATCATTTTATCAAAGACTTTATCTATTAAAACATTTGATAAAATATATGATAAAAAAGCAAAAGCAATCATTAATGTTTTAGATTGAAGTGCAGATTTTTTTTCTTTTAAAAAATCGGAGATAACCATAGCGCTCATAGCGCTATAAACGCCTGTTAGGGTAGTTGCAGATGTTGCAAATAAAAGAGCAAAACTAAGCCCTTTTAGTCCTATTGGCAAAAAGATATTTAAAGCTATAGGATATGCTTTTTCTGGATTTAATAAGATAAAACCTTTTTCCTTTAAGATATACGTTGTAAAAACAGCAAAAGAGTAAAATATAAACACAAAAACTGATGAAAATATAACCGCTAAAGAAGCTGTTTTTTCATTTTTAGCTGAAAATATTTTCTGTCCATACCAAGGCGCTAAAATATAGGTAAACATAGTAAGAATTACTAAAGAGAGCCAAAACCTAAATGAAAAAAAACTATCTGAATAATCGATATTTACATCTACTTGCATAGGTGCTTTAAAAGCAAAAAATAAGATCAAAGGGAAAATAAAAAGTATCAATATAAAACTTAAAATATCAGTTCTAATAATTGAGACAAGACCTTCTCTTAAACACATTAAAAGTATAATAAAAACTAAACCTAAACTTAAGATCCAAAAATTTAAATGAGGGAAGATTTCAGAAAACAGTAGAGTCAAAGACTTAACATAAGAAGAGGTAAATCCTATCATGGAGACAATTAATAAAAAGCTCGCTATTTTACCTAAATTTTTTCCATATTTTTTAGTAAAAAAACCTGCAACAGATAGGCCATTAAATTCTTTCCATTTTTTAGCAGCAATAATTGCATAAAACAAAAGTCCTATTAAAAAAATTAGAGGAAATAAAAAAGCTTTTTTTCCCATTATATATCCAAGAGAAGAAAAAGCGATTAGAGTGGCACTATTAAACTCTGTCATTACAAGAGTTGCAATTAAAGAGAAAAGATTAGTATTTCTATCAGCTACTAAATAAGAAGACTCAAAAACTTTTGTTTTAGATTTATAGAGCCCTATAAAAGCTAAAAATATTATAAAAATTAATACTACAAAAATATCAACTAGTCCCATATCAATTCTTTCTCTTTTCTAGGTTATTTTAACAAATTAATCCAATTTAATGTTTTTTGAAAAAAAAGATAATATTTTTTTTTAAGTGATGATATACTTATCGATTAATGTACCTACATAATATGTTACAACTATCACAAATGCCATTATCAATACATGCTCTGAAATTGCTCTTAAAGGACTATTTTTCTGTTCTTTAGCAATTATATAGCTAAAAACTGATAACAATGTAAATCCCCAAACAATATTTAGAATCATAGCTATCTTAAGGGACAGCAAAAACAATAAGGGAAGAAAAGATGTGGTAACAACTAATTTAGATAAAAAAGTAAAAAGAGTAGAAAACCAAATCTCCCTTTCAGTATGAATTCCTTCTGATTCTTCTGAAAAATGTATACCGACAGCATCTGCCATTGAATCAGCAACTGCTATTGTTAAAATGCCACCTAAAACCACTCCTTTAGAGTTCGTGGATGCAAAAAGACCAACCATCAAACCAAGCGTAGTAATAACACCAGATGCTACCCCAAAACCGAAACTAGATTTAATAGATGACTTTTTCATAAGATAAAATCTATCATTTATAAAAATTTCTAAGAACATAAAATTTTAATATTTTTAATTTCAATCTCAAAAAGACTAAAACTTAGCTATTTAAAGATTAGAAAAACAAAAACAAAATAATGATTTTAATTTTTTATTTCACTATCTTTCATTGTAATATAATGTTATCATCATCACTTTAAATTCCAATAAACCCCATAAAAAGAAAAAAGATGACATTTAAAAATTTAAATTTACACTCAAAAGTTATTCAAGCAATTGAAGAAATGAAATATGAAATAGCAACTCCTATTCAGGAACAATCAATCCCTGAAATATTAAATGGAAAGGATTTATTTGCCTGTGCTCAAACAGGAACTGGAAAAACAGCAGCTTTTTTCCTCCCAACTTTAACAAAGTTAATGGAAAAACCTTTAAAAGGAAAAGGGCCTAGAATTTTAGTTTTAGTCCCAACTAGAGAACTTGCAATGCAAGTTTCTAAAGAAGCAACAAAGTTTAGTAAATATTTGAAAATGATTAAAACGGTTTGTATATATGGTGGAGTGCCTTATCCTCAACAAAGAAGAGATCTACATAGACCATATGAAATACTAGTGGCAACCCCAGGCAGATTAATCGACCATATAAATAGCGGAAGAATTAAGTTCTCCAGATTAGAAACTTTTATTTTAGATGAAGCAGATCGAATGCTTGACATGGGATTTATCGATGATGTTAGAAGAATCGCAGATGCAATTGAAACAGAGCATCAAACACTTTTATTTTCAGCAACTTTAAAAAAAGCTATTAAAAGCTTAGTAAAAGATCTTTTAAAAGATCCTGTAGATATAACAATACCAGTTGATAAAGAAAACATTGAGCAGCGTATCCACACAGTTAGAAACCTAGATCATAAATTAGAGCTTTTAGATAAAGTTTTAAATGATGAAGAGATAAAACAAGCAATTATATTTACATCTACAAAAATATATGCAGATGAACTTAAATACCAACTACAAGAGAAAGGCCACAGAGCCCAAGCTTTGCATGGAGATATTCCTCAAGGAAAAAGAACAAGAATTATTGCTCAATTCAGACATGGTAAAACAGATCTTCTTATAGCAACAGATGTAGCCGCCAGAGGAATCGACATTCCTAAAATATCACATATAATAAATTTTGATCTTCCTAATTCTATTGAAGATTACATTCATAGAATAGGTAGAACAGGAAGAATTGGAGAAAAGGGTCTTGCTATTTCTTTTGCATCTCCAAAAGATCGAGGTATTCTTTTCGATATAGAAAAGCTAACTGGCCAAAAACTATTACCTTCTAGATCATCTGGTAATAGAAGAGATGACAATAAGAACAGATTCTCAAAAAACTTTTCAAGAAAGAGAAACTTTTCTAATAGAGATAACGACAGAGATTCCAGAAAAAACTTTTCAAGAAAATCATCTAACAGAGATGATGACAGAAATTTCTCAAGCAACTTTAAAAGAAAATCATCCAACAGAGATGATGATAGAGATTTCTCAAGCAACTTTAAAAGAAAATCATCTAACAGAGATGATGATAGAGATTTCTCAAGCAACTTTAAAAGAAAGTCATCTAACAGAGCTGATGATAGAAATTTCTCAAGCAACTTTAAAAGAAAACCATCATCCAACAGAGATGATGACAGAAATTTCTCAAGCAACTTTAAAAGAAAACCATCATCCAACAGAGATGATGACAGAAATTTCTCAAGCAACTTTAAAAGAAAGTCATCTAACAGAGATGATGACAGAGATTTCTCAAAAAACTTTAAAAGAAAGTCATCTAACAGAGATGATGACAGAGATTTCTCAAAAAACTTTAAAAGAAAATCATCATCCAACAGAGATGATGATAGAGGTTTTCCAAATAAGAAAAGAAGTTTTAAGGACAAAAAAGATGAAAGAGAGGGAAAAGAGAGTAATGTACGATCTTTTTCAAAAAAAGGCTCTTTTAGAACTTAAAATAGACTCAATTTAAATTATTATTTTCTTCTTATAGACATTTTTTTAATAAAATTTTATAATTTTTCAGCTCATAGTGAAATTACTTAATTTCATTATGAAAAAAAATAACTATAGGAAAAAGTTATGTCTATTTTCAAAAAAGTTTATATTTTACTTGTTTTAGTTTTACCAATCTTAAGTTTTTGTGAAGATAATTCTCAATTTCGTATATTAGATATCATTGCAAAAAAAAGAGATAATATTGAGCTTACTAAAAAAGAGATAAATTACTTCGTTCAAGAATATACAGAAAATAAAATTGAAGATTATCAAGCATCTTCATTTCTAATGGCTATTTTCATAAATTCAATGACACCAGATGAAACAGCATATTTAACAAATGCTATGATTAATTCTGGAAAAATTCTAAATTTTGATGAAATCTCTGATCCGATTGTTGATAAACACTCAACTGGAGGCGTTGGAGATAAGACATCTCTCATTTTAGCCCCTATTTGCGCCTCATTAGGCTTAAAAGTTCCAATGATATCAGGAAGAGGCTTAGGGCATACAGGAGGCACCTTAGACAAGCTGGAATCGATAGATGGATTCAATGTTAATCAAGATTCTGAAAATTTTAAACAAATAGTAAAAGATGTAGGAGTTTGTATAATTGGACAAACAAAAGATATCGCTCCAGCTGATAAAAAAATATATGCTCTAAGAGATGTCTCTGGATCAGTAGAGAGTATCCCCTTAATTGCTAGCTCCATTATGAGTAAAAAGATGGCTGAGGGTTTAGATGTATTAGTAATGGATGTAAAAACCGGAAAAGGAGCTTTAATAAAAGATTATGAAAGTTCATTAAAACTAGCTATTGCTATGCAAAACATTGGAGAAAAGCTAAATACTAAAGTTATAGCTATAGTCTCTGATATGAATCAACCACTTGGTATGGCGGTTGGTAACTCATTAGAGATAATCGAATGCATGCAAATTTTAAAAGGAGAATGCCAAAAAGGGCAAGAAGATCTAAGAGATTTAAGTTTCACTCTAGCATCTCAAATGCTCATTGCAGCAAATAAAGCTGAAAATGAAAAAGATGCAATAGATAAAATTAATCGAGTAATTAATGATGGATCTGCATTTGAAAAATTTAAAGAGATGGTAAAAGCCCAAAATGGAAATGAAAAATCATTAGATGATTATTCACTTCTTCCTACAGCTAATTTTAAATACTTTCTAAAGGCTACAAAATCAGGGTTTGTAAATACTTTAGATGCCATGAAAATAGCATTGGGGAGCTCTATTCTTGGAAGTGGCCGCAAAACTATAGAAGATGAGATCGATTTGAGTGTTGGAGTTATAATTTATAAAAAAATATCTGACTTTGTAGAAGACTCAGATATTCTTTTAGAGATTCACTATAATGATGAAAGCAAATTAAAAGAAGCTCTTTCATTTTTTGAAGATGCATATGAAATTGAAGATGAAAATGTATGCTCTCCAGCATTGATTAAGAAAATATTAAAATAAATTATTAAGACAAAAAAATAACGCCTTATATCCTAAGATATAAGGCGTAAAATTATAGATAATTAGAATCTTCTTTTGCTGTTAAAAGATGAACGATTATTATCTCTTTGTTCTCTTTGACGAGCTTCGTTAACAACAATAGTTCTGCCGCCAACTTCTTTTCCATTTAGCTCTTCGATAGCTTTTTCAGCTTCATCTTTAGAGCCCATTTCCACAAATCCAAATCCTCTTGATCTGCCTGTGTCTCTGTCTAAGATAATTTTTGCACTTACAACTGCGCCGAAAGCTGCAAAAATGTCTGTTAATTCTTGTTCTGTTGTTGCATGTGGCAAGTTGCCTACATATAGTTTCATAAAAAATTCTCCTTTAAAAATTTCTAGTTTTACTTATGTAGCAACTATAAAAGAAATCAAAGATCCTAAAAGTTAAATACAAAGAGAAAACCTAGCTTATATATTTCAACTTTTGATAGCTATTTAGAGCTTTCAAAAGTCATTTGTTTACTGAAAACTGAAAACATTTCAGCTTTTTCATACAAGATTATATTTAAATAAG
>SDBU01003774.1_pt1 | contig 19081 bp, 16 predicted proteins | sample 2277071 | NCBI WGS metagenome assembly SDBU01 (sample SAMN10397929, study PRJNA504765) | marine sediment metagenome | isolation source: marine sediment core GS08_GC12, 126 cmbsf | place: Arctic Ocean: Gakkel Ridge, Loki's castle | collected 2008 | reverse complement strand
ATTATACGTTCTGGCTTAATGTGTAGCAACCAAGTATTCAGTCCGTAAGGCGTTGCCAATCATCTAGCAAAGGCAAAATGAGTGGACTAAGAAACCCACCCGGTTCCATCACAAACACGGCAGTCATCGTATTGTTCCTTCATTCCTAGCCCACCCCGTTGGATCGGCATCTCAGTTTGATAAGCTGGTATCCCCCAGGTATAATAACACTAGTGAAAATGAGCCTGCTGAAAAGCATTATTAGCAAATTATCAGCAATTTTTAGTTATGTCTACTTGCAGAAGGTTAAGGGTAATTTCAGCTTCAAACACAGGCATGGAGAGGTGTCCGAGTGGTTGATGGTGCCGCTCTCGAAAAGCGGTCTCGCCTTTGGCGAGCGTGGGTTCGAATCCCACCCTCTCCGCCAGGTATCAGATTAACAAAATACTCCCTATTATGGATTCTGGAGAGGTGCTGGAGTGGCCTATCAGGCGCGCCTGGAGAGCGCGTGTCGTCTTTCGGCGACCGTGGGTTCGAATCCCACCCTCTCCGCCACCAAAATTATTTAGAACCCCAGCCCCTCTTTGACTGCCCGATTAAATAATCTCTACTTAAGACAAAATAAAAGTTTAAAGAATAAGCTGCTCCTCTTATACTCTTCTACAGATTATATTTTTAATCGTCCCTGGTTATCTAAAGACAGAGGTGTGCTTCCAAAGGTAGCCACGTCTTACCCTTTTGTATTTCCGTAAAATGAGATAAGGAAAGTTGAAGGGAGGCTAAGCCTCCCTTTCTAATTCCTCCCCCTCTCCTTGCTAAGGAGAGGGGGAACGAGGGGGTGAGATTGACAATTTGAAATTGTCACTGGTCTGGCTCTATGCTAGAATATCATTACTTTGGAAGATAAGGACATCAAATACTGGGTCGGTTTTAGCCTTATATCCGGGATTGGCCGGGTTAGGCTGACCCAGCTTGAGAACTACTTTGGTAGCCTGGAGGATGCCTGGAAGGCTAATCCAGCTGACCTGAAGCAGTCAGGGCTGGATAGTAGCTCAATACGCTCCATAGGTTTGTGGCAAGCCAAAATATCTCTCGAAGCCGAGATGGAAAAGCTGGAGCAATACGGGGTGCAGGCACTCACCTACCACGATGACAACTACCCATCCCGGCTCAAGGAAATATATGATTACCCCCCGCTTCTTTATGTCAGGGGCTCCCTGCTCCCCGAGGATGAGTGGTGCCTGGCAGTAGTCGGCACCCGCCGGGCTACTGTCTACGGGCGACAGGTGACAGAAGAGATAGTTACTGACCTGGCCCGGAACAGAATTACCATTGTCAGCGGTTTGGCTCGTGGGATTGATTCAGTAGCCCACCATAGTGCGTTGGCTTGCGGGGGCAGGACTATCGCCATACTGGCCTGCGGGCTTGATATTGTTTACCCCGGCGAGAACGCCGGTCTTGCCCGTCGGATTATGCAGCAGGGAGCGCTGATAAGCGAGTATCCGTTAGGCACCAGACCCAGGCCAGATAACTTCCCCCGCCGTAACCGGATCATGAGCGGCATGAGCCTTGGCGTTTTGATAGTTGAGGGCGATAAGACCAGCGGGGCGATGATTACCGCTCGCCTGGCAGTGGAACAGAATAGAGAGGTATTTGCCATCCCAGGCAGTATCCTATCGCCAGCCAGTAGAGGGACAAACCAGCTTATTCAGGAAGGAGCAAAACTTGTTCGTGACTATACCGACATTCTGGAAGAGTTGAACCTGACCGCGGTAGCCCGTCAATTAGAGATGAAAGAGGTCATACCAGCTTCTGATACCGAATCGCTGCTGCTGAAGCAACTGAGTGCTGAGCCAACCCACATTGATGAGGCCTGCCGTAGTAGCGGCCTGCCAGTATCAAGCGTCAGCAGCACTCTAGCTATCATGGAGCTTAAGGGCCTGGTAAAGCAGGTGGGGCCGATGAGCTACGTCCTGGCTCGGGAAGCAAGGCAAGAGTATAGGGTAGCGGTTGATTAGGGCGATGAAAAGGAATCTAGTTATCGTTGAGTCACCGGCCAAAGCGAGAACACTGAGTAAGATTCTGGGGCGAAACTACCACGTCAAAGCGTCACTGGGTCATGTAAGAGACCTGCCCAAGAGCCAGTTGGGCATAGATATAGAAAACGGCTTCATACCCAAATATGTAGTGCCCACCAAGAAAAGGAAGGTCGTGCTCGAGCTTCAGCAGGCGGCCAAAACTGCATCCACCGTGTATCTCGCCACTGACCCCGACCGTGAGGGAGAAGCAATCTCCTGGCACCTGGCCGCGGTGACACAATCAAACGGGACACGCTACCTCCGTATTATCTTTCACGAAATTACTAAGGAGGCAGTTGAGCATGCCTTCAAACACCCCGGTGCGGTAGACATGCCAAAGGTCAATGCTCAGCAGGCACGGCGAATCCTCGATAGGCTGGTCGGCTATAAGATCAGCCCGCTGCTCTGGAGAAATGTGCGGGGAGGGCTCTCCGCAGGTAGAGTCCAGTCGGTAGCACTCAGGATTATCGTTGACCGTGAGCGCGAGATTCAAGCTTTTATCCCGGTAGAATACTGGACTATTGAGGCCGAGCTAATCAGACCTATCGCCACGGAATCAGCCTTTCGCGCCAAGCTGGTCGGTCTTGCTGATGGCACCAAGCTAGACATCCATAACCACGAAGAGGCCGATGACCTCATCGATAAACTCCAGGAGGCAAGCTACCGCGTCATTAAAGCAACAACCAAGAAGAAAGCCCGCCAGCCAGCGCCGCCATTTATCACCAGCACCCTGCAACAGGAAGCCTGGCGCAAGCTCCGCTTCACTGCGGCGTATACAATGACTCTTGCCCAGCAGCTTTACGAGGGCCTGCCCATTGGTGATGAGGGAAGCGCCGGGCTCATAACCTATATGCGTACCGACTCAACGCGTGTTGCCCACTCGGCGATAGCCGAAACCAGACAGTACATTGGCGAGAGATACGGCCATGAATTTCTCCCCCCGCACTCTCGTCATTTTGCTACCACTGCCAAGAGGGCGCAGGAGGCTCACGAAGCTATCCGCCCCACCCGCATCTGGCGAGAGCCATCGCTGATCCAGCCCTACCTTACGGCTGCCCAGTTCAAGGTTTACGAGCTTATCTGGAAAAGAATGGTGGCCAGCCAGATGGCGGCGGCCCTGTTTGATAGTACTACGGTTGACATTAAAGCCAGTTGCCCAGTTTCTAAGCCTGGTTACCTCTTTAGAACTTCCAGCTCAGTAAACACTTTTCCCGGATTCATAATTCTTTATACCGAGGGTAAAGACCAGACCGAGATAGATGAGGAGAAGGGTTCTTTAATCCCCCGGTTGGAAAAAGGCGACGAACTCGAGTTTCTGGGGCTTTACCCTGAGCAGCACTTTACCCAACCACCACCCCGTTTTACTGAGGCAACGCTGGTCAAGACGCTGGAGCAATGGGGTATCGGACGCCCCAGCACCTATGCCCCAATCCTGTCCACGATCCAGGAGCGCGACTACGTTACCAAGGTTAAGGGAAGCTTTGAGCCAACACAACTAGGTACCATAGTCAATGACCTGCTTAAAAGGCACTTCTCAGACATCATTGACATCGACTTCACCGCCCGTATGGAAGATGAACTGGATGAGATTGCCAGTGACAATCGGGACTGGGCGCAGGTCGTCCGAGACTTCTATGTGCCCTTTGAAAAAAGCCTTCACAACGCCTCCGTGCTGATGGAGAAGGTAAAATTAGCCGATGAGCCAGCCGGCGAAGACTGTCCTGAATGTGACAAGCCGCTGGTAATCAAAACTGGACGCTATGGGAAGTTTGTGGCCTGTAGTGGTTACCCTGAGTGCAAGTATACCAAGGGCTTTCAGATTAGGACTGGAGTTAGCTGTCCACAGTGTGGCGGGGAGCTGGTGCAGAGGCTGAGCAGGAAAAAACGCACTTTCTATGGCTGTAGCAACTACCCGAATTGCCAGTTTGCCACCAATCTTAGACCCCTCCCCCAGCCCTGCCCGAAGTGTGGTGGACTGCTTACCCAATACCGGAGGAACTGGGTGAAATGCACTAAATGCAACTATAAAGGTAAGACACCAGAAGCAGAAGCAACGGTAGGTGCAAAAACATGAGACTGAAGCGGCATAGGGAAATTCAGCGGGGGTTGCTCCGTGCAAGAAGTTTTTGCTAAGTATATGGCTTACCTTCAGGTGGAGCGCAATGCTTCACCCTACACCGTGCGCAACTATAGGAGCGACCTGGTGGGGAACTACACACGCGGCTCGCAAAAAGGCTTCTTCCAGTTCCTCATACTGAAGAAGATTGAGTCACTCAAGGAAGTAGATAAGCATACCCTGCGTGATTACCTCTCATGGCTTATGGAACAGGGTGTTGCCAAGGCCAGTATTGCCCGCAAGCTATCAGCTATCCGTTCCTTTTACCGCTATTTGGCCCGAGAAGAAATATGGACGGCAGACCCAGTACAAAAAACCTCTTCACCCAAGCTGGATAAACGCTTACCTTCATTTCTGACTACAGGTGAGATGATGCGACTTCTGGAAGCCCCCGATTTAACCAGGCCACAGGGGCAGCGTGACCGCGCTCTGCTGGAACTGCTCTATGCCTCCGGTATCCGGGTAAGTGAGCTGGTGCATCTAGACCTGGGGCAGGTTAATCTTGATACCCGTGAAATCCGCGTCTGGGGCAAAGGCTCCAAGGAGCGGATGGTGTTGATGGGCAAGCCTGCCACCGAGGCACTGAGAACCTACCTCAAACAGGGCAGACCTAAGCTTTTTGGCACAAAGATAAGAATGACTAATGCCCTATTCATTAATCGTTACGGGGGGCGCCTCACGGAAAGAAGAGTCCAGAGAATGCTGGAAAAGTATGCCCGTCTGGCGGGCATCAGCAAAAGGGTTCACCCCCATATGTTACGCCATACCTTTGCCACCCATTTGCTGGATGGTGGGGCCGATCTAAGAGTAGTACAGGAACTTCTGGGACATGCCAGCCTATCCTCCACCCAGATTTATACCCATGTAACCCGGAGCCAGGCGAAAAAGGTATATCTCTCAGCCCACCCCATGGCACAGCAAAAAAAATCTGACGACATCTCAGAGGAAAGTTAGACGGGAGCGGCTAAGGCTGTCCCCCGAAAGAAAAGCCAAGGTGGTGAGATTGACTCTAAAAGTAGCTAACCGGCTGCAAAGGCTGCGCCAGCACTTAGCCGAAAAAGGGCTTGACGGTATCCTTATCTCGCAACCCGAGAATAGATACTACCTTTCCGGCTTTAATGGTTCGTCAGGCTCTCTGCTAATCACGCCACGGAACATAATTTTAGCCACTGACTTTCGATACATCGAGCAAGCCAAGAGGCAGGCCTCTGACTGCGAGATCGTCCAGATAACCGGTGACGTCGCAGACTGGTTTCCCAAACTGGTAGCTGACTTTAACCTTCAGTCATTAGGATTCGAGGCAGCACATATTACCTTCGCCACCTACCGCCAGTTAACCGACGTCCTTAATAGGGCGCAATCCAGGCTCAGGCTGGTTGCTACCAATGGACTGATAGAATCTCTGCGGGCGATAAAGGAGCCTGAGGAGATTGAACTTATCACCAGGGCAGTAGAAATAACCGACCGCGCTGCCCAGTATATTCAAGACATAATTCACATTGGTATCAGGGAGAAGGAACTGGCCTGGGAGGTAGAGAAATTCCTGCGCGAACAGGGTAGCGACACCCTTCCCTTTGACATTATCGTAGCCTCGGGGCATAATTCCGCCCTGCCCCATGCCAAGCCTTCCCACTACGCCATCCGTTCTGGGGAGCCAGTGGTGATTGATATCGGCGCTCGCTACGATGGTTACTCCAGCGACCTGAGCCGCACTATCTGGGTTGGTGCTGCCAGCGACACCCTGAGGAAGGTATATGATACTGTTCTTGGCGCCCAGTTGACAGCACTGGCTATAATTAAGGAGGGGATGACCGGCAGCGAAGTGGACAATCTGGCACGGACAGTTATTGACCAGGCAGGCTACAGTGAGGCCTTTGGCCATGGTTTAGGCCATGGTATCGGGCTAGCCCCGCACGAACTGCCGAACCTCGGTCCAAAATCGCAGGACCCGCTGGTTGACGGCATGGTATTTACTGTTGAGCCCGGTATCTATCTTAGCGGCTGGGGAGGGGTCAGGATTGAGGATGTGGTGGTAATGGAAGGGGGTAAACCGAGAGTAATTTCTAAAGCAGGAAAGGTGTACCATGATCGGTAGCGGTGACCTGAGAAAGGGAATTACTATTGAACTGGATGGTGAACTGTATCAAGTCCTTGATTACCAGCATATTAAGATTGGACGTGGCAGTGCCCAGATTCGCCTCAAACTCCGTGGCACCCGCAGTGGTCATACTATTGAACGAACCTTTCAAGCAAGCGAGAAGTTCACCCGGGCACGCCTTGACTACCGCAGCATGCAATACCTCTATAATGATGGCGAGTTATATCACTTTATGGACGAGGAAAATTTCGAGCAGTTTCCCCTTAGCCGTGCTCAGTTAGGGGATGCCACAAAATACCTGAAGGAAGGTATGGCGCTGCAGTTATCAAGCTACAAGGGAGAGCTGGTCGGCGTGGAACTGCCAATCGCCGTCGAGCTCGAAGTTGTTGAGACTGAACCTGGTTTCAAAGGGGATACTGCCACCGCTGGTACCAAACCAGCCAAAGTGGAGACCGGTATCACTATCCAGGTTCCCATGTTTGTTGATAAGGGAGACGTTATCAAGGTCGACACCCGCACCGCCAGTTATCTAGAAAGGGTAAGCTAAATTGCTGAAGGCTGACCTCCACATTCACACAGAATACTCAATGGACTGTAATATGCCGCTCCAGCAGATTATAGACCGCTGCCTGGAGACAGGCATAAACTGCATTGCCATCGCCGACCATGGCACTGCTGAAGGCGCGATAAAGATGCACAGGTTAGCCCCGTTCCGGGTAATTATCGCCGAGGAAATCCTGACCCCACACGGTGAAATTATGGGTATGTTCCTTAAAGAGGGAATACCCAGCGGTCTCCCTGTAAAGGAGGTAATATCACGCATCAGGGCTCAAGATGGCCTGGTATGCATACCACACCCCTACGATAAAATAAGGCAATCGGCTCTCGGTAACAGGATACTGGAAGAGTTGGCGGAGCAAATTGATGTGATGGAGGTATTTAACGCACGGGGCCTCCTCTCCCGGAACTCAACCAAGGCGCGAATGTTTGCCGAAAAGTACGGGGTCGCCAGAAGCGCTGGTAGCGATGCTCACACCCCCGGGGAAATAGGCAATGCCTATGTTGAGATGCCTGAATTCGACGGCAAGGACGACTTTCTCCGAGCTTTAGCTTCGGGCAAGATTTCTGGACGCAGGTCAAACCCCCTGGTTCATCTCAGCAGCACCTGGGCCCGACTAAAAAAGCAGTCCTAACTTGACTGAGGCGAGGATAGGGCTATTTCTGTTGAAAAAGTTGCAAAGCCCAATCAAAAGCAATCCTTCAAGGTCGTTTATATTTGAAAGCGCAAACCCGCCCGGAGGTTGTCCATTAGCGAAGGAATTCCTTAAAGGGGGTGAGGTTTAATTTATCAGCTTGGCTGGTTTTCCACAGGCAGAGATAAAGCCGCCAGAGACCTCCTCGAAGTGGTGCACACCAGTATCCATCGGGGTGAGATCGAGGCCAGGATAGATTTTGTTTTCAGTAGCCGTGAACCCGGCGAGTCAGCAGAGAGCGATTTATTCCTCAAGCTCATCTTGAATTATCGCATCCCGCTTATCTGCTTTTCCTGCCAAAGGTTTAAAGCCGCCAGAGGTGCCGCTACCAATGAGGCGGGCACCTTGCCACAATGGAGGCGCGCCTATGACAGGGAGGTCATGAACCGGCTACAAGATTTCCACCCTGACCTGTGTGTGCTCGCTGGCTACATGCTCATCGTTGGCGAGGAGATGTGCCGGAGATACAATATGATTAACCTTCACCCAGCAGCCCCAGGCGGCCCTGCTGGCACATGGCAAGAGGTAATCTGGCAGCTGATTGAGACCAACGCCGAGCAAACCGGGGTGATGATGCACCTGGTAACCCCGGAGCTGGACAAAGGACCGCCGGTAGCCTATGGCACCTTCCCGATTAGAGGCAAACCATTTGACGACTACTGGGGGGAAATAGCCAAGTATGGAGTAGAAGAGGTTAAAAAGAGGCAGGGTGAAAACAACCACCTGTTCCGGCTCATCCGCCGACATGGGCTGGCTAGAGAATTCCCATTGATAATAGCCACCATTAAGGCGTTTAGCCAGGATAAAATCAAGATAACACAAGACAAGAAGGTCGTTGATGCTGACGGGAGACCGATTACGGGATATAATATGACCAACGAGATAAACGAAGTGGTGCAAGGGACGCATCAACTGCAAACCTTGTGAACCTATACATCAAAGGGGGTGAGGTCAAAAAATGGCCAGCTTTATCTGCTTTGACCTTGAGGGACCGCTATCGCCTCAGGATAATGCCTACGAGTTAATGAAGCTTTTTCCCAACGGGGACAAGATTTTTGAGGTTATCAGCCGCTACGACGACCTGCTGACTCTGGAAGAAAGGGAAAGCTATGAGCCCGGCGACACTCTATCCCTTATTGTCCCCTTCCTGGTGCTCCACAATATCACCGAAGCCGATATCGCCCGCCTAGCCGCTGAAGCCAAACTGACCGGCGGTGCCGACAAGCTTATCTCTTGGCTGCAGTATAGCATCTGGAGGGTATTTTGCATCAGTACCAGTTATGAGCAATACGCCCTTCACATCACCCACAAACTAGGTATCTACACCCATAATGTCGCCTGCACATCTTTGCCCCTAGACAAATTCCGGCAAACTTTGTGTAAAGAAGACTCACAGCTACTGGAACAGGCAGCGCAAGATATTTTAACAATGCGCCCGGTTGCCGACGACAGCCGGATTAAGGAGTGTCTGGACGATTTCTTCTGGCAGAAACTGCCAGCTACCGACCTGGGTAAAGCTATAGAACAGGTGAAGCCGGTCGGCGGGCGGCGCAAGGTGGCCGCTCTAAAAAGGTTTGCCGAGAAATATGACCAGCCGCTATCTAAGTGGGCAGTAGTCGGTGACAGTATTACCGATTTCAGGATGCTTCAGGCGGTGGAGGCAGAGGGCGGACTGGCCATTGCCTTCAACGCCAATGAGTATGCCCTGCCCTATGCCACGACGGGCCTGGCTTCCACCTTTATCAGTGACCTGATAGCAGTGCTAGAAGCATGGCAAGAAGGTCAGCGAAAAGCAGTAGAAAAAATAGTAAAGGAAAAGGAGAAAGTGGGGGGCACAGGGGATAGGGGCTACTTCCACTGGCTATCGGGCAGGCAAGACATAGACGATGTCATTGAGGTTCACAAGAGAATACGGCGGCTGGTGAGGAAGGAAACCGGGAAGCTCGGCTGAGCTTATCACATAGGAAAGCATAAGGGAATTTTAGAGGGGCAAAGCCCCCCTAAAATTCATGTTCCCCCTTCCCCTTGCCAAGGGGAAGGGGGATAAAGGGGGATAGGGTTCAATTGGGTAAGATTGAAGTCATTGGGCTAGGGGCACTGAACGTAGACCATATATATAAGGTAGAGCGTATCCTAACTGACGGGGAGGCGGTAGTGAACAGGGCCGTGCTATCTCCCGGCGGCTCAGCAGCTAATACAATCTACGGCCTCGCCAAGCTCGGTGTGGCTACCGGGTTTATTGGTGCTGTCGGTGAGGATGCCGAAGGCAAGATACTGCTGCGCGGTTTTCGGAAAATTTGCGTGGATACCAGCCAAATCAAGATAAAGCCGAGGGCAAAAACCGGCTCGGTATTGTGCTTGAGCGACCGGCTTGGCCGGCGTTCTCTCTATGTCGTACCCGGGGCTAATAACCGGCTGACTACAGACGATTTGGATTTAGCTTACATCAATCAAGCTCGCTGGCTTCACCTTTCCTCATTTGCCGGTGACAGGCAGGTCAAAGTGTCACGGGAGCTGATAGATAGTCTGCAAGTCAGTATCAGTTTTGCCCCCGGGGCGCTGTATGCCGCTAAGGGTCTCAAGGCTCTTACCCCAATACTAGCCAGGACTCATATCCTCTTTATTAACCGCGATGAAATACAGCAATTGACGGGGCAAGACATCATACCTGGGGCAGAAACCTGTCTCGAGCGCGGCTGCCATACCGTTGCCGTTACCCTGGGCAGAGGAACGACACTGGAGTCAGGTAAACACACCAAGGTTAATGCTGTCGCCTACATCAAAGATGGTGAGAATGAATATGCTATTCAACTTGGAAATATGGCCCAAGAAGAAGTGGATACTACCGGCGCTGGAGATGCTTTCGCCACCGGATTTCTCTATGGTCTTCTCAACGGCAAGGGGCTTGAGGAATGTGGTCGTCTAGGTGGTCTTGTAGCCCAGTTCTCCATTACCAAAATAGGAGCCAGAGCAGGTCTCCCCACCCCCACCCAGCTATCTCAACGCTACCAAGTTCTCTATTCCCAGCAATTATAGCTAATCTGCTTTGGCTTTCTCTTCTGTCGCTTTATCTTCTGCCGCTTTCTCTTCTGTCACCTTGCCCAGGACCTCATCCACAATCCCATACTCTACTGCCTGCACTGGATTGAGGTAAAAGTCCCGGTCGGTATCCTGACTTATCCTCTCCAGCGTTTGCCCGGTATGTTTGACTAGAATGCCTCTAATTACTTCTTGCACCCGCATAATCTCACGGGCGGCAATCTCAATGTCGGTGGCGTAGCCCTGAGCACCGCCAAGTGCCTGGTGCAGGTGTATGGTAGCATTGGGTAACGCATAGCGTTTACCCTTGGCTCCAGAGCAAAGGAGTATCGTCCCCATACTGGCAGCCAGGCCGACACAGATGGTAGATACATCGGGACGGATAAGCTGTACCGTATCGTAAATGGCAAGACCGGCGCTGATGATGCCACCCGGGCAGTGGATGTAAAGGCTTATATCCTTGTCCGGGTCTTCACGCTCCAGATAGAGAAGCTGGGCGATAATAACATTAGCCACCTGGTCACTAATCGGCATGCCCAACATGACAATACGCTCCCGCAGCAGCAGCGAGTATATGTCAAAGGCTCGCTCACCCCTGGCCCCACTCTCAATCACCATTGGTATAATGTTCATCGGATGACTGTTCATTTCTGCTCCTCCCTTCAACTCATATTCTAGGGTTTATGGCTACATGGTTCAACCCTTAAGCATCAGCACGCGGCAGGTTATCACCCTCAGTGGACACCTGGTTCTCCTCACCGTCTGAACTCTTGGCTATCTCCGCCAGTCTCTGCACAGTTTTGCTTGTAACCAGCGACCGTCTCACTGCCTCACGGGACTGCGGCGCATTTAGCAACCTGCCAAGCTCCTCTTTGTTCTCAGCACCTTTTGTCACGTTCCCAATCTCAGCATCTACTTCAGAGTCAGCGACTTCGATCTTCTCCTCCTCAGCAATCCTGCCCAGGACCAGGGACTGGGTAACCCTCTTCATGGCCAGCGGGCGCAGCTCTTCCCGCAGTTCCTCCTCTGTCCTGTTAATGTTCTTCAGGTATTCATCGAGTCCACGATCACCCGCCTGCCATCGCCGCAGCTGCTGGTCGAGCAGGCGGTCAACATCAGCCTCCACCATAATTGGCGGGAACTCTACCCGGGCAAGGTCAACCGCAGCCTCAACTACCCGCTCCTCAAAATCTACTTTGGCTCTCTCCTCAGCCCCAAGCCTCAAGTTAGTTGAAACCTGCTCACGGAGCTTATCCGGGGTCTTGAACTCAGGATTGACAGCTTGAGCAAACTCATCATCCAGTTCAGGGAGTTTCTCCTGCTTTATCTCAGCAACTCTTACCTTGAAGGAGGCCTCTTTCTCAGCCAGCTCAGCACGGGGATAGTCTGCCGGAAACGTAAGCCGGAACTCCCGCTCCTCACCCACCTCCATCCCCAGCATCTCTTGACTAAATCCTGGCGCCGGGAAGATGGCATCCTGAACAACCTGGAATTGAGCCCCCTGCTGATTGACAAACGGCTGATCACCCAGAGTACTCTCAATATCCAGAACTACCAAATCGCCAAGGTCTACCGGACGCTCCACCGGCTCCCAGGTGGCGTGCTGGTGACGCAGCCGTTCAATGACAGCGTCAACATTGTCGCTAGCTACCTCAAACGGCTCCGGCGTCATTCGAATTTGACGGTAATCACCAAGCTCGATGGTGGGCCGTAATGGCACCACTGCCTTGAATACTACGGGGTCAGCTTGGGCTATCTCAATCTGTGGGCGAGCGATTGCCTCAATCTCCTGCTCCTCGATGGCTTTCTCGCAGGCCTCAGGCACCAGGGTGTTCATAGCATCCTCAAAGAGGCTCTCTTTGCCAAGGTAGCGCTCCAATATTGCCCGGGGTGCCTTCCCTTTGCGGAAACCAGGGATCTTCGCCCTCTTAACCAGCCGGTGATAGGACATTTCCAGGGCATCCTCAACCTCAGATGGTTCCATCTCAATGGATAGATAAGCCTGACTATCTTCGGTTTTCTCTCTGGTTACCTTCACTCTTCCTCCCGTAAGCGCAGGTGCAGTTCGGCCAGCTGGTCTTCAGTAACCGCCGAGGGGGCATCAAAGGTCAAGTCCATAGCCGCCTGATTCTTAGGAAAGGCGATCACTTCCCTAATCGTCTCCTCCCCGGCCAGCAGCATCACCAGGCGGTCAAGACCCACGGCAACGCCACCATGAGGTGGGGCGCCATACTCAAAAGCCTCAAGCATATGCCCAAACCGATCATCGATCTGCGCATCAGCATAGCCCAGCAGTCTAAATATCTTTCGCTGAAGTTCGGCAGTGTTAATCCTGATGCTGCCACCGCCTATTTCATAACCATTACAGACAGCATCGTAATGTCTGCCGCGCACCTTTTCTGGTGCTGTATCTAGCAGTAGTATATCCTCATCCATCGGTGCCGTAAACGGATGATGCTCTGAGTCCCACCGCACTGCCTCTCGACTCCATCTTAGCAACGGGAAATCTTGAACGAAGGCAAAGGCAAAGAGGTCAGGGGCAGCAAGCTTGAGCCGATGCCCCATTTCACGGCGTAGCTCGGCAAGGGCCATATCGACCAGTTCCGGCTCACCGGCAGTAATAAGCAGCAGGTCACCCATACTGGCCCCCAAACGGTGCGCTATCTGTTTTACCTGGTCGAATGTTAGAAACTTAGCTGCCACCGACCTTACCATGTCACTTCTCAGATCACCCAGACTACCCGCCGAAGTACCCAATGACATAGTTACCAGGCCAGGTGCCCCAAGACCCTGCGCCATCTTATTTAGCTCATCAAGCTGGGTTCGGCTATATGTACCACAGCCCGGGGCACATATACCCTTTACCTTGCCCCCGCCGGCAATTGCCGAGCGAAAAACAGAGAAACCGGTCTCGGCAGCAATATCAGAGAGGTCCCCCAGCTCCAGACCGAAGCGCAAATCAGGCTTATCTGTACCGTAACGCTCCATTGCTTCAGCATAGCCAAGGCGAGGGAAGGGCTTTATCACCCGCATCTCTGGCTTCATCGCCGCCACCATAGAAGTGAAAAGCTCCTCAAGCAGGTCGAGGATATCATCCTCATCAACAAAGCTCATCTCCAGGTCAAGCTGAGTAAACTCGGGCTGCCGGTCAGCACGCGTGTCCTCGTCTCTAAAGCAGCGGGCAATTTGAAAGTACTTCTCTATGCCAGCCACCATTAACAACTGCTTCAGTTGCTGTGGTGACTGGGGCAATGCGTAGAACTTGCCAGGGTGAAGACGGCTCGGCACCAGGTAATCACGTGCCCCCTCCGGGGTGCTCTTGATCAGAATTGGCGTTTCCACCTCAACAAACCCCCGGGCATCGAGAAAATCGCGAATAAACTTCATCACCCGGTGGCGAAGGAGCAGATTCGCCTTCATCCGAGGCCGCCGCAGGTCAAGGTAGCGGTACTTGAGGCGGAGCCCTTCATCTACCTCATCATCCTTATTTATATAGAACGGCGGTGTCTTGGCAGTATTGAGTATCTCGGTACTATCAGCGATAACCTCGATCTCACCGGTAGGTAATCTTGGATTCTCAGTTCCCGGCGGGCGGGGGGCAACCTCACCACTGACACCGATAACATATTCGCTGCGCATTTCACCAGCTATCTCGTGGCACGTCTTTGATACGTCGGGGTTAAACACCACCTGGACTATGCCCTCTCTATCTCGAAGGTCAATAAATATCAGCCCCCCGTGGTCTCGGCGGCGGTCCACCCAACCAGCGAGGGTTACCTCAGTCCCAACATGCTCCTTCTGAAGCTCACCACAGCTATGGCTCTTGAGCAAATTGCCCCCCCGAGGATTATAGCCTATAATAGGACAGCGTTCAACTTGGGTGACTAACCTAGGCGGATAATCCGGGTAACAGGCTAGGATTAATGTAGACAGCATTGGGGGCTAAACCATGTTTAATACCAGGATTACCGAAATGCTTGGCATAGAATATCCCATAATCCAGGGGGCAATGCACTGGCTATCACGAGCTGAGTTAGTATCGGCGGTCTCCAATGCCGGGGGACTGGGCATTATTTCCTCGCTCACTTTTCCCAACACCAAGGAACTGCGCGAGGAGATTAAAAAAACAAAGAGCCTGACCGATAAGCCCTTTGCCGTAAATATTACCCTGCTGCCAACTATACGGCCGGTGAACTACGAAGAGTATATTACTGCTGCCATTGAGGAAGGGGTAAATATCATTGAGACTGCCGGGCGAAACCCAAGGCCATATATGAAGCTACTTAAGGATGCCGGGGTAAAGGTAATGCATAAGGTGGCCAGGGTTAGAGATGTTATAACAGCAGAACGGGTAGGAGTAGATGCCGTAACCATCGTCGGCTTTGAGGAGGCTGGCCACCCTGGTATGGATGATGTTGCCTCTTCAGTCCTTATCCCGGTAGCTGCCGATTCAGTAAACATCCCAGTTATTGCTGCCGGTGGCTTCGGCGATGCCAGAGGCTTCGTTGCTGCCCTCGCTCTTGGTGCGGAGGGTGTTCTTATGGGAACCCGATTTATGATCAGTAAGGAATGTCCTTTACACCCTAAGATTAAAGAGTGGTTACTAAACGCTACAGAAAAAGATACTTTAATGATAATGCGTTCTATTAATAATCCGGAAAGGGTTGTGAAGACAAGCTTTGCCCAGAGCATACTGCAGCAGGAAGAGAAGGGCGCCTCATTAGAAGAGCTACTGCCCATGATAAGTGGGTTGCGACAGAAACAAGCTCTAGACAACGGTGATGTTGATGAGGCAATGGTTCCCTGCGGTCAGGTTGTAGGCCTCATACATGAGACACCCGGCGTAAAGGAGATCGTTGAAGGTATTATCGCTGAAGCCAGGCTCATCGGGCAGCGCCTCTACAACGCAGGTTTATCTACGTGACTTCAACCACTTTCGTTTCTGGCTGATGCGTATCTGCTCATCAGTCGGTTTGTAGTTTGCCAGGAAACCATCTCTGAAAGAGCTAAAAGTGCCATCCTTGATGGCACTTCTTATTTTTTGCATCAGTGCCTGGACGAAGGTTAAATTATGAATAGTAGCCAGTCTATAGGCTAACATCTCACCACAAGTAAATAGATGGCGGAGATAAGCCGCGGAGAAGGTACGGCAGGTATAGCAATCACAACCGGGTTCAATCGGCTCCTCCACAAGGGTATAGGCAGCATTTCGAATATTACGCCTCCCCCCCCAGGTAAACAGGGCGCCATTTCGCGCAACGCGGGTAGGTAGCGCGCTATCAAATATGTCAATCCCCCTGGCTACCGCCTCAACCATGTCCTCGGGAGAGCCCACCCCCATCAGATATCGTGGCCTATCCTGTGGCAGGAAAGCCACCGTTTCTTCAGTCATCGCCAGGGTTACTGCCTTCGGTTCGCCAAGGCTCAAGCCTCCAATAGCATAACCGGCGAACCCCAGCGAGGTAAGGTGCTGCGCTGACTGGCGCCGAAGCTCGGGGAGGATCCCCCCCTGAACAATAGCATATAGCGCCTGGTCGTCACGGGAATGACACACCTTGCACCTCTCTGCCCACTCATGGGTTCTCGCCATTGCCTGCTGTATTTTCCCCAAGCTATCATCATAGGCGGGGCACTCATCCAGAACCATAATAATATCAGCGCCAAGAGCCTCCTGAAACTGAATAGCCAGCTCAGGGGTAATAAAGTGCTCGCTGCCATCAATATGGGAGCGGAAAATGACCCCGTCATCGCTGACTTTGCGCAGTGGTGCCAGACTAAATATCTGATAGCCACCACTATCGGTCAGAATCACCCTATTCCAAGCCATGTACTTATGTAACCCCCCCATACTCTGTATCACATGAATGCCTGGCCGGAGATAGAGATGATAGGTATTAGCCAGTATTATTGGCACCCCGATCTCTTCGAGCTCCTCCGGGGTTAATGTTTTGACTGTAGCCTGGCTACCTACCGGTAGAAACACCGGCGTTGGCACCGTGCCATGCGGTGTTATGAGTTCCCCAGCACGAGCTAGAGTATCAGAGCAAGTTTGTATCAAACGGAAGCTATTAGACTTATCTACCAACCTCACCCCCTCAAGTCCCCCTCTCCTTGATAAGGAGAGGGGGATAGCTCTCCTAAGAGGGGCTAACGCCCCTCTTAGACACCTCGATTGGTTTATGATCCCTCACCCTTTACCCCCTCTCCCCCTTATGAAGAAGAGAGGGTGAGGATTTCCAAAAGGGAGCTGCGCCCCGTTTTAATTCCCCATCCTTCTAATAAGGAGAAGGGTATATTTTGGCAAAGAGGAGATGGGGTCCCCCATCTGCCTTATCACGGGGGAAGGCAATCTCCTGATACTGGCTACCAACCCTCTTCAACAGCCACTTTATATTAGATGGCTGGCGATGATACTTCGCTGTATTTCAGAGACGCCGACATATACCTCAGTCATCTTGGCATCCCGGTACAGGCGCTCCACCGGCATGGCCTTCATCGTGCCATAAGAGCCATGAACCTGCATTGCCATGCGGGTGACTTCAACGGCTACCTGAGAGGCGAACAGCTTGGCCACTGAAGATTCATACCGAATGTCGAGACCCTGGTCACGGAGAAAGGCAGTCCGGTAGGCCAGCCATCGGCCAGCCTCTATCCTGGTTGCCATCTCCGCCAGGTGCCACTGAATAGCTGGCAGCTTGGCAATTGGCTTACCTCTGGCTTTCCGCTGTCGGGCATAATCAATGGAAAGTTCAAGCGCTGCCTGAGCTACGGCTACGGCCTCAATAGCCACCCCCAGCCGTGCTATGCTCATTACCTCCAGCAGGATATCAAACCCCTGCCCTTCTTCTCCAAGCAGGTTTTGCTGAGGCACATAAACGTCATCAAGGTACACCACAGAGGTTCCTAAGCCCCGCAGTCCGATAGTTTCACAGGGGTCGCGAACAATGAAGCCTGAAGATGAAGTATCAACGATGAAGGCATTTAACCCCGCTCCTTCGTGCTTAGTAAACAACAGCACCAGGTTAACCGCCGGTGCCAGTGCCACAAATTGCTTCTGCCCGGTAATTTGATAGCCATCACCGCTCTTCCTGGCAATAGTTGTAATCGCCCCCGGGTCTGAGCCGGTCTCGGCTTCGGTGAAGGCAATACCGCCCAGCAACTTACCCTGAGCTAAAGGTGTTAGAAATACCTCTTTTTGCTCTTCACTACCGAAGCGGAGGATTGCCTCCTCAGAAACAGTATTTACGTGCATTATGGCAGCGACCGTCATTGACGACTGGCCAATCTGCTCCAGCACCAGAACATAGCTGACATACCCAGCCTCACTGCCCCCATATTCGGCAGGATAGGGTAATCCCCGGTATCCCAATCTGCCCATTTCCTGAGCCAGGTCGAAGGGGAACTGCCCACTACAGTCAATCTGAGCCGCCCGCGGCTGCACCGACCCCAGGGTAAATTCCCTGGCCGTTCTCTGGAACATCTTCTCCTGCTCATCAAGACTAAAGTCCATCTTACCTCCAGCTTACCCCAACAGCCAGATATCAAGGCACATCGTAAGGAATATTAGACCCAAGTACGGGAAAGCCGATAGCTTGTGTAGCCGCCAGGCATGTCGAGAAGCACTGGAAACTACCAGCCGCCAGCTAGAATAGACCACTATGATGCCCAGCAGATTGGCCAGCACGAGATACAGCCAGGCAAAGCCACCGATGAAATAGAGAGCAATAGACGCCATATAAAGCATAAGGCCAAACACGAGCAGCACCTTTACTGACTGCCCTACCTCCCAGCTCATCGGGAAGTAGCCAAGTCCAGCACCGAGATAGTCTTCCCGGTTAGCGATCATAACGCTCCACACATGGAGTGGTATCCAGGCCCCGATAAGAACGCATAACAGCACTACCTCCCAGCCAAAAGCGGGCCTGACAGCAAGCCAGCCCATAAGAACCGGGGCGCAACCAGCAACCACGCCCTGCGGGAAAACACAGGTCGCCCTCTTTCGCCAGACAACAGATGCTATCGTTCCTATTAAGGCAGAGACAAAGACGAGCGGGTGTAGCTGCCAGGCCAGAGCCAGGCCAACAACAACCAAGCCTATCACTAGCGGTAGAACCTTCTCAGGAGGGTAAATACGCTTTGCCGGTAACACTCGGTGCCTGGTGCGCTGCATCCTGGCATCAACATCGCGGTCTAGATAGTTGGTCAGCCCATTAGCCCCAGCGCTGGTTACCAAAATGGTGACCCCGGCAAGAAGCAGCAAGCTTAGCGGTGGATGTCCCTCACCAGCGATGATGGCGGCACAAACCCCAACGAAGGTAAGCAGACTGCTCTCACGAGGCTTTAATACCTCAATATAGTTCTTGGCCTGTTGATAAACGATTGAACCTCTCCTAATCCGCGAGTATTGGCTATTTTAAAATAAGTCTCTTAGGCGGTCTCCCGGTAACCTTCTCACAATCGCCAGGCTTATGGCAGCAAACAAGATAAAGATAACCACCAGGTATGACCACTCATGGGC
>SDBU01003773.1_pt1 | contig 19085 bp, 24 predicted proteins | sample 2277071 | NCBI WGS metagenome assembly SDBU01 (sample SAMN10397929, study PRJNA504765) | marine sediment metagenome | isolation source: marine sediment core GS08_GC12, 126 cmbsf | place: Arctic Ocean: Gakkel Ridge, Loki's castle | collected 2008 | reverse complement strand
CCATAAAAGAGGTCCTAGTCGATACCGAGGAGTAATATGTATACTTTCCACTGCCGCCGTCTCCTGCTCGAAAAGATGCTGGGTAATGACGCCTTGGAGATGGATATCGAAAATCCAACCGTCGAGTTAGAGCTCATCGCCAATATGGGCCTGGATAAGACCGACATAACGGATGATATCCTGGATATTCTTAAGAAGAATACTGACATATTCCTGGCTCCGTTGCTAGGTGCTATCGCCTCCGAGATAAGGCCGGAGCACAGGCAGCTCGTATTTAAAACGATGATCGAGTCGTTTAGGGATCAGGTTGCCAACGATTACTGGGCACGCGATACCGCCGAGACGATTGCGGAGTACGTGGCTGGATTTTTCCCGTACGCCGAGGCACAGAAAAGACTAGGTGGCAAAGAAGCCGTCGAGAAAATGTTCATAAAGCCAGAGGAGACGCGCGCCGCCGAAGAAAAGCGCATGGAAGAAGGGGGCGAAGGATACTCTGAGGAGGAGCTGGAAGATGTAGGGGAGCCCGAGCTGTCAGAAGTCGATAAGGTTAGAAAAACATTCGACCTTCCGACACTAATCGGGAGGCGCCCAGGAAGAGCGGCGGAAACGCCCGCTGCAGAGGAAGCTGCCGAAGCTGCACCCAGGAAAGCCAAACCCAAAAAACCGGAGACCGAGGTGGGCTTTGAAGAGCAGGTCGAATTAGGCATTAAAATGCAGGCGATAGTGGAGGACGTTCTCGGCGACGAAGCTATCCATTTTGACGTGAGGCCATTCGGCACCTATTTGGAGCTCGTTCCAAGTAGCGTACAAGCTCTAAGTACGCTTAAAAAACTACGCCCCGATTTCGAAGAGGCTGGGTTGCAAATGTCACGAGTAAGAGGTACAGGGGCATACAGGCTAACCAATGCGAATACTCGTCGTTGAGGATAATCCATACCGCATAAAATCCATTCGACAAGCGCTTATAGGAAAAGTAGTCGATATCGCCACTACCGCATCTCGCGGGATAGAATTATTTAAAAGTAAGGAATACGACGCCGTTTTGCTAGATCACGACTTGGGTGGTATAGAGAACGCGCCGTCTGACGATAGTTCTGGGTACGCTGTAGCCCAGGCCGTAGCAGAAAGCGGCAAGGAGCCCTTTGTAATCATACACTCATGTAACCCCGCTGGGGCGAGTCGCATGCAAGATGAGTTGCCGTGGGCGGTTAAAGTCCCATACATTCGCCTTTTGAATGACCCTAACTTTTTGTCTTTGACGGTTTAATGCCAAATTATGACTATACATGCGGGGCATGCAGTGAGAAGTTCGTCATCTTCCAAAAGATGATGGATAAACCCGAAAAGAAGTGTCCTGAGTGCGGTAAGAAAACACTAAAACGTATGATAGGTAGGGGCGCAGGTATTATTTTTAGGGGGAGTGGTTTTTACGTAAATGATTATGGCAAACGAAGATAAATTTGACAAACTTATACCGCGCAATCGTCCGGATACATGCGATCCGAGAGATTGTTCCCACGCGTGCATCGACCCCACGATGAAATGCTTGTTCTTTCGCATTGATTGGTGCCGCGCGATATTGAGCGATTTTGAGGAGGGGTTCTTGCACGTGCGTACTCGGCTTACAGGGTTGTGTGGTGACGAAGATAACCCGAGCATCCCACTTGTCGGCATGCTCCACTCTGTTGAGAATATGCTGGAAATGGTTGAAATAACGGTAATGATACTCCGGGGCGACTTGGGCGACGCCAACCAAAGGCTAGAAGACGATCCCGTTACGTTTGAGGAAGACTTTGAATTACCTAACCAGGACGATTAATGCCAAAATTAGTAACCATACGAGAAAACGCGTTAATTTCCGTCATCGCTACGGTAGCAGAAGTTTATAAAAAAGAATGTTACGGTCTCCTGCTTGGGCGTGTTTATAGAAACGCCTATCGAATTACAAACGCGATTGCTATACAGCGCGCACAACGTCAATTCACTTCCGTGGAAGTCGACATCAACCACTTTCAATCTATTCTGAATAACCTAAAGCACCTTCCGAAATTCAAGATCTTGGGCGAGTTTCACTCGCACCCACAGTTTGGGCAGCGACGCGGTGTGGCGAATATGTCTCGAAGCGACATCGAAACGAGCATGGCGCCGGTTCAGATCGTCATAGCTGCTAATGATGTTGTCCGCACAAAGCGGAAGTGGAAAGTAACCAAGGAAGGCAGCATCAATGGAGGCTTGGGCAACATATCTATGATCATGAAAGCTTTTATTGTGGATAGTGATTGGCAAGAAACCCCCATCCCCCTGCAATGTAACTTCTTAAGCAAGTGGCGGTAGTATTTAACCTTTAAATAGGAGGTTCTACCTGTGTACACTCTAGATGACATCAAGACCGCAGAAATCAAGCCTTTTTTAGACCGTGAGCGTGATCGAAGAGAATTCGAATACATTATTCGATCCATCAGCGACATCGGTCTCAAAATTCCCATCACCGTGCGACCGATAAAGCCCAAAAAGAAAAAGAAGAAAGAGTTAAAGCGTTCGAGCTCCCGCATCAAATATTACCGGTATGAGATCGTAAAGGGGCACGGACGCTTCAATGCTATACGGGAACTTGGTTGGGAGACGATCCCGGCGTTTGTAATAGAAGACCTTGGAGAGATAGAACTCATCAAGCTCTTCTTGATGGAGAACGAAGTCCGGAAATCGATGTCCGCGTATGAGCGCGCTTGTCTAATGGAGTCTGACTACGATGTGGGGATGACCATTCTGGAGTTGGCGCGGAAATATCGTCTCCACGAAAAGACGGTCCTGGACAATCTCGCGACGCTGCACTCGATATCTGCCGGAGCCCGCCGAAAATTATCCGCCGGCCATTTAAGCCTAGATGACGCCAAGACGGTTTCGAGCTTTAGCAAAGCCGAGCAAGATACTATCCTCCGCGAAAATTTGAAAAGCACAGAATTACGCTCGCTGTCTAGGTCGCTTACCGCCAACAAAACGCAAACTCGGGCCAAGATCACGCGGAAGTCCATGGTCGATAACCTCATTGGCCTAAAAGACGAGTTAGAAGGTTCCCAGACCGAATTGCAGCGATTGAATCGCCTGTATTTGTGGAGTGTGGCGAACCTGCGCAGCGTCCTCCGGGATAATGACATTGTGCGCAAGCTCAAAAAACACAAAATAAATCTAGACCCATTTAAGCCATTCCGATAGGAGGCTGGTGTGAAGTTTAAAAAGAGAGTGGGTGTCGGCGACATTTCGGTGCCCAGATCATACAAGCGAGGCGTGGCGTTGGAAGACGATTATTTGTCCGCCAGCATCCAGAACGAGGGTCTGAAGGATCCCATCTACGTTTTAGAGAACGATAAAAAACTCATCCTAGTTGATGGGTTGAGAAGGCTCCGCTGTTGTAAGAAAATCGGTATGAAAACGGTCCCGGCGTTGGTCGAAAAGTACAGATCATCCGGGGATTTCCCAACCCCTCTTTCGTATGCGGTTTTCCTGCGCCTAACAATTGATACAAAACGACAGGACCTATTGCCGTCACAGCGGGCTTACTACATCAATCTTCTAACGAGAAAGTACGGGATCCCACTGGCGGAAATCTCTGGCGCTTATGGCTGCTCGGAGAGTGCGCTCCGGGGCTTATTGTCAGTGGCGGATTGTTCGGAAGAAATCCGCATGCTGATCGATAATAAGACATTCCCGGTTACGGCGGGAAAGCAGTTGAGCACACTGAGCAAGAAGGGGCAGTTGTCCATTGTGCATTACTTCTACGGTAGAAATAAGGTCACAAACAACGAAATTAAGCTATGGCTGGATCGTCTTGATCCGATCCGCGACGCAGAATTGCTAAAGAACCCCAATCGTAGCGCGGTTGCGAAAACTAGAAGGCGTCGTGAGCGGGTTTCAAACACGTACACGTCGCCGCGAGCGATAGGCCGCTCCATCACAGACACAGAAGTTCACGTTAGGGAGGTTCGACGCGAACTGACCAACATGAAAGAAATGATCCGCTATTCCAGGCCGATCATTGAGTGCATCTTGAAAGACGAGTATTTAAGGACCAACTTGCCAGGTCGGGTCATATCCGAATTCCGCAAATTTGCGGATGAGGAAGGTATTAAGTGGAGAAATAAGTAATTCCTCCGATACCTAAGAAGCACCTTACGGGGGTCTTCTTTTTACGGTGTGACACGCAAAGTTACATTGTCACATCTAGAAACCTTTTTTTACAATGGAGGTGATGGCATGAGCAGAGCTGCCATCCTAGCGGATGTTAGGAAGATTCTGAGGCTTCTTTCGCCGCCTTACACGCACGAGAAATACAAGCGAAAAGGGGGTGGGTACGGAAAAAGGCAAATCAAGAAATTCTTTAACTCGTGGGATCAGCTTGTTGTGGAGCTGGGGGATAGCACGGGGAGCGTGGGCTCAGAGGCCGAAGGCGCGGTTATCAATGCCCTGCAAAAGCCTTCGACTGATGTTGAGATAGCGAACCAAGCCAATGTCTCTCCAAAGGAAGTATACCGGATTTTCAACAACCTGAGGGCGAAGGGCGTTGAAATCCTTGAAGAGCAAGACAAATTCTACATTGATATTCCAAAAGTCTTATCCCCTGAAAACAAGGAATTCAAGCACAAGGTAAAAGGAAACCACGTCAAGATAGCGCTGATTAGCGACACGCATATCGGCTCTAAAAAGCAGCAGTTGACGTACCTAAGGGACTTTTATTACCTATGCGCAGATGAAGGCGTAGAGGCCGTCTATCACTCTGGTGACATCTTCGCTGGTAACGGAAAGGTGTACAGGGGCCAGGAATACGAAATCTTTATCAACGGGCTCGACGAGTGTGTGGACTACTTCTGCGAGCATTACCCGGATGTCGGAATACCGACTCGCTTTATAACGGGAAACCACGACCTTTCGTGGTTCAAATCGCAGGGCCTGGATATCGGCAACCAGATCGCCATTCGCAGGAAAGACATGGAGTACCTGGGGCAAATGGGCGCGTACGTTGAAATCGCCGTTCCAGGCGGATCGTCTCCCGGTCCTCGGATGTACCTCATTCACCCAGACGGCGGCCTGTCGTACGCAAGATCCTACAAGCCACAGAAGATTGTGGAAGGGTTCGCGTCTGAAAACAAGCCAAACATTACGTCCATCGGGCATTACCACGTAAGCGGCTATTTCGACATAAGGAATGTTCATGTGTTCCTATCTGGTTGTTTTGAGGCGCAAACGGGGTACCTGAAGCGCAAAACGCTCATGCCAGATATCGGCGCGTGGATCCTTGATCTTGAAATAACCGACGATAACTCCATTGTCTCTATCGTTCAGAAATATGTCAAGTACTTTACACCGATCCCTAAAGACTACAAACTTTAGGCCTAATAATTCCTCAGGCCCTTGCTCGATGTTATAATTGACGTCGCGCAAGGGCCTCTCTATACAAATATAGAGACGGAGGTGGAAATGGTACCATCAGATAGAATGCCTTTTGGAAAGTACAAAGGTATACCCATAAGCAAGATTCCCATATCTTACTTAGAGTTTATGATGCCAAAGTTGAAGGGTGGCGATTTTTCCGAACTTGGACTTTTGTTTGAAGAGATCCTCAACTCCCCAAAATTGCGCCAAGAGCAGAAAACTGCCGACTTGGACCAGGCGGCAACAGATTTTCTCAAGGACCATGGCTGCGGTGATATGAAACCGATCAAACCAACTTTTAAATTAAAAGGGAAGACACGGAGGAGATTTTGATGTACTCAGCACACAATGTATTAGTTGGCCAGTGGTCAGACCGCGTAACTCTCGAGACGACGATACGCGGCAGCAGCGATAACAACACCTACTGGGTGGGGTCGGCCCCTTCTCCGGTCAACCAGCAGACAGTCCCGAACTCCGTGTCGGTGTCATATCCACAGCAATCGCCGCTGTATATGAAGCCACTCCCAACGCACCCGATGCAGCTCGTATACGCAGACGAGAATGGCGTTTTTGCCAAAGCCGATAAAGAAGACGCTTCCGATCCCGAGAAGGAGCTTGTAATCGCCATCCTCTGGAAGGACAACCTCCACATTATAATAAACCCGTACGACGAAAAAGTCCTGCCTTTTGTGGTTTTATACCACAGCCATGTTTTTGGATGTACGCCAATCCCGCTTGATGGGAGCATCCTTGAGTTTGTGAAAGAGAATTTGGGCGCTGTTATCGAGATTCTATTGAATAACTGGGATGAGTCGTTCACCGGGAACTTGTCGTCTGACTTGTACTTCCCCGACGACATAGTCAGTGTCTACCATGCGGACGTCAATATCTGCGAACCACAAGATAATCTGTACAAAAAGCCCATCGAGACGCAGATGTCGTGGGTCGGAGGAAATTCCGGGAACACTCCGCAGTTTAGCCATTAAGCTTCTTCATGTGAGCTTCCCCTTTAGCCAGCTTTAGGTCGTGCTCGACCATCAGCTTTACCAAGTCGGTGAATTTCGTGCGTGGCTTCCACCCGATTTCTTTGATGATTTTGGCGGGGTTACCGTGCAGAGCCTCGACCTCCGTCGGCCTGAAGTACCTTGGGTCGATTTTAACGTGGTCGTTCCAATCCAACCCCACGCGACCGAATGCGGCTTCTACGAATTCCCTGATAGTATGGGTCTCGCCCGTCGCCACGACGTAGTCGCCTGGCACGTCTGCTTGCAGCATCATCCACATAGCCTCTACATATTCTGACGCCAGGCCCCAGTCACGTTTGGTGTCCAGGTTTCCAAGGTATAGCGTATCCTGCAGTCCTTCTAGGATGCGCGTTGCGGCTCTTGTGATTTTCCTTGTAACAAAGGTTTCACCACGCCGGGTTCCTTCGTGGTTGAATAGGATTCCGTTCGTGATAAACATCCCGTACGCTTCGCGGTAGTTTATACTTTGGAAATGCGCAAAGACTTTTGCGCATGCATAGGGGCTTCTTGGGTAGAAGGGGGTGTTCTCATCTTGCGGTGGCGGCGAAGCGCCAAACATTTCTGATGTGCCGGCCTGGTAGATCTTTGTTTCCCTGCCGCTTTTTTCTTGGTACCTGCGCGCGGCGTCGAGGAGGCGCAGTACGCCCGTACCAACCACGTCTACGGTATACTCGGGTGTTTCAAATGATACCTTGACATGCGACTGGGCAGCCAGGTTGTAGATTTCGTCGGGCTGGGCTTTATCGATGATGTCGCTCAAGCATCCGCTGTCCGTTAGATCGCCGTGGTATAGGTGTAGCCTATTGAAGATGTGATCGATTCGGCCCGTATTAAACGAGCTCGCGCGTCGCATTATGCCGTGAACCTCGTATCCCTTTTCTAGTAGTAGCTCCGCGAGGTGGCTACCATCCATTCCCGTTATACCCGTAATTAGTGCATTTGGCATCTTGGCCTCCTTTGATGTATTAAATACTTGACAGAAGACCCGCGCCAATGGTATAATTGCGCATATGAGAAAGCACGAAAGTATTTGGTAAGTACACCCGTAATAAGGAGAAGAAGATGAAGCTGACCCAGAAGAACTTTTACCTCGCCACAATGACCGGAAAAGACGCAGAAACCGGCAAGTACGTCGCCATCCTTGGCATAAAAGCCTGGGCCTCAAGTAAAAACGACGTATGGAAAGAACTCATTCTGAACGGGCTCACCGACGACGACGTCATTGGGAGCTTGAAAGATGCCCTGACAACCGCGCGCGCGTCGTCCCTAACAGACGATGACATCAAAGCTTTTGTCCTTGCGGTTGAGGAAAACGAAGACGTGGATATCTTCGTGTGGGACCTCAAAGCCAACATGGAAGTTCCCGATCTGTCCGACGAGTGCGACGAAACGAAGTGCGAAGAAACGAAGTGCGAAGAGAGCTGCTAATAAAGATCAGGCCGTTGGTTAATCCCGACGGCCTGTTTTATATACCCGAGTAGAGTTCTTGCGTCACTTGATCCACGTCAATATCTGCTTCCGCTAGGCCCTTCACTTTCGCGTGCCTGATAACCTGCTTTTTAATCAGCTTCTTTAGATCTGGGTGGTCGCCGAGCATTTGCGCCTCGATGTCGTTCATTATGGTTTTCTTAATCATGCCAACTACATCAACCGGAGCCTCTTCGAAGCCAACTTGAATATCGGTGCCGATTCCTGGCTGCGGCTTTTCTTCCTTCTCTGGCTTCCCTTGGGCGCGTTGTTGGGGGCGTTGCTTCTTGAGACGTGATGCCTTTTCGCGCTGTTTTAGCATTTCTATTCTTCTTTTAACACCCGGTCTTCTTGCGTCTCTTTCGGGCATTCCGGCTTTTTGGCGCAACGCGGCTTCCTTTGCACCCTTTTTGGGGGCCTGCTCGGCTTCTCCACGAAACGAGCGCAGGCCTTTTCCTAGAAAAAGCGGGAACGACTTTTTGGTTTTTTCTAAGTGCCCGGTTATATCTTCCAGTGCCTCGTCTATCCTTTGCACCATTGGTGCGCGGCTTTCACTTTTGGGTTTTTCTTTTCCTTTGGCTGAATCCAGTATGTCTTGTAGGTGGCTTGGAATATTCATGCCGCCAATTACACCCATTTCTTCGGAAGACTTTGCTGTGGGCTTTGCTGGCGTGGGCTTCTTCGTGGGCGCTTTAGCCTTGGCTTTCGCTTTTTCTAAGGCCGCCATGTCTTGTTTCTTCTTGGTTTTGGTGGGCACGCTACCTCGTCGACCGCCGCGCCAGGCCCTCTTCGGGGCCTTCTTGGGGACGGCCTTCTTCGGGGCCTTCTTGGGGGTTGTGATTTCCGGCATGTCTGGTTCTATATCTACGATGTCGTCGCCCTCTTTCTCAAGTCGTCTTGTGTGCTCTTTTTCAAATTCATCAATATCAGGGGCGTCGATATCTGGGGCAACCATATCCTTCTCAGACGGCTCGGCCCAGTACGGGGGCTGGAACACTCCGGGCTGCTTCTTGACCCCGGTCGGGGTGATTCCTTTTATTATGGCTTTAGCCTGGCCCATGGTTGCCTCGGGCCTGTTTTTAGAAACCGCCTTGTATACGGACCCTATTAAATCGGTGATAATGCCGGTATCGGCTGCTTCGCGCGATAGCTGTTCCCACCCGGCTTTTATGGGAATATCATCACTGAAGATCTGCCTTAAGATACCTTTGGCAGTTTGAGAAGCATCTCCAAAGTCTCTTACGCGCCAATCTTCAAGCCTGTCGAAAGCCTCATCGGGCGTCTTTGCCATAAGGTCAGTGAAGAACTGCTTTGGGCTTTGGCCGGCCTCGTCGGCTTCCATAATCAATCTAACGATCATTGCGCTCATCATCATCCCCTGTGAGTTGATGCAGTTTCAACTTCATGTTTTTTGCAAATTTTTCGCGGCTGTCAAAGTCGCGGATGAAGGACTTATTCTTTCTGCGGTCACTTCTTGTTTTGCCGCCCATTCCGCCTGGGTGGTTCTCTAGAGACTGCCAGAAACCGTCTTCTTGGACAATGTCTTGGAGTTCTTCGACATCTCCTGGAGAGTCAACTTCATCGTTTTCTTTGTGAAATTCTTTCAGTGTTCTGAAGAATTCTTTGTATCCGTATCTCTCGAGGAGCTTATATAAAACATTCTCTGGGAGCAGGCTCGCTGTTTGGAATTTTTGTAGTGTACCGCCCAAATCAGATTCGATGCCATCTTCGAATTCTCTGCGTAGAGCTTCCGTGCGTTCGTCTTTGGCGATCTCATATGTATTGAGGATCTCGTCTATTTCTGCGTTGATCCTATCAAGCGTTTCATTGATTTCGCCCTCGATTTCGCTGACTACTGCCGGGTCCGCCTTGGGCAGCGCATCACGCAGAAATTCATAGTCTATCAAGCCGCGCCTGAGCTCTGCTTTCCCCAAGTCTACCTCATTAATCAATTCTCGGAAGTGGTCATAGTAGTCACGTATGTTGGCGTGTTCAAGTTTTTCCCTTTTTAACCACTCCCCGTTTTGGACGTCGTATATCGCGTCGGCATGGAAGTCCCTATCTTCCGTGCTGTGCATATAGAAGTTAACGGGGTGCGTTGTTCCCTGGAAGTCTCTAAAGCTGATTTCGTCCAGCCTGTCTTGTATGCCGTCGCGCTCCTCTTCAGACAACCCCTCGGCTGGAACAATATGAACGTCCACGTCGGTTTTGTCATTGTAGTAGTGTGATGCAATGCTTCCGACGATGGCGATTTTCTCGTACTTGTCGCTTGAAAGAATCCCCTCAACGCTGCTTAATATGTGCTGCCGGAGGGCGTCATTTAGAATGTAGTCCCCGCCGCTCTCATCCCATATGGCCTTGGGAAGGTCTTTTCGTTTGAAATCTAGTACTGATTCGATGATTAAATCGAGTAACTTACTCTTCATCCGCTCTCTCGTAGTAATTAACTAACCACACTTCGGTGGTGGGATCCCTGACAATATTGAAGACAGTTACATTTGGATCGGACATCTTTTTGAAGGCCACCTCTGCTGCGCGTGCGTTCTTTATGCCTGCCGGGGCCTCCCATACACTTAAAATTTCCGACGTATGGGGCAAAAAAGACGACCCGCCGCTTTTTATTCCGATTTTTAATCCTAGCCCTTGGTAATGCTCCTCGCGCTCCTCGCCTGATAGGTTGTCGTAGAGCGCGGCGGATTTTGCGTGCTCGTCTCTGATCCAAATTGTTTCCGGGTCAAGATCCCATTCCATGGTGTCCTCGTGTGCATCTTCTACCTGCTCCGGCGCGTTGTGCTCCGGATCTTCGGAAGCGGCCTGCTCTATAGTGTGGAACTGTGGTTGGAGCCCGGTCCGGGCGTCGGGCATCCCGGATCCGAGTTGCTCCATTATTACGGCGATCTTCGCAATATCCTTGTCACCTTGTGCCATGAAAACTCCTATGTGATTTCCTTCTTTATGTTTGAGTGACGGTGTATTTTATAGAAAAGGAGACTCCATGAGTGCACTAATTCCCGTGTATGACTTACACCGACATCTTGGTGGCAGCATCAGGCCGGAAATAGTTTGGGACCTTATCAAAAAGTCCGGCGACGATACCGCGAAAAGCCTCGAGCACGTCTATGAAGTTATGACTTACCGCGCAGATATCGGCCCCCGCACCTTCTACCGCTTCCTGGGAAAATTTGAGATTTTGGACGAAGTTGAATGGACACGTTCCTCTCTAAACGACATACTCCGATCCACCGTGAAAGACATCCGCCGCGAAGGTGTCAAATACGCCGAACTCAGGTTCTCGATGGATAAGTACATGAAGTACATGGACGTAGAGCCGCAGGAGCTAGTGGCCATTATATACGGCACCGTGGCGCGTATAGCGGAGCATAACGGCATTGACGTCCGCCTCATTTTGGCCCTAAAATTTGAAAGCGATAAGGAGCTGCAGAAGAAGCAGGCCGACATTATTCTCAACAGCGATATTGCCGCTATGGTTGATGGGTTGGATGGAATTGGGGATGAGGGGCGTTTTGATTGTGGATTTTACAAACCAATCTTCAAACAGTGGCGCGATGCCGGGAAAATGCTCACCATCCATGTCGGCGAATCCCAAACGTCAGAGAACATATTTAAGGCCATCGAGGGTTTGAATGTCCACCGCATAGGGCATGGAATTAAAATCATCGATCATCCCGACCTGATCGACTTGGCTATAGAACGCGATATCTGCTTTGAGGTATCCCTAACATCAAATTGGATAACGGGCGTGGTAGAGAATATGGAAGACCACCCCGCGAGACAAATGTTTGACGCTGGCTTGGCGATGGTTTTATGTACAGACGATCCTTCCATTTTTGGCACCACAATGAACCAAGAGATAACTATCGCAAGGATGTGCCTTAATTTTAGTGATGCTGAAATTGACACTATGAAGAGGAATGCGATAAAATATTCGGCTAAAAATATTATTGGCCAACCGTGATCATACTGGGTTGCTGTTCTTCGATAAATCTCAATCCTTCTTCTCTAATTTTTTCCTTTGTCTTACCAAACCTGGCCTCAACGATTTCGGCGTACATGTCGTAAATATGGAGCCCTTTTGACATTATAAACATTTCGCCGTTCTCAAGGTCGGGAATCTTGGAGTCTTTGTAGTCGCGAATTTCGCCGACCATGTACTGCTTCAAAAGCTCCATGCCGCCCAGATTGGCCGGGAGGCCTGCAAAGAGATCCCACGAGCGGAAGTAGATGAAGAAGTGTAGCTTGCCGTATCGAACCCTGCAGTCGATCATCCTGCAGCAAGGCGGGTCGGCCAGCAGGATGTCTGACGGCATCGCGATTTCCATGGTGGCTTGGTTAGTGTTGGGGCCGCGCTCTGCGAACATCCGGATGACTTCGTCTATTTGATTTATTGGAATAGCAGGCACTACGTACGGAAGAAGGCCGCCATTAGATGGCAGTTTTTGCGACTCGGTGGTTTGCCCTAAGACGATTGTTTCACCGGTAAGAATGTGCTTTTCGGAGAGATTGGGTCTGCTTAATGGCCTGTGCTTGGCGTTGACCAGCCTTTCGCTGTACCGGTAGTCTTCTTTTTCGGTTTTGTCATCCGCCATGAGATAGTTTGCGAAGTAGTTCTCTACGTACTCGACGCTTGTCGGCGGATCGAGGTTAGTGCCTTCCGGCATGAGGGGTACAAGGTACGTGTGGGGGTGCTTGACCCTGGCTGTAAAGGAATCAAACTCGTACCGATTTTGGGTTCCTTCATAGGACCCGTGCTCCACGGGATATGCAAAACCAAACTTGAAGCACAAGTATAGCGCTTGATGCCAGAGGTCGTCCAGGTTCTCTGCCACTAGGTGTACTGGAAGCATACGTCGTCTCCTTTTTTATATGAGTTAAGTCTCACTTCAAATACTCAAAAATACAATATGAGGCTTAGCAACCTAGTAGAGAGTCTATATGGTCCTCCTTATAAATCCGCCGTTGCCATAGTTATAAAGGATGGCAAGCAGGTGCTTCTTGGCAAGTCCACGGCTGAGGATGATCGAGGAGGCACGTGGTGTTTTCCTGGCGGCGGCATTAAAAGTGGAGAGTCGCCAGAAAAGGGTGCTGCGAGAGAGTGCAGCGAAGAAACTGGGATTTCGGCATCCCCGGAAGGCGACGCGTTTACTATATATAATATGCCCAATGTGGCGTTTGTTATTTGCATTTATAAGAGCGGGGAGCCCAAGCCGAACCACGAGTTTTCAGACATGAGGTGGATAGACTTCCACGACATCGAATTTATGGAAGATCTGTTTGAACCAAATCGGTATATTATCGACAATCTTAATGCCCATTATCCGATGAGCTTTGTATGAAATTAGGCTTTATCAGCGACGGATCATTTTCGTGTGCCCTGACCGAAGGTTATGGCCGCGTAAAGAATTTTGCCTACCATGCGTATGGCCATGACCCGCGCCCGCGTGTTTTGTCGCTTGCGACTTATCGTCACAAAGGAACCGGCAGGAAGCATCTAGCCGGAATAAACCTCAACTACTTGTCCGATGCACAGATTCAGGCGTTGCAGAAGGCGCTGCCGTCCATTTTAAGCCAAGGCCCAAAGGACCGGTACCGAATTGGCGTAGCTCTTCTGCCGAATGTTTTTAGGCACGCGTACCGCACATATGATAGAACATTTGTGCACGAAGTAACACCGGCGACCCTCAAGTACATCACCTCGCCACAAATGCGTAAGAAGCAAAGAGCTGCAGCCCAGAAGGGATGGCAGACACGCAGGTCGAAAGCGAAATTGGCGCAGGCCAAGAAGAAACCCGTGGTTCAGCCGAAGGCGGAGCCCCCAAAACCTGAAGCCGAACTTTCGCAGCCCGAGCAACAGGCTAAGCAGGATATGGAGAAGCTACTGCCGAAGGGCATCCAACGCACGCAGCAGGATATACAGCCAGATATTGACCTGGACGTTGAGAAAACAAAGCCGGAGGCCCCAACGGAGCCAGAGGAACGTCGCCCCACCGTTGAGGCGCCGGAACCCGATCTCCCAGACAAATGGACCAGGGAACCCGCTGAAGAGCCAGAGGCTGAACGAATAGAGACCGAGGAGCCCGAAGAACCCGAAGATGAAGAGCCAGAATGATAAGGCCGTATAAGCCTAATCCGAAAAATCTCCATTCTCTGGCTAAGTGGTTTAAAAACTTTTCTTTTTTAACCGACCAAGACCTAGCCAGAATGGCGGAAATGTCTGTATCTACTATACGCCGATGGCGCAGGAAAACAGAAAATAAGACGGTTGATTACCGCAAGCCGTTCAAACGCTGTAAGTCCGATCTCAGTTCGGAAGTGTGGAATCACCGGCAGTGGTTCGATGACGCGTATAACGGCGATGAGCTAAGTGTTAGGCAAATCGCCAAGAAAATAGGCAGGTCGATTGGATTCGTGCAGAGCAAGCTAAAGCGCTATAGGGTCCCGCTGCGACCTCCAGAGGAGTCTAATACGTCTAAAAATTCGTGTTGCTCCTACGAGTGGTTGGATAAGCACTACACGAAAGAGTTATTGACCTTAGCAGAGTGCGCCGATTTAGCAGGAGTTAAAAGCCCCCGCACTATCTTAGTGTGGCTGGCTAAATTTGATATAGAGAGTCGGAATCCGTCTGAGGGCCAACACGCCAAATGGCGCAGGTACGAATGTTAAAGATGGCCAGTATAGAACGCAAAATAGCTATTCACGCTCTTATGAAGCACTCCCTTGTGGAAGAGGTCCACGAGAATTGCTACTTTATATCGATAAAGTTTACAACGGGGATTTGGGAAAACTGGATGACCACCAGCGGGTCTGGGCATACTGTTGGGGTCAAAGCACACCACCAGAAAAGACCGTTTAGGTTTCCATTTCCGGCTCGTCCGCCGTACTACACGGCTCGAAAACTTAGGAACCATAGAGAATTCGAAAGCAGTCCGTTTGACGATGATTATAACGTGCGGTCCAAGTTGTTTATCCTAGAGTACAAGCGCTACCGAAAGGCCAGATTCATTGATCAGCGACTTATGGTGCATGCCCTTATTAAGAACCTCATGGAAGAGGGCTGGGTTGACCCCGTGTACCCCAAAAGCTCCATTACTTCGGATTGGAAGGACACCAAAGACGGCGATGTATCTTGTCATCTGCGGGGTGGGGAATTATACCTGTACGGGTCGAAGTTTCCGGGTCGCCACATAATCGAAAGCTACCTCCCATACGGAACACATGTGTCGCAAGGGCGCTCCTCTTTGGTTGATGCATGGACGCCGGCCAATCTGCACCGAGTTATAAGGGTGCTGCTAGATAAGAGAAAAGACGTCACTAGGCATAATATCGTTAAGAAGCTGAATGTGAGTCGGTTTAGTTTGGCCGGCCCAAGATTCATTAGCGTTGGGTGCTACCGCATCATGTTTCAAAAGCTCCAGCTTGCTCCAAAGGTTATCTCGGATTGGCGACCTGATTTTGGCGGCAAAATGCTCCTTGCTGCAGCTATTGGCGCAGACTACTACGCCGATCAGGCCTGGGTGGATGTGGCGAAAGACAATGGAATTGAAGACCTTTTGGGCATTAAAATAGGCCGAGAACCCGTCAGAAGCAGTGTTGATCTTCTCATGATGGACGGCCTGGATGTATTTATGAAACCAAAGAAGATACGTACGCCGACGGTAGCCTATAGCCCGAAGCCCTTGGGGCACAAATATGTTAGGGTGAACCCATTCCCTGTTTTACATAAGCCGATATATTTTTGTTTATTAGAGAAATAGCCCAATTCAAAGATAATAAAAGGATTCATAGTTAAGGAGGAGCGTATGTCATTCGCGACTATCTCAATCCACAGGACGCTACCCGTTATAAACGGCTACGTCGCTGTCCCAGACGATTCTTTTCGGAACCAAATAACCAAGGACGAGGCCGTGGCGGCAGTTCCTGGGGCATCCGCATACCGCGTAACATCTATCCGGGATCCGTATGTTGTGGAGCTTCCTGGGCAGAACCCCTCTGGGGCCGCGCCGGATTATTTTGGGACGCTTAGAGACCTATAATGCCGAGTATTCTAGACGAAATTAAGTTTTGGCGAAGCCGGGGTCCAAGAGAAGTCGGCGGAAACCCCCATTGGTTTGTGGAGCTCCTCGGTGCAAAAGAAGTTGAATTCTGGTACCATGAGCCAGACCCGAATACTTTTAGGGACAACCACTACTACAATAGTAGACTAAATAAGCTGTACGTAAAAGGGAAGAGCGGACCAGTATATTTCTGGAAGCCTCTATCATAAGAGAGGACGACATGAGTCAATATAAATTACCACCGCACGGCGGGCTGCAAGACCAGGAACAGGTTACCATTCAGGGGCCCGATGCGCTTACTTCGCAGTTCCAATATGCGTTGAACACGCGCTCCCTATACCAAACGGACGGGCAGATAATAATTCCGCCGTTCCACGGGTCTACGCACGTATGTAGCGATCCCGTGCCCGCCGCCACAACGGACACTCCCGGCCTTATGGTTGCCGACGATAAGGCGAAACTCGACGAGTTATTGCAGATGAAGCTCGGAGTTCTAGGGTTTGTCGGTGCGGGCTTCCCAGACGACGGTGGATTCCTAAGTGGCGAGGTCATCCTCGCCGCAGGATCGGAGTGGATAAGCCTCGAGAAAATAGGCAACGTCATCCGCTTTACCGTTAATGTCCCAAACCAACTAAACTGCGCGTGTGAAGAATGCGCGACAATTTACTGGATACAGGACGAAACCGACGTCAACGCCATCCGCCCGCCATCTTGCGGCGGCAAACTTCCGGGAGTTAATGCGTACGGGGAGATGAAGATTTATATGATGCCGGAATCGACTATTGTTGACCCGGCGAAACCCCAGGAAGTTTTGAACACAAAATACAACTACCCGGCTTTCATCTTCAAGCGCTACGAAAATGCCATCACCCCTGGACAGGCGCAGGTTGAGGTGGTTCTAAAACGCAAAGCCAACTTGACCGCCGAAGTCGGGTGGATGATGACGCCGGGTCCGCTTGGTGTCGTGGAGTGCCGCTGGTACACGGGTCTTGATAGCGAAGGCGGACAGACATACTTCGACCTGTCGGCCAATAGTCAGCCTGGATTGCTGGGCGCGCTGCTGTACAAGGGCCATACGCTTACCCGCCAGATGGGCGTAGTAACCGGTTACACCACCAACATTCTGTGTAACAATCAGTACAATGTTCGCTATTGGAATGTTGACGGTGCGGCACCAGTGGATGAGGCGTTTGTGGCGACAAACATCTGGAGATACAACAACGCAGAGAATTCTCCGGATGATCTATCCAATCCAAGAGAACTTGTGCTTGACCCAACTAAGGACCTGCTGGCCATCGGAACTCTTGTCCAGCTATGGGAATTTGAGATTGGCGAAACGGATTGCGGTAACATCATTAGGCGCCGTTACTTTAACCTTGAGCCGCATATCAATCCGGCCCACTTGTGGGGCTCATCGGGATGCGCGGTTCAATTTGGCGACACTCTGGTACGCAGGGTGGAAGATGGAGAAGATGAAGGCACCGGGACCGGCCTCCAGGGTGCGATAGTCGTTGGTACTGACGGGGATACCGAAGAAGTCAATGATGCCAGACTTCTCGAAAGAGACAAATGGGGCATAACGGGGTTTGAGGATCCGCTGTATGTTTCTAATGACGGCGAGCCGATAGAACCCACTCTTGTTCCTATAAATAACAGATACCAGGCCACGATTGACCAGACGATTCCTGGCCTTATCATACACGAGGCGGACCCAGGTACCGAACCGGGTACGCGGGCGGAGCGGCCCGTTTTCCTATGGAACCGCGCCTCCGAGCGTAACACCTACACCAAAATTAAGCTTGGCATGCCAACCGACAGCAGGTTCCCGCCCATAGACGTGCTGTTGAGGGCGCCCATTGATCGGTACGGCGACGTGTATTGCAGGGTTCTAGCCAAGGGCGTTGTTGCTGCCGGCGCACTCGTTGGTCGCAGCTACATCGTTGTTGAAAACATCCATTGGGAAGATCTCCCAAAGAACGGCGTCCTTCGTGTGCTGACGAGTCCGTTTAGGAACGAAGTGTGGAGGTATGATTACAAAATGCTGTATCATACCGCAGCCGACGCCCCGGCCTTGCTCCTTGTTAATGAGCGCGGCGACATATTCCAAGATGGCACAGACGGCGACCTTACGGATCCGGTGGTTGTGGAGCTTCTGCATGACGATTACAACGCGCCGTGCGCACGCCTGGAGTTCTCTGTTGTGGATGATCCCAGCACGCAATCTGTGCAGCTACAGGTGAAAGTTGGCACATTGGATATGTCTGCGGCGTACGAGCTGGATGAGGGAACCGACCCGTCGGATGACCTCGTGCACGGTCTAGTCGATTTCGCTGTGAGTCGGGTTTACACTCAGGATGGATTTATAGACAGCGAAAACGACGCTGTTAGCAGCGATCCGACGGATTTTAGGGTGTACCTGGGTGGTCGTACTGCGACCGGCGAGCTTTGGAACGACTTGGAGTTAATGCACCGAGACGGCCAGCTCTGGATATGGTGGAATGGGCTGCTAATTCCGCCTGATACAATATTGTCATCGCAACTCTCGAATCCCATCGCGGTTGTTACTCCGTACTTCCCACTAGAAGGCACGAGAGAATTTGGGAAGATGGGCCTGAGGCTGTGGCCGACTTCTGTGTTGAGGTCGATAGACTTCTACGCGCAAGTGAAACACTTCTCAGAATTCACACACGGACAACTAGAAATTGTTGAGGGGTGCTAGTGCAAAAATATATTAGTAATTTAACCGTAGGACACGGAGGACACTATGCCCATTAACGTAACAGACGTCGTTTACCGAGGCGGCGATATCCTAATCACATTCGATGATAACAGCGTGGCGCATGCCGTTGCTACTGTAAACGCAGCGGGGAACCTGGCCTATACAGGACTCAACGCGGCGCAGCTAGAGGCTTACCTGCGGTTTGGCGAGGAAAACGTTGATTCGTCTTTTACTGCGGTAAACAGCGCCACTGGTGCACAAGGAGCAGACGGAGCAGACGGAGCAGATGGAGCAGATGGGTCCGGCATACTGCCCTATGAGGCTCCTTGGTCTGGAGCCACTGGCATCGTGGGGAATCTGGTCACTCTCTTTGAT
>SDBU01003772.1_pt1 | contig 19088 bp, 17 predicted proteins | sample 2277071 | NCBI WGS metagenome assembly SDBU01 (sample SAMN10397929, study PRJNA504765) | marine sediment metagenome | isolation source: marine sediment core GS08_GC12, 126 cmbsf | place: Arctic Ocean: Gakkel Ridge, Loki's castle | collected 2008 | reverse complement strand
GAATATTTCGTGAATACTGACCCGTCCATCTCAAAATTTTGTCGAACTAAAGAATTAATAGGAAAGGGGTGTATTATTATTTAGTCAAGTACTGATAATTAAATTAAAATTATCTGGAATTAAACATTTAAAATATATAGTGAGTTATAATTTTAGCAGAAAAGCAAACTGAGGCTATAAAACAATTGGAACTGGCCGTCTATTCGGCATTAAAAACCTACTCAAATGTGCATAGAGGAACTGGCCATAATTCAATGGTTACTACTGAATTGTTTGAAAGAGCAAGAAAGATTATTCTTAAATATTTACGATTAAATGAAAAAAAGTATGTTGTAGTATTTTGTAGCCCTCGAAGATATAAAATATTCAAGGTACAACTTAAATCTTTTAATATTTTTGTAGTGTCAAGTAAGGATTTTGATTTACCATTTGGAATAAGAGCATTAGCGGTAAAAAAAAAATACTTGAAAAAACGTTCTGTAGTATACACTGGTGGGGGGATGATTAAGCACGTTACAGCTAATTATATAGTTTGGGCAGATATTCCTGAGAGATTTGAGGCAGGCACTCCAAATATAGTCAATATAATTGCACTTGCTAAAGCTATCCAACTAGTTAATCAATTTGGAAAAATTTTTAATAAAAAACTTAGATATTTAGTTAAAACTTCAAAGGAAATTTTGTACAACGATGAAATGTTAGAATATTCTGGATTGAAGTTATTACATAAACTTAGGAAATCCTTGATCGGACATGATGTACGTGTGCCAACGGAAAAAACTATAAAAAAATTTATTAATCTAGATAATGCTGCAAGCACACCATCATTTTTGCCAATATGGAATACATATCGTACAACTTTAATGCAACCAAATGAAGTCCATAAAGAGATTATAGAAGAAGTTAAACACATATGTGCGAAATTCTTTAATGCTCCTTCTGATAAATATGAGGTAATATTTACATCAAATACAACGGAAGCTGTAAATATAGTTGCGAAAAATTTGACTATACATAAAGATGGATTAAGGCCTGTGGTAATCAATACTTTGTTGGAACACCATTCTAATGAGCTTCCATTCCGATCAATTCCTGGTGTCTCTTTAATAAGAGTTTCAGTTAGCGATGAGGGTTTTATTAACTTGGATGAATTGAAAATGCTACTAAATGATTATAACCATACTCATAAGTACGGAAATAAGCGAGTTCAACTTGTCGCAGTAAGTGGAGTTTCTAACGTTCTTGGTACTATTAATGATCTCAAATCAATTAGCCAGATTACACATCAATATGGTGCATCCTTACTGATAGATGCAGCTCAACTAGTAGCACATCACAAAACTGATTTATTAGGAACTAATATTGACTATTTAGTATTTTCTGGACATAAAGTATATGCGCCTTTTGGAAGTGGTGCTCTCATTGTAAGAAGGGGAGAATTGACATTTGACACTTATGAACTGAATAATATCAAATCCTCTGGTGAAGAAAACGTGATCGGGATTGCAACCTTAGGAAAATCCCTCTTACTACTTAGAAGAATTGGTTTTGATGTGATTGAAGAATATGAAAGAAAACTGACTGAATTAATTTTAGACGGACTAAGTAAAATGGAAGATGTGGAAGTCTTCGGTGTTAAGAAGCTGAGTTCAGGTGATCTCGATAAAAGAAGTAGTATTATCTCTTTCAGTATGAAAAAAGTTCCACATAATCTAGCTGCTAAAGAGATTGCAGAATATGGGGGAATTGGTGTCCGTAGTGGTTGTTTTTGTGCACATATGTTAATTCAACAAATACTCAAAGTTCAAAAAATAAGAGCAGTTGGAGCAAGAATGACTTCAATAATAATTCCTGCCAAGACAGGAATGTTACTCCCAGGGACTATAAGAGTGAGTATTGGAATCGAAAATAGTGAGACTGAAATTATGTATTTTCTTCAAATAGTTAGACAAATCATAAGTAAACCAAGGTCAAATGTTAACAAGATTCTTGCTCGTATTTACAATGGAGCAGCTACTTTACCAAAAACCCATGCTGAGGAAAGGATTAAAACATATGTAAAGTCTGTCGTTCAGAAAATTTTTTAACAGAGAGCCCCTAGGTTTTTAATCTAAATTAAACTAATTCTCCTTTCGCGACAATAAAAGCTTTTCCTCCCACAGAAACCCTAATCTGTCCTTTTTCTTGTTTTGCTCTTAATAAAAGTAAACTAGGTCTCCCAACTTCATAACCTTGTTCAACTCTAATATCAACTTCAGGTTTACCAAAATATTCATGGTTCACTAAATATGCTGCTAAGCATCCATTTCCCGAACCTGTAGCGGGATCCTCTGGAATGCCGTAATAATCAACAAAAACACGAACGCTCAGATTATTTCCTTTATAGCGTGTTTCTGGGCAAAAAATTAATAATGCTTTAGCCTCAGTGTTTTCTACTAATTTTAGGAGTTTTTCTCTATTAACCCTTGCTTGCTTTAATGCTAGTAAAGTTTTCAACGGAACGATTATAAATGGAATTCCTGTAGAGACTTCTTGGATTGGGAATCTAATATCTATATCTTCTTCTTTAAGACCTAGTATTTGTGAAATTAAAGCTGTATCAAAAAATTTTTTGAATGTAGGTGGCTTTTGTTCCATCCAGATTTCTTCCGCTTTTCCCGATTTGTATTTAAAAAGCACAGAAATTTGTCCAATTTTTAAATTCAGGAGCATTGTTTTGATATTGCTTTTGACTACCTCCTGTTGCAGCACGAGGGCCGTCCCGATAGTCGGATGTCCAGCAAATGGTAACTCTAATTCTGGTGTAAAAATACGCACATCAAAATTTTCTGTTGATGTAATAAATGTCGTTTCAGAATAGTTCATTTCTTTCGCTATCTTTTGCATTTCCGAATCCAGTATTCCTTTTTCACATAAAAAGACAGCTAGCTGATTTCCCTCAAATTTTCTCTCAGCAAAAACATCAACAATATAAAACTTACATTTTGGCAATATAACTCCCTCTTATAAATCTTAAGTATTAAATAAGTAATAGTAATTTAAATGTTTTTGATATTTTTATGATATACAAAAAAAATTCACAATTGAGAAAGAATGGTAAATAAACCTGAACAAGTTGCAAAACTCTGGTTTGAATTTATGTGGAGTAAACCTGATTTAAATATTGCTGATAAAATCGTAGATTCTAAATATAATCCTATTTGGATACATATAGATAAAACTGGACCAGATCAAGTGAAACATGAAATTAATTATTTTCGAACACTTTTCCCCGACTGAAAATACAAAATAATTGAGATGATAGGTGAGGAAAAAAAAGTTTGGGTTCGATACAAAGGTTGTGGTACGCATTTAGGGATTGGATGGGGATTTGAAGCAACAAATAAATTCGTAGAATTTGAGGGTGCCACTATTTTATATATTAACTCAGAAGGAAAAGTAAAAGATCCATGAGGCGCTTTCTGTTTCTATGAGATATTTGCAGATTTGGGTGCTGTTCCTCCATTCTGGTAATTAAATAAATATTTAGGAGATTTTAAGCAATAAATATCTTTTTTTTAATGGATTGCGGGGGATGCATAACAATAAAGACACGCATGATGGCACTTCCATTCTTTATTATAACCACCAATATCCCGACTTTTAGTGCACCCGCAAACTTCTCGTTGTCCTGTGTCTCTAGCAAGAGAAAGTTTAATATTCCATAGTTTGCTAAGATAGTTGCCATCGATGCAATGAGCTTGAGATATGTCAGGTATTTTTAACAAATCGGGATTACAGCATACAAAGATCTTTATATCATGCTTTTTTGCTTTAATTACAAGTTCCTGAGTGGTTTTAATCATTTCTTTAACAGTTGGCTTATAATGGTGAAATGAATATTTAAGCATACGGTGTTCTACTTTTTTATAATAAGTAGCAAAAGAAATAGTACATTTTTTCAATCCAATATCCGAAAATTGTGCTGCAATTTCACTAAAATCTTTAATATTGTCATTTAAATGACCATCTTCAATCCAAAAAACTATTGGATCAAATCTCCACATGATATGCTCTGGAGATGTAATTTCAACCAACTCTCTCATTTGAGAAAAACTTTCTTCTAAAGCTGGTGAAAAAGGTTCAAGAATTTTTACAATTGAATTACGAGTAAAATGAAAATAAATAGGAATTTTAGTATCTGTTATAAGTGTATTTTTGGCTTTATATTTTTTAAAAATCTCCCATTTACTCAGAAAATTGTTAAAATTTTTTGACCATAATACAAAACCCGCGACATCTTGTGGTTTAAGAGAAACATTACTGATTTTATTGTTGAAAGGATTTCGAACTTCTATATTTCCTTCTTCAATAGCCTTCTCAAGACGGTTAATGTAAAAAGCAACACCGTCAGTTCTACGGCTAAAACTAATTACTTGTTTCATTTTACATTAATGCAGTATCTACTTAAATAAAGAGTCTATTTTCTTTTATTAAATAGAGATTATTCTTATTCTTTAAGATTATCTCTAATTTCATTTATAAATTTTCTCCAATATTTTATTTCTTGTTCGGATACTTTCCCACGGATAGGTAACTCAAGATCATAAATATTAATATTTTTATTTTTCCCGTTAAATAATAACTTAAATTAACACTCCTATTAAATAGGAAATCGTCCCAAATTGCATTATTATAAAAATACGAGTCTTCCATATTAATATGTTCTCTCTGGATTGATTTTTTAGTATTGAGTATGAGAAAAATATATACAAGCTTACAGGAACCAATATAAGGATTAAAAAAAGATAATCTAAATACAATCGATGATCGATATATAGAATAAAAGGCAAGGGATCTAAAATAATTATAGCAATATAGAAGAATACAGAAATTTTGACAGCCTTTTTTACGCCAAACTTGGTTGAAACAGTAATTATCCCCTTTTCGTTATCGCCCTTCACATCAGCAATATCAAACATAATTTCATTAGCCAACCCTATTATAAATCCCATCACCGCAAAATATATTATTAAAGGTTCAAGATTCGAATCTATTATTAGCGAGCCTAAGATAATTGTTGCCATATATGAATAAGCAACTAAATTGTTTTTCAAAAACCATTTTTTTTTAAAACTTATGCTATACAGATAAAATAGGGTTACACTAGTAAGAATAAAAACCATTGCAACAAAATTTAATAACATACTTAAGAAAACAACAATGATAAGGAAGAATATCGCGGTGTATAGTGCTATTTTTCTTGATATCATACCAGTTACTAAAGGACGATCAGTTCTATTATTGATTTTATCAACTTCATAATCAAAATAATCATTAAGAGCAAAAGCTCCAGAAGCAGAAAAAAAAACTACCAGAAAAGATATTAAAAATTCAATTTGAAACCACTTTAGATCATCAGCAATAATACCTGATACAAACAACCCAATACATCCAAATAACGCTACCCCTGATCTAGTTAGCTTTAAAAAACCGTAAATTGTGTTTCTAGTCATAATATTTCCAAAAAATCTTATTTAAAATTATGCTCAAAATTCGAAATAAACTTATCCCAAATTTTTTATTAATCCTCCTTCTACATCACCATTTTTCATGATTCCAATGGAATTTCCAATCAAAATTAATAAATGTTGATTTATTATTTATAATATGATTCCGTCTATTGAATGGACAAGTGACAATAAAGTTAAGATGATTGACCAGACTCTTTTACCTCATGAACTTAAATTCTTAGAATTCGATGATTATGAAGATGTTGCTACATCTATTAGAGTTATGAATATACGCGGAGCACCAGCAATAGGTGTTGCAGCTGCGATGGGTATGGCTTTAGCAACTATTAAATATAAAGGGTTGGCTAAAGTAAAGTTCATCTCATCTATGGAGGAAGCAGCTACTCATCTTAAGGATACTAGACCGACTGCTTCTAATTTATTCTGGGCAGTTGAGAGAATTTGGAACATTATTATTACATATCCTGATAACCCTGTAAATCTTTCTGAATTAGTGATTGAAGAAGTGAAACTCATGGCTCAAGAAGACATCATTGTAAACAAATCAATTGGTAAAAATGGAGCAGAATTATTGGCGGATGGAGATGTTGTATTAACGCATTGTAACGCCGGTTCTCTTGCAACTGTTCAATACGGAACGGCACTAGCTCCTGTGAGAACTGCGATAGAACAAGGTAAGAAAATATTGGTCATTGCAGATGAAACTAGACCACGATTACAAGGTGCTAGATTGACTGCTTATGAGTTAAAATATGATAAAATCCCCGTTAAGGTAATTACAGACACTTCATCTGGATTACTAATGAGATTAGGCAAAATTAATAAGGTTATAGTCGGAACTGACCGTGTTACTTCTGATGCTGTTTTTAACAAAATTGGAACATATTTGGTTGCCTTAGCAGCAAAAGATAATAATATTCCTTTCTATGTAGCAGCCCCTACTTCTACGCTATCCCTTCAAGAAACGATAGACGATGTAACAATTGAACAACGTGATAGTAGTGAAGTTAGTAAAGTCTTAGGCAAGGTACAGATTGTCCCTGATGGGGTGGAGTGCCTGAATTATGCTTTTGATATTACTCCCTTTAGACTTGTTACTGGAATTATTACTGAAGATGGAGTATTTAGTCAAAAGGAGCTTTTAGAGAAGTATAAATAATATTAAAAAAAAAAATTAGCTTCATGAGCTACTAAATGTTTCTCTCAATTTACTTTTAAGCTTCTTAATATTTTTCGTTTTGCTCAATTGAGTTCTAATTTTTGTGGAATCCCTAACATTGTTTGTTAACCAGATTGAATTTCTTCTTAATTCATTGAATTTAAATTTTTCATTACCATTTGGTAATGATAGATTTGTAAGGAAATCATCAATTATCTCTTCATAAATATTAATGTAATATTCTACTAAATCTAAATTATGTAATAACGGAACAAGTTTCTTATTTAAAAGGTATTCATGGATTTGTTGAAATATTTTTGGATTTCCCATAGTTTCCCTTCCTATCATTAAAGCATCGACATTAGTTTGTTCGATAAAATTCTTTGCACTTAAAACAGATGTAATATCCCCATTTCCTACTATAGGGATTGTTAAAAGATCTTTTAGTTTTCTTAATGTTTTTAAATCTAAAGAATTGCTAAGGAATTTGCTTTTCACAGTCCGTGCATGGACTGTTAAAAAAGTTATACCTGAATTATTTAAAATTTTATACAAATCTCCAAAATCCATTGATTTATTAAATCCGGTTCTAATTTTTAAGGAAACAGGTTTAGAAGAATTTTTAACAGCTACTTGGAGTATTTCTTCTAATCTTTTTAAATCTTTCATCAAATATCCTCCTTCTCTTGCATTGATAGCTCTACGAGAAGGGCACCCGGCATTAATGTCCAATACATCAAAATCAAAACTTTCAAGGTAATCAATACTTTTTCTCAGAGCATCAAGATCCCTTCCAATGATCTGGACACTAATAGGCTTCTCATCTTCAATTTTACTTAATTCATGTGCTATAGAATTTGAATTGGATGCTATCCTTTTTGTATAGAGCATTGGAACGCTTACCAATCCAATCTCCTGAAACTTCCTTAAGAACCGCCTAAAGGGAGCAGTGGTTACATTTTGCATAGGAGCTAAAACATACCTATTAGCTAAATCAAGTGTTCCTAATTTCAACTTTTCCAGAAGGTTTTTTACTGTTTTATTAAGACATTATAATCATGAAATTTTTTTATGGATTCAGAATTACCATATTTAAAAATTCAATTTATATTATTTTGTAAAATGACAAATTATATTAAGAATTTTGAATTTGAGAAACCTCCAAAAAAGATAACTTATTCGGATGAAGAACCTTTGAAACTTACTGAGGATTTTGTATTTTTTCATAACAAAAGTAAGATTAGAAAAGGTTTAAATCGACTTCAATACCTATTTAAATCCTACACAAAAAATCCTCTTTTAGCTCTTGGAATACAAGATTCCTTACTGAAAAAAGAATTGACTGAAAAATTCTTAATTATTTTGTTTACAACACCCGAAGTTGTTGAAGGTACAAACAGTATTATAGAAGAAAATTCTGATATTACACTCGCTGAGGGTACTTACTCTCTTGTAGTCAATTCTAAATTTTTGTTGTTGTTAACTAAAGATTTGAAGGGAATTAATTCAGGGATTAATACAATTGAGGAAATTTTAAAACAAGTATTAGAGGATTATTTTAATAAAAAGAACTTTGAGGAATTTATCAAAATTTGTCCATTTAAATTATTTAATTGAATTGTCTTTAGGATGTAGAAAACACTGAAATATAGAAGGGAATATTAGATTTATGGAGTAAATTTCCAAGGTCTTTGTTTCTTAAGGTTATAGGCTTTTTCTGCATATTCCATACACATTCTATGTGTGTTGAAATATGCGGCAAGAGATATCGCATTTTTCTGTCTGAATATCCACTCATCATGATTCATGTAAGTGGGGATTACGTCCTCTTCGAGTTTCTTGTAAAGTTCATTAGAGTCTATGTCCCAGTTATTTGAGATTCTTGGATCATCAGGATTCGAATCATCAGGTCCAATAGCCCACCCTGCAAGTTTATTCATTTTATAACCTTCTAGCCACCATCCATCTTGAACTGATAAATTCAATACTCCATTAAGAGCAGCCTTCATCCCGCTTGTGCCGCTAGCTTCTCTATATCTATTCGGTGTGTTTAGCCATACATCCACACCAGACACAAGCATATGTGAAAGATCCATATTATAATTCTCCATCATCACGACCTTAACTCTATAATTATCGTATAAATATTCACCTGCTTCATGGATTTTCTTAATAAGATCCTTACCCATTGTATCTTTCGGGTGAGCTTTACCCGCAAAAATGAATTGGAGATGACCTTGGGCTATTTTACCCAATCTGTCTATGTCGTGAAAGAGTAGGACAGCACGTTTGTAAGTGGCAAAACGTCTAGCAAATCCGATTGTTATAAGCTCTTCATCCAGTAAGTTCCATGAGTGTCCTTTCTGATAACTTATCAAATTGAATTTATTTTCAATATGAGCGTCGTATAAATCAAGATCATCAATTTCAATAGCATTTTGAAGAACTGAAGGATTTGTTCTCCAGCTGGGCCATTTTCGACTAAACATTTTTCGAAAGGGTTTTGAAACCCAAAAGGGTAGATGAACTCCATTGGTTATATGATCAATCTTATATTGTGGAAACATTTTTCTTGAAATTTCACCATGCTTTTTTGCAACCCCGTTTCTATATCTAGAAAGCGCCATCCCAAGAAAAGTCATATTAAATTCCCCATTATCATCAGCTAACTTTCTTACTTCGGTTGGCATTCTATCTTCAAAAACTTTATTGATTAAATCCTGTTTAAAGCGATCATGACCAGCAGGTACAGGTGTATGAGTGGTAAATGCAACTTTTTCTTTTACTTTTTCAATGTTTCCATCCATCATATCATAGAGTTCGACCATAGCAAAGGAGCCGTGACCTTCATTAAGATGGTATGTTTGAATGTTGTTATAACCTAAAGTTTTTAAAAGTTTTACCCCACCAATGCCCAATATCATTTCTTGAACAATTCTATTCCATCTTGAGGTAGAATCATAAAGAGAACCTGTCATGTTCTTCATCCAAGGTTCATTTCCCTCAACATCAGTTGTTAAAAGGTAAATGGGTAAAATATGACCGGATTGACCTATTACGTTGTATTTCCAAGCTGATACTTTTACTTCTTTGTTTTCTATAGGCATTGTAATTGGTGTGGGGATTTTCTCAAATTCATAGAAGAAATTCCAATCTATTTCTCGTTCCTTTTGTTCCCCAAATTCATTAAAAAACTGATAAAAATAACCAGTGCTATAACATAAACATATTGCGACCATAGGAAGTTCTAGATCTGCGGAAGATCTAATAGTATCACCCGATAATACACCTAAACCTCCACTATATGTGGGAATATTACTATCAACACCAATCTCCATAGAGATGTAAGCTACTGTGGTGTTTCTTTTCAATTCTTCATCGATTTCCATTATCCTTCACTAATTTAAGGTTTTAAATTGTAATTTCAATCAATCTAGGAATTCTATATAATTATTTTAAAATTCATAGTTTAAAATCTTATCTTAATATAAAAAGGGTCATAAAAACAAACAGAATTGGAATAATAAAAAAAAGAAATCATTTCATTTTAGCTATATCTTCATTTAATCGTCGCCTAAGTTCTTCAAGATCCTCAATTCCTAACCGTTTTCCCATTTCTACCCATTGTTCTTGGTTTTGAGATGGCATTCTCCCTCCTATCAAACCCCCATCAACAACTAGTGGGTGTCCACTAACAAAAGTAGAATCATCACTCGCTAACCATAGAGCTGCTTTTGCGATATCCTCTGGAAGACCAGAACGTCTTATTGGTTGCAATTCAGCAAGATATGTCTTCATAACTTCTTTAAATCTATCTGCCTTATCCTGCCCAAAACCAAGACCTCTTCCAAATATTGCTGTCGATATCCCCCCAGGACAAATACAGTTAACACGTATATTAAATTCTCCTAATTCCATGGCAACCGTTCGAGTTAAATGGATAATTGCTGCTTTAGCTGAACTATATATGTGTCCTCCCATACCTGTTCGTAGTCCTGCCACACTCGCAGTACTAATAATACTTCCCGAACGTTGTTCTTTCATAATCGGAGCTGCATGTTTTATCCCAAGGAAAACACTTCGGAACATAATTTCCATCGTAACATCGAATCCATCTGTAGGTATTTCGTCAATTGGACCTCCAACACCAGGAAAACCCGCGTTATTAAAAATACAATCTAATCGACCAAATCTATCAACAGCAAGATCGATAAGAGCCTTGATCTCAGATTCATTTCGAACGTCTGTGTGAAGATAGATTGCATTTTCTCCTAGTTCTTCAGCAAGGGCAACGCCCCTTTCGTCTTGAATGTCTCCAAATATAACACGACAACCTTCCTTGACAAATAAGCGGACACTTGCATTTCCAATACCACTTGATCCACCTGTTATAACCGCAACTTTTCCATCAAGTCTTCCCATTTTTTAACTTCACTATTTTCTTTTTTAAATCTTTGAAATAAGTTTTAGTTTAATGATACTTAAATTTACAAATTTTTATAGATTTCCTTGTTTAACAAATATTTTTTAATTGTAAAAAAAATTAAATGAGTTTAAACTAAGAGAATAAGTAGTTAAATTATCCTAAATGGTTATTCAAGCAATAAATTTTACCATCTCAATTAAATAAAAAAGGGGGACTAAATTTTTAATGATTTATCAGTCAGTATTTCAACTTTAATGTTAGGATCCTTTTTATTTAGAAGTTCTTTGAATTCACTTAAATCCTTACCCCAATTGTGCATCGGAACTGCGATTTCTGGCTTAATATCTACAGCGGAATCGGTGGCTTCATCAAAATCCATTGTGTATGTCCCTCCACAAGGAATTAATGCCACAGTAATATTTCTTTTCGCCAAATCTTTCATTTCGGGGATTCTTTCTGTATCACCTGCATGATAAACACTTTTGCCTCCGGAACTTACAATTATCCCTGCCCATCCGTTTGATTTTGGATGATTTGCTTTTTTTATGTTATAGGAAGGTATAAGCTGGATTGAAAGATCCTTATAATCAAAAGAATCACCTAATCTAATTGTTTGACCATCAAATTGTTTCAAATTGCTTGAAATACTCTCAGGACCTAATACTACGGTATCATCTTTCATTAATTTCTTTATACTCCCAGAATCAAAGTGGTCGGGATGAGAATGAGTCGAAACAATGATATCAGCTTTTTCTTCCCCATCTTTAATTTGGTATGGATCCAAATATATGACTCTCCCACTAAAAGTTTTTAACCTAAAAGCAGCATGACCAAGCCACTCTATTTCAATCTGTTCACTCAATAATTTCACTTTTAAAATTTTTTATAAATTAATTTAATATTATGATTTAATACCTTATAATGATAACCTAAAGTGATGAATTCATCTAAACCATGTGAAAAAACTAGAAGCAAATATTTAGTCTTCTTCCTCGAATCTCCATCCTGGTTGTTCAAGAGGTATTTTCTTTGTTATCCCAAACACATCCTCTTTTGTAATGTCAAGTTCATTAATTCTTTTGAGAAATAATTTGTTCTCAAATTTGGGAATATCATTAATTAAAGTTGGATGTGGAACACGATTCAATAAATTTGGAGTTAAATCTAATCTCCTCATTAACAAATCTTTTTTAACTCGTTCATCTAGATTTCGGTTTTTTTGAAAAAGAGAGTTAGTTATATTTATTAAGCGGGTTTCTTGAGGATTTAGACCTTTAAACGGCATAGTTGATTTTAAAATACGGCAATTAGGGCAGTTACCTTCCTCTAAACCATGGATACAAGACATAATTCTTCAAAATTAAATAATTCTAAAACTTAATATATCAAATTAATAGCTTTTTTTATTGTTTTTTATTATACATAATAAACTCAATTTATCCTTATTTTTTATAAACTTTATAAATTTATACCAATTAAACTTAATATTCACACTATAATTAATCTATAACTAAAAACATTCTAAAGAAGTGTAAATGAGATGGCAGAATGGCAGGTAAATGAAGACAAAGCTTGGTTTAAGAAGTGGTGGCCGAAGAAAACTCCAAAAAACCATAAATTTGAAAAAATATCGTTAGGAGAGTTTTTTGAAAGAAAAAGAAAGAAATACGCTAATGATAATATGATGTGGTTTTTAGAATCGTGGATGACTTATGAACAAGCAGGACAAGCAATTGATTCATTGGCAACCGCTTTGCATAAATTAGGAGTGAAGAAAGGGGAAGTAGTTGCATACTTAATGCCAAATAGTTTTCAGTATGTGATAAGTTTTTATGCAACAGTAAAAATAGGTGCCATAGCAACAGGAATTAATCCAACATATAAACCTCTAGAAGTATTACATCATCTAAAATTAACTGGCGCAAAGGTTTTAATAACGTTAGATGCATTATATGATGAATTAGCTCGTCCCATTATTAGTAAGTCAAATATTGAGATGGTAATTTACACTAACATCGCAGATTTAGCATCTGGGTTACCCGGGTTTAAGAAGGTACTTGGAAAGTTGATTGGAAAAATACCAAAAGGAAAGGTTGGTTTCCCTGGAGCGATTAAATTTATGGATCTTCTTGAATCAGAACCAGATCTTCCTAAAGTAGATTTCGACCCATTTAAGCATACGGCTACATATATTATGACTGGTGGGACAACGGGTATACCCAAATCAACGATATTAACCCATTTCAACTTGGTTTCGAATACAATTCAAGCAGTTTTATGGGTAGGCGGAGAAGACCCTGGCGTAGGTGTTATAGGGGCGTTACCTTTATTTCACTCTTTTGCTATGACAGCAGTTATGAATGTCGCTATTGGCTTGGGTGGATGGATGATGCTCTTTCCAAGACCACCTCCAACTGAAGAATTTTTAAAGGAAATTACACATATCCCTGCTCCAAATGGGTTATTTTATGCTGGGGCAGAAATTCTTTTTAAAAGAATTGCCGATTTTCCTCGACTTGATAAATTTCCTGATTTAATGGGAAAATTAAAGCTTTCTATTTCTGGAGCTGGACCTTTACATGCTCCTGTACAACAAGCCTTCCAGAAAAATACGGGCGGAAGAATTGTAGAGGGATATGGGCTTTCTGAAGCAAGCCCCATAGTTAGTGGAGGAAATTTATTTGGAGAAAGCCCTCTTGGGACAATCGGGATGCCATTTCCGGGTACTGATTGGGGAATTTTCGACGCAAACGAATTTGAAAAAGGTCCAATTGCGGACGGTTCTTCTAAATCGAAGTATGGAGAAGAAAATACAGGAGAAATTTGTGTTTGTGGTCCACAAGTTATGCAAGGGTATTTAAACCAACCAGAAGAATCCGCTGAAACTTTAAAAACTTGGGATGGAAGAACATGGCTTCTTACAGGAGATATAGGATTCATGAATGAGGATGGAACTATTGCTATTAGAGACAGAAAGAAACAATTAATCAAAGTTGCAGGACATTCAGTTTTTCCCGCAGAAGTTGAAACGATGCTTATGAGTCACGAAGCTGTTTCAGAAGCTGCAGTGGCAGGTTTACCTGATCCAAAAGGGAAAGTTGGGGAAATTACTAAAGCATGGGTTGCATTACAACCTGAACATAAAGGTAAGATTACTGAAGAGGAGTTAATTGCCTGGACACAAAAAAACATGACAAAATGGAAATGCCCCGCTATCATTGAATTTATTGATGAGATCCCTAAGAATATTCTAGGAAAAATTCAAAGACGGACTTTACAAGAAGCAGATCCTTTATATAAGAAATAAAATCATTTTTTTTAATTATTTTTTTTGTTTCTTTAAATATTGATAAAATGAACAAAATAATTATTAATGGAATCACCCCATCTTAACTATAATTTAAAGTGCTATTTCAACCATTACGCTGAAAGTGGAAATCATATAACCGCTTAATTTTAATTCCTTATTACATTATAATAAGACAAAACCTAATTTTTTTCTTAAATATTTGATTTAAATCAAGATACTTAGAAGTTCTCAGTCATGACGAAAGGAATTATTATATCGGGAGGGTGGGGTACGAGGTTACGTCCGTTAACTTGCACTATTCCCAAACCGTTAATTCCTATTGTTAACAAACCAGTAATAGAACACCAAATACTTTTACTAAAAAGAGCTGGAGTTACTGAAATAACATTAGCTGTTGGCGTTATGGCTGATATAATTAAAAATTATTTCGGGGACGGGAAGAAATATGGATTAAAGATACAATATACTGATGAAAGAAGCCCTATGGGAACTGCTGGGGCTATTAAATTAGCAGAGGATTTTTTAAAAGATGATAACTTTTTCATGTTAAACGGAGATATTATCATTAACTTTGATTTTAACCAAATGCTTAAATTTCATAAACTAACTAAGGGGATAGGTTTAATCGCCAGTAAAGTTGTAGAAAATCCATCCAGATATGGGGTACTTATAGTAGATGCAAAATCAAATCAGATTTTAAAATTTCTTGAAAAGGATGAGTATACCCCGGACGGAGGAATTGTTATTCCCATGCCTATTAATGCCGGTGTCTATCTATTACAACCTGAAATCCTTAATTACATTGAATCTAGTAAAAAGGTATCGATAGAGAGGGATATTTTTTCAAAACTAGCTCATGAAGGGAATTTATATTGCCATCAAATAACCGGAATTTGGAGGGATATTGGAGCACCTGAAGAATTACTAGAAGGTAATTTTCAATTGATGGAGGATATATTACAGAATTCAAAAGATCAGAAGAAGAACTTAATAGATGATAACCTTGATATTGATGGAAAAGCAATTATTTATTCACCTGTCGCAATCGGAAAGAATGTGATCATTAGGAAAAATTGTGAAATAGGACCTAATGTAATAATAGGGGATAATGTCTATATAGGCGATAACACGAAAATTAGGGAATCTCTGATCTATAATGCGGCCTATCTTTCAAAGAATGTCGAAATAGAGAGAGCTATAATTTCAGATAACTGCTTAATACACGATGATGTAAAGTTAAAAGGTATCTCCCATAATCTTGTGATTTTAGCCTCATATGTAGAAATTTTAAAAGGCGTTAGTTTAATTGCCACTTCAAATAGTTCTATCAATGTTTGTCATCATGAAATTATTAGAGATGAGAAGCCTATATTTTAAATTTCGGCTCGAATTTTAGTAATCTTTTTCTTTAATTTTTTGATTCGAGAATCTGAAGGATTAAAGATTAGAAAGCCTTCTAGAATCTTAAGACCCTTCTGATAAAAATTAATGCTTTGGATGTAATCACCATTTTTCTCAGCATTTTCTCCAGCTTTCATAACAAACTCTAATTCTAATTGTCTCTCCTTATTCTCAAGGTTCAATATTATATGTGAAATTTTATCTATATCTTCTTTTAAGTTATATTCTCTTGATACACTGAGAGCTCTTTTATAATCTTTTATTGCTACATGATATGCTAAAGCTTTTTCAGCAGTTTTACCTTTTCTCATTAACTCTTTAATAATGGTAATTGCTGAATTTTTATCCAAGTCTTTAATTTTAAAATCCTCACTGTCGGAATTGTTCGTAATTATAGAAGAAATAGGTTTATATTTCGTAATTTTCTCAAATTTTGCCTCTTGATTCATTTCTATCTGATTTACTACAGCTTCTAAATTTATAGGAATAATAATTTTATTTTCAAAAAGCTGATATATCTCATGGAGAATAATGCTCGAATCAAGGTTAACAATTCTCTTGACTTTAATTAGCAGATTATAAATGAAAAAGACTTCTTTTGTTAAAAGTAGTTCCTCTGCTAACCTTATTATTGCTTTTTGAATTTGGTTTTGATTTATTCTTTCTAAATCATCAGGAGCAATACTTTGTGTTAATGACATAGGGAAGACTAAATTTATCTTTAATTTATCAACTATATACTCAATCATGTTATTTGAATCAAAGATACCGGTTTTTTTAAAATTCATTATTTTTTTATGAAATTTTTCTTCAAATTCATGTAAAACTTTTAACACATCAACTCGCATGTTTTCAGATGCTTTTTGATCGAGGATCAAGCAAAATCTGATAAACCTTCCGTTTTTAAGCAAAATATTAAAGTTTTGATATTGGAGATCATAAAACTGATTGTTGTTTGTGTATTCTGAACCTTTAAGTGAAACGTTATCCGATTCAGAAAAAGTTACATTTGCTTGAATAAACCCACTCAATAAGTCTGGGTCTACCTCTGCACCTGAGATAGAATAACTTAATAATCTTAATCCAGACTCCTTTTCCATTATTAAAATATGCCTTACATTAAGAACATCTACAAATTTCTGCCATATTGTTTCTTGTTCCAATTCATGCCGTTGTTCCCTTGCTCCCAATTCAAATATCTCTACGTTTGAATTTATTTCAAAGCCCAAATCCTTTAACTTCTTTTTAAGGCATGACATACAATGTTTAGGATACTTTGAGCACTTAGATTTAGTTTCTCCACAATTATAACTTAAACGATTAAGCTCAAAATAAACCATAAAAAACCCATTAAAAGATTAGATTTACTAATTACATCAATTTTTCCAGATATAAATTATGTAGATTTTAAACATTTAAAATTGAGCACCTATGATCATATTACTCTGTAATAACACGTAAAAATTAATTTATAAAGAAACAAATTTAAGTTAAAATACATTATCTTGCCAGATAAGAGAAAGTTTGAAACGTAATATTGGAGACTTTATTTTATTTGGAGTTTAGTTATTTGGAAATGGAAGAACTTAAAGAAAATGGCTTTAAAATATATAATGCAATATTTGATAATAAAAAATCAATAGAAATTGATGAAATAGAATATCCTATTAAAAAGTTTTCAAGTGGAATTAGATATGTTGATTTGTTTGGGTATCGTTTTATTGAGCAAAACCGAAATAAGAAATCAGAATGGGGCAAAAAGGCACGAGAAGGACAAAAAATCATGTGGATAATAAAAGGGAGAAAGTATATGGTAAGAATTATAGATGGAGAATATACCGATTTAATAAATATTTAAAAGACTTTTACTAAGAATTAATATACTGATATTTTTTTGATTAAAAGTTATTTATTTAATTTCAGTGGATTTATTTACAGACGTGATTCCACCGTGTCAAATATGAAATGATAATTCTAAATTACCAATAAAAAACTTTAATATTAACATTTTCTTTAATTTTATAATCTAAATAAAAACTAGGCAAGTATTTAATCAGAAAGCTTCTTGTTTTATTGTTATCAGTAAGAATCGAATTAGAAATTTAAAACAGAAATCTCTCAAATTGAATATTTAGTCTAGTTTTTAGAATCTAAATAAAAATAGGAATAAAGATGCAATTTGGAGCACAACTAGTTAATTATTTTACCACATGGGAAGACACACTCACCACAATAAAAGCAGTAGAGTCTGGCCGTTGGCACAGCCTTTGGTTTTCAGATCACTTCTTACCGCCTATTCCTGGGGCGGGTTTAGAATCTGGACCTTCTCTGGAGGGTTGGTCGATGATCACCGCTGCCGCTACCGTCACCAAGCGTTTACGACTAGGTTTACTCGTCACAGGCAATACTTATAGAAACCCCGCATTACTTGCTAAGATGGCAGCTACGGTGGATCAGATTTCAGGTGGTCGTCTTGAACTCGGTATTGGTGCTGCTTGGTATGAGCGTGAGCATGAAGCGTTCGGATGGAAGTTCCCAGATGTTCCTGAGCGATGTGACCGTCTTGAGGAGGCTGTTGAATTGATCAAAGCCTTATTTACAGCAGATGGTCCTATTGATTATAAAGGGCGTTATTACAAGCTTGTTCAAGCACATCTTTCTCCAAGCTGTACTCAAAAGCCTCATGTTCCAATTTTGGTTGGTGGTAATGGGGAAAAGCGAACCTTACGTACACTAGCTAGATTCGGAGATATTTGTAACATTGATTTTAATAATCCTGGATCTCCAGAAATTTTTAAACATAAGTTGGAAGTTTTAGCCCATCATTGTGAAGAATTTGGACGTGATCCCGCAGAGATCAAGAAAACACTGCTTATCCCGTTACGCCTTGAAAACGATGAGAGTAAGGCTGCCAAATTTCGCAAAGTTCGAGGTGAATGGGTCTTGTTTGGTCCTGCATCATTTATTATCGATCGCATCCAACAGTATATCGACCTAGGTGCCGAAGAAATTATGTTTTCGAGTGTTCCCAGTAAACCGAAACTGTTTGAGAAAATTAATGAAGAGATCCTTTCTGCCTTTGATTAAATATTATCAGTTCTTGGTCAAATAATTTTTTTCAAAGACGGAAATAACAATAAAAGTGGCCATCTAAACGTCATTAATTTTATCCATAACTAATTCTATTTATGGCGTACAAAATAATTTGGCATAACTGCAACGAGTCTTAATTTCTGGTGAAGATATTTTATGTTTCACGATGAATTTTATCAGAGCGCG
>SDBU01003771.1_pt1 | contig 19095 bp, 15 predicted proteins | sample 2277071 | NCBI WGS metagenome assembly SDBU01 (sample SAMN10397929, study PRJNA504765) | marine sediment metagenome | isolation source: marine sediment core GS08_GC12, 126 cmbsf | place: Arctic Ocean: Gakkel Ridge, Loki's castle | collected 2008 | reverse complement strand
ATATTCAGGACTCAAAAACAAGCCTGACAATTAGGGGAGGCTTTCTAAGCGATAGGCTGCTCACCTTGGAAGAAGTGATGACCCTATCAACATTGCCCTCGAGGGAGGTATTACTTGCCAGGGTTGTGGGCGGGGTACAGAGTCCCATCTCCGCCTTAGTCAGCTGCCTGGCTACCCCAATACAGGGGATGATCGGGATGTTACAAGCTAGAATTCAACAATTGGAGGGAGGATAACATGTCACCAAACGATGTCGAGACTACACTTGATGCTGGTCAGACACCCAGCAAAAACCCGGCGGTAAAAAAGACGAAGGCGGCTAAAGATGTCCAGGAACAGGCGCCGACTGAAGTAAAGCAACAGAAAGGGACAACGACTATTGACGGGATAATGGCGGCGATTAAGAACATGACCGTGCTTGAGCTGTCTCAGCTAGTAAAGGCTTTAGAGGGCGAGTTTGGGGTTACTGCTGTCCCGGTGGGCGCTGCCGTACCAGCGGCGGCTGAAGCTGCGGCGGCTCCAGCAGTGGAGGAGGAGAAGGCTGAGTTTAACGTCATTCTCAAGGAGATCGGTCCCAATAAGATTAATGTCATCAAAGCCGTACGGGAGTTGACTTCCCTGGGGTTGAAAGAATCTAAGGACCTGGTAGAGAGTGCTCCTACAGCCGTCAAGGAAGGGGTTAGCAAGGACGAGGCAGCCACAGTCAAGCAGAAGCTGGAATCCGCTGGTGCTACCGCTGAAATAACATAGTAACCTCAGTAAATGCAACTTCTCTAACCTGAGGTCGTGTATCAAGGGGGTAGGCTAGATAAAGGGTCTCCTAATCCGCCTGTTGCAAAAGTGCCTTAAACAACCTATAGTTATTGGGATGAGTATTTCGGCAGGGGTTTAGCCATGCTGGAACATGATTGGTTAATCGTAATGGGCATGGGTGGGGTGTTTATCCTTCTCGGTTTGGCCACCGTCTTTTGGGGCAAGGGTGAGGAGAAGAGCTACTACGACTCCATTTCTACTCGCTCTGATGTCAGGGAGTTCCTTGAGCATCGGCCACATCGCCCAGAGCCGGAGGCGTTAGAGATAGGGGGTTGGATAGCAATCTCTATTGGCTTGCTTATGCTGGCTATCGGCGGGTTTCTTTTGCTTTGGGGTTGAGCTGCAGTTATTGTAGCTTGACCTTGCGGATATGGCTTTTACCCAGTAGCGAGCAGTATTGCCTGAAGGTAAGACGTAGCGGTTGTTATTTATCCAGTGAAGGGCTGAATGGACATAGTAGTTTGTGTTAAGCGGGTTCCGGATACCAGTGAGGCTGAGGTTGTCATTGCTAAAGATGGGCGAACAATAGAGGCCAAAGATCTGGTCTTCGATATTAATGAATGGGATAAATATGCGGTCGAGGAAGCTGTCCGTCTGAAGGGAAAACATGGGGGCTCCGTAATCGTGGTGACGGTAGGTGCTGAAGAGACGGAGGATACCTTGAGGAGGTGCCTGGCTACTGGTGCCGATAGTGCCGTAAGGTTAACCGACGGTACCTTTGACGGCTCAGATGCTTCTGCCCTTGCCAGAATTCTCTACCGGGTAGTCAACGACTTGAAGTTTGATTTGGTATTGACAGGGGCACAGGCTAGTGATGATGGTTATGGACAAGTGGGACCTACCCTAGCCGAATTCTTGGGGATACCCCATGCTACTCTGGTAACTCATATCGAAATTATGAACGGTAAGGCCAAGGTGCACCGGGAATTAGAGGGAGGGCTGGAGGAGGTGGTTGAGATACGGCTTCCATCGCTCTTGACTATTCAAACAGGGATTAATGAGCCTAGGTATGTTAGTATAATGGGTGTAAGGAAGGCAGCTAAAAAAGAAATAAAGACCCTAGATTTGAAGGAGCTAGGTTTAAAGGAGGAAGAGGTCGGAGAGCCTGGTTCTAAGGTAAAACAAGAGAGACTATTTCTTCCTCCCGTAACCAAAGAAGCTGAAATTCTACAAGGTAATCCTGATGAGGTAGCTACAAAACTCGCCCGAATCTTAAAAGATAAAGGAGGCTTGGCCTGAAGTGAGCAGGATTTTTGTTCTCGCCGAACACAGGAGAGGAAGTATTCAGGACATAACCTGGGAAATGTTAACCAAAGGAGCGGAGTTAGCTTCTGGTTCAGGTGCTGAATTAACCGCAGTAGTACTAGGCTATGGAGTAAGGGACTTCGCTGAGGCACTAGCTCAAAGAGCCAAACAGGTATTACTAGTGGAAGACGAAAAGCTAGAGAATTATAACAGTGACATTTATCAAAATGTCTTATCACATCTAATCAGTGAATATAAACCATTTCTTACCTTGGTTGGACACACCAGTCTTGGTATGGATTTAGCCCCCAGGCTGGCAGCTCATCTTGGAATACCCCTCTCTACTGACTGCATAGACCTGCACCTACAAGAAGGGAGACTGACCACCATCAGACAGATGTATAGTGGTAAGGTTAATGCCGAAATTTCCTTCCCGGGGGCACGGGAATACATGGTAACGGTGCGACCAGGCTCGTTTTCTGCCGAGGGAGAGACGCTCGTGGGTGGGGAAATAAAGAGCTTAACTCTTCCCTTAGAGGAGATAGAGTATAAAAGGTTTATTGAATATGTAGAGGCAGCAGTGGGGGAGGTGGACATAACTCAAGCGGATATCCTTGTGTCAGTTGGTCAAGGTATCGGGGACAGTAAGAATATGCCGCTAGTAGCCGAGCTTGCTGAAGCTTTGGGAGGGTCTTTATCCTGTTCCAGACCCATCGTCGACAAGAAATGGCTACCTAAAGACCGACAGGTGGGGACTTCGGGTAAAACAGTCAAGCCGAAGGTTTACCTCGCTATTGGGATCAGTGGTGCCTTCCAGCACCTTATGGGAATAAAGGGAGGCACCATCATTGCCATAAATAAAGACCCTAAAGCTCCCATCTTCAGGGTAGCTGACTATGGCATTGTAGGTGACTTGTTTAAGGTCGTTCCGGTATTAAAAGATAAGTTAGAAGCGCTAAAGGCTGGGTGAACCAGGATTTTTAATCCGCCCTTCTCTGCAGCTATTTTACTCAAGGTTGATAGGGAATAAATTAGCAAAACCTACTATAGGAGGCCAAATATGGATTTTGAACTTACTAAAGAACAGAAGGACATTCAGCGGGCAGCTAGGGAATTTTGCGAAGCTGAATATGATAAAGACATGGTATTGGACATGGAGCGAGAGCATAAATTTCCATGGGAACTGTTAAGAAAAGCTGCGGGGCTGGGATTTGTCGGAGTGGCTGTACCCGAGGAGTATGGAGGGCAAGGATACGGGCTTTTGGAAGAACTTCTGGTAACAGAGGAGTTCTGCCGCCAGTTTGGTGGAATTGGCGAGTGCGTAGTATCACCCGAAACCCTTGCTAAATTACTCTTATTTAATGGGACCGAGGAGCAGAAGAAGAAGTGTCTCCCGTCTATAATGCGTGGTGAGGCACTAATATCAGTTGCTTTCACTGAACCGGAAGGAGGTAGTGACATTATCTTCCTTAGGACTGCTGCGGTGAAGGAAGGCAGTGATTATATAATTAACGGAAATAAGATCTTTAACACCTATGCCAGCATTGCCAAGTGGGATATAGTGCTTTGTCAGACAGACCCTGAAGCTAAGCCCACCTATCGGGGGCAGACTCTCCTTCTGGTAGAACTGGATAGGGAAGGAATCGAGATTAGCGATTTTGAGAAGATGGGGTGGCATGCGGCACCTACATGTAGCTTGTTCCTTAGTAATGTAAGAGTACCTCAGGAAAATCTAATAGGTGAAGAAAATCGAGGCTTTTACCACACTGTAGAATTCCTGAACTCCTTTAGAGTGTTTATGGCTGGCGTTGGCATGGGGGTAGCCCAAGGAGCTTTTGATAGGGCTCTAGAGTATGCCAAGACAAGGGAAGCCTTTGGGCGGAAGATAGGCGAGTTTCAAGCCATCCAGCATAGGCTGGCTGACATGCACCTCAAGATAGAAATGGCTAGACTTTTAGCTTACAAGGCTGCTTGGGAGATTGACCAAGGGAGAACTGACCCCAAGCTTTGCTCCATGGCCAAGTTGTATGGATGTGGGATAGCCACTGAGGTAGCCGATGCTGCCATCAGCATCTTTGGAGGTCATGGCTATATGCTTGAAAATGAGGTGGAACGCTTCTATCGAGATGCCAGATGTTATCCTATTGTTGAAGGAACTCCGGACCTTCACAAGAATCTTATTGGCAGAGCCCTACTGGGACTAAAGTAAAAAACGTTTTTTGGGGTAATAATGGAGGATAAAAAGCAAGGTCTTGTTGAGAAGTATGAGTTGTGTAAGTGCTTTCAGTGCGGCAAGTGTTTTGCTGGTTGCCCTGTTACGCTGAAAAGTGCCCTCAATATCAGACGGCTAATTCATGAAGTTGTGCTCAGCGACAACCCGGAAGCAATTTATCAGCGGAATGAATTATGGGACTGCACAACCTGCCAAACCTGTACTAGCCGCTGTCCCCGGGGGTTAAAACCTCACGAATTGATCGTAGGTATGCGGGCTGAGCTTGTTGAGGAAGGAAGTGTTCCGAAGACAGCGAGTGATGCACTGGAGGGTGTGTTTAAGTATGGTAATCCCTGGGGCAGAATTAGGAGCAAGAGGTCGGAGTGGGTGACTGGTCTGGGAATCAAGGATGTCACGCAAGGAGACAAGATAGACATACTCTATTTTGTTGGCTGTGCTGCCTCCTATGACCCTAGGGTACAAGAGGTAGCCAAAGCCCTAGCGAAGGTCTTGTCTAAAGCGGGGGCTAATTTTGGGATTCTTGGGAGTGAAGAGACCTGCTGCGGGAGTGAAGTTCGCAGAATGGGTGAACAGGGTCTCTTCGAAATGTTGGTTGAGGATAACTTAAACCTGTTCCAAAGTTATGGCATAAATCAGATAGTAACTACATCACCTCACTGCTATAATGTTTTCAAGAACGAATATCAGGATAGCAAGATTGAGGTTAAACACTACACCCAATACATAGCTGACCTCATTGACAAAGGAAAACTCACCTTTTCCAATGAAGTAAAAAGGGTGGTTACCTACCACGACCCCTGTTATTTGGGCAAGCAAAATAATGTTTTCGATGAACCACGAAGCATAATTACTGCTATTCCGGGGATAACCTTTGTTGATTTCGATCGCTCAAGGGAAAGGAGCTTGTGTTGTGAGGGAGGAGGAGGGCGAATGTGGGTGGAAGCATCTGATTCAGGAGAGCGCCTGGCTGAAATCAGGATTAGAGATGCTGTAGATATGGGGGCGGAGATAGTGGCAACAGCTTGTCCTTTCTGCCTCTTAAACCTAGAGGATGCTGTCAAAACCACAGGTAATGAAGAGAAAATTGAGGCCAAGGATATTATAGAGCTAGTTTCGGAAGCAATTTGACCTCAAGGGTCAGGAAGACTGCAACTTATTTCCTGCCTCCTAAAAATTCAATCAGCTGATACTTTCTAGTTTACCTGCAAAGAAAGAGGGTGTAGCTCATGTGTCCTGCGGCGTTAATAATTGGTGGGGGCATCACTGGCATGCAGGCTGCTCTAGATGTTGCCAATGCCGGATTTAAAGTCATTTTGGTAGAAAAGACACCTAGCATCGGGGGACATATGCTCCAGTTTCTAGAAGTCTTCCCCACTTTAGATTGTCCCCAGTGCATTGGCACTCCCAAGATGGTAGAGGTTGGTTCCCATCCCAATATAGAATTGATGGCTTATTCCGAGGTAGCGGATGTATCTGGAAGCGCTGGCAAATTTAAGGTCAAGATAAAGAAAAAACCTACATATATTGATTGGCAGAAGTGCACTGGATGTGGAGAATGTACCAAGACGGAGTTGGGAGAGGACGGCTTGAAGGAGTTCGAAGGGGAAACCTGGGTTGACCGAATAGAGATAGATGAGCAAAAGTGCTTCCAGTGTGGGGACTGTGTGCGAGCATGTGTTGAAGAGAATAAGGAAGCTATAGCGTTGACCAGTGTTGCCTTTGAGCGAAGGAAACTTCTTGAAGCCCTACCTGAAGAGAAATCACCGCAAGAGATACTAATGCATGAAATTGCTCGTATGGATGAATCAGCCCGGAGAGATTTTTGGCAGAAAGAATTGATGAAATGCATCAAATGTTACGGATGTCGGGAGGTATGTCCTCTTTGTATCTGTGACTATTGTGAAATGGAGGACCCCCAGTGGGTTGCCTCCGGTTTACTTCCCCCCGACTATCCTTTATTTCACCTAATAAGGGCGTACCATATAGCCGATACTTGTACTGGCTGTGGTGCCTGTGAGTCCACATGCCCTGTGGGCATCCCTCTATTGACAATGATGCATCTGGCTCGCTTGGATGGCGATAAGATATTTGACTATGTCCCTGGACTAGATGAACAACTCAAGAACAAGCTTATTAATGACCTAAAACAGCACCCGATTGCTGAGCGGGGGGTGAGATTGTGACTAGCGACTTTGTATTGACGACTTGTCCTTTCTGCGGGTGTGGCTGTAACTTCTATCTGCAGGTTCTTGATGGTGAGATAGTTGGAGTAATACCTTGCAAGACTGACGAGATAAGTGAAGGCGGGCCTTGTATCAAGGGTAGAAATGCACACAAGTTTATTCAACATGAGGATCGATTGAAGACCCCTTTGATTAAAGAAAACAGGCAATTCAAGCAAGCTAGCTGGCAGGAAGCGCTAGATGTTGTCAGCCAGAAGTTGAGGGAGATTAAACAAAAATTTGGTCCTGATGCCGTAGGCTTCTTATCATCAGCTAAGTGCACTAATGAGGAAAACTTTGCTCTGATGAAGTTGGCACGAGCGGTTATCGGTACCAACAATGTTGATCACTGCGCTCGGCTCTGTCATGCCTCCACAGTTGTAGGACTGATGAGCTCTTTTGGTAGCGGAGCTATGACCAACTCAATCCCAGAAATCGAAGGGGCTGATTGCATACTGGTCATCGGTAGCAATACCTTCGAACAGCACCCTCTGGTTGGCTCAAGAATTATAAAAGCAAAGGAGAACGGGGCTAAGCTCATTGTGATTGATCCTCGGCGAGTGCCGCTAACCACTTTTGCCGATGTCTTTCTACAGATTAAACCGGGAACCGATGCCTGCCTGCTGAATGGGCTCATGAATGTGCTTTTTAGTCAAAATTGGATCGACGAGAAGTTCATCTCGGAACGGACAGAGGGTTTTGAAGACTTCAAGCAGAAGGTCAAGGAATACTCACCTGAGAGGGTCAGAGAAATCACCGGTATCGCTCCTGAAGATTTGCAGAGGGCAGCACGCCTCTATGGTGAAGCACAAAGAGCGACGATCATATATTCAATGGGTATCACTCAGCACACTACCGGTACTGACAATGTAAAGTCCTGCGCTAATCTCGCTATGCTTACTGGAAATGTGGGCCGGGAATCTACCGGAGTAAACCCATTGAGAGGACAAAACAATGTCCAGGGAGCCTGCGATATGGGGGCTTTGCCAGATGTTTATTCAGGCTATCAGTCGGTTACAGATAAACGGGTAGCTGAAAAATTTGAAAAAGCCTGGGCAGTTAAACTTCCCTCAAACCCCGGTTTGACAGTAGTTGAGATGATGGAAGCTGCCTATATAGGTTCGCTCAAGGCGATGTACATAATTGGAGAGAATCCTATGCTCTCTGATCCAGATATTAACCACGTAAAAAGTAGCTTGGATGCTTTAGATTTCTTGGTCGTTCAGGATATCTTCCTCTCAGAAACAGCAAAGTTAGCCGATGTGGTGCTTCCAGCTAGTTCATTTGCCGAGAAGGAGGGCACATTCACAGCTACTGACAGAAGGGTATTAAGGGTGAGAAAGGCGATAGATCCCATCGGGGAAGGCAAGCCAGATTGGCTAATCATCAGTCAACTTGCTCAACGGATGGGTAGCAAGCAATTCAGTTATGCCTCAGCCGAAGATATTATGAAGGAGATTGCTGAGCTCACGCCTATTTACGGTGGTATCTCTTATGATAGACTGGATTCAGGGGAGATACTGGCCTGGCCTTGTCCAACTCTTGACCATCTAGGGACAAAATTTTTGCATGAAGGGGCCTTTACTCGAGGCAAAGGTTGCTTTTTCGCCATTGATTTTAAGGAGCCGGCTGAGATGCCCGATGAGGAGTTCCCTTTCATCTTAACCACTGGCAGGCTGATGTTCCAGTACCATACTGGCACCATGTCCCGGAGAATTCCCTCTTTAGAAAAGGAGGCTTCCGAAGGATTCGTGGAACTTAACCCTCATGATGCACAGAGATTAGGAATAGAGCAAGGCGAGAGGGTAACGGTGAAATCGAGACGAGGACAGATTCAGATAGGAGTTTTTGTTACTGATAGAGTTGCTCCTGGGGTGGTTTTTATTCCCTTCCACTTTGCTGAATCAGCAGCTAATGTGCTTACCAGTAGTAAGCTGGATCCAGAGGCCAAAATACCTGAGCTTAAAGTCTGTGCTGTGAATGTTTGCAAGGAGGAGGTAAGCTAATGAACGAAGCTTTGAAGGAAGAGGCATCTCGCCTATTGCAAGATGGCTACGACGGGATTATAGGCTTGAGAAAAAAATGGGGCCATGTGGGTCCTTATCTTTTCAGTCAGTCTGAGGAACTCCAGGATTTAGTGCTGGAACCTCGTTATCCCTTGGCCAAATTTATCTGTCAAATACAAAGGAAGTGGCCTGGTAAGAGATTGGCTGCCATAGTTAGAGGTTGTGATGAGCGATTTCTCAAAACATTGGAGGAAAGAGGAGTTTTCAAGAAAGACGGTTTTGCCTTCATAGGCATAGTCTGTAGCCAAGAACAAGCCGAAGCGTGTAACTGCGAGAAACCTGTCTATAATACACGCACCTGCACAGGGTGTTGGAAGTGTATAGAAAAGTGCGAGCAGGAAGCTATTACCAGGATAAATGTCTGCCCTATTGTCTTACCTAATGAAAGGGATCTAGGCCTCTCCAAAAGAAAGGCTATCTATATTCCCTTTCCACAGGCAGTCCCTGCCAAATATACTCGTGATGCTGACCATTGTCTCAAAATCACGGATCGACTTGACTGCAAAGGATGTCTCAATGTTTGCGATGTCAAGGCTATAGATGACCAGGCAAGGGAAGAATACGAAGAGAGGGAAGTAGGAGCCATAATCATTGCCACTGGTTATGATATTTTTGATGCCAGACTGAAGCCAGAATATGGCTATGGAATCTATCCCAATGTTATTACCGGACTTGAGCTGGAAAGATTGGCTGAGGCTGGTGGTCCCACCGGAGGGAAGATTCAAATAAATGGCAAGGAGCCGAAGAATGTGGTGTTTATTCAGTGTGTGGGTTCAAGGGATAAGAGTGTGGGTGTTGAATATTGCTCCCGGGTGTGTTGTATGTATACCACAAAACAGGCGTATTATATAAAAAGTAAGCTTCCTGATGCCAAGGTTACAGTGTGTTACATTGATATCAGGGCATTTGGCAAGGGGTATGAAGAATTCTATGAAAGGGTGCAGGGGTATGGGGTAATCTACCGCCGTGGCGTCGTTTCTGAGATATACAAGAGGGGTGATAAGCTGATAGTAAGGGCAGAGGATACATTGCTAGGGGAGATGTATGAAGAGGAGGCTGACCTGGTGGTGTTAGCCGTAGGGTTGAGACCGGGTAAGGATACCGAGGAACTAATGACAATGCTACGAATCTCCACAGGTGCTGATGGCTTCTTTCTAGAGAGACATCCGAAGCTGGGAGCAGTAGAAAGTGGGGTTGAAGGAATATACCTGGCTGGATGTTGCCAGGGACCAAAGGACATTGCTGATTCGGTGGTGCAGGCAAGTGCTGCCGCTGCTATGGCTTGCATTACACTTTCAAAGGTGGAAAGGGAGGCTGTCCGGTCATGAGGGTTGGAGTCTATGTTTGTCATTGTGGAAGGAATATCGCAGAGACAGTTAATGTCGCTGAGGTAGTAGAGTTCGCTAAAAGCCTACCTTATGTAGTGGTAGCGAAGGATTATCGTTATGTATGTTCCGACCCAGGACAGGAAATGATAAAGGATGACATTGGTGAATTTGGGCTTGATAGGGTAGTTTTAGCTTGCTGCTCTCCAACGATGAATCAGGTTACGTTTATGAACACTGTCCAAAAGGGAGGGCTTAATCCATATTGTATGGAGAGGGCTAACATAAGGGAGCAGTGTTCCTGGGTCCACCCAGATATTGGGGAGGCTACAACAAAGGCTAAGCTGATAGTAGCTGCTGCCGTAGCCAAGGTTCTGCTGTCAGAACCTTTAATAGCGAAGGAGATTGACGTGATACCCGCTGCCCTGGTAATAGGCGGGGGTATCGCTGGGATTCAGGCTGCCCTAGACATAGGCAATGCCGGTTTTAAAGTTTATCTCGTGGAAAGAGAGCCATACCTTGGAGGGCATGTAGCCCAACTCGATAAAACCTTCCCCTCTTTAGATGATGCCAGTGATATGCTACTGTCAAAAATAGCTGAACTTAGGAAGCACCCTAATATAGAAATTTTGACCTATTCGGAGGTGGTGGAAGCAGAGGGATATATTGGTAATTTCAAGGTCAAGGTGAAGAAGAAACCAACATATATTGATATGGGGAAGTGCACCAAATGCAGTAATTGTATTGATGTATGCCCGGTTAAAGTCCCTGACGAGTTTAATCTTGGACTCAACAGCCGATCCGCAGTGTATCTTCCTGGCTTCCCTGACTCTTCCTATCTTATTGATTCAGAGGCTTGCTTGCATTTGCGGGGGGAGGATTGTTCAGCCTGTGAGGAAGCTTGTGAGCCTGATGCTATAGATTTTGAACAAAGGGAAGAAGAGGTGGAGTTAGAGGTAGGGACAATAGTCGTTGCCACTGGTTATGATATTTTTGATGCCAGGCTGAAGCCAGAATATGGCTATGGAATCTATCCCAATGTCATCACCGGGCTTGAGCTGGAAAGGTTATCCTCGACCTCAGGCCTAACTCAGGGGAAGATACAAATAAATGGCAGGGAGCCGAAGAATGTGGTATTCATTCAATGTGTGGGGTCGAGGGATAAGAGCGTGGGCATTGAATACTGCTCCCGGGTATGCTGCATGTATACTGCAAAACAGGCGTATTATATAAAAAATAAGCTTCCTGAGGCAAAGGTTACAGTGTGTTACATTGATATCAGGGCATTTGGCAAGGGGCATGAAGAATTCTATGAAAGGGTTCAAGGGGATGGAGTAATCTATCGCCGGGGCACCGTCTCTGAGGTTTACAAGAAGGGTGATAAGCTGATAGTAAGAGCAGAGGATACATTGCTAGGGGAGATGTATGAAGAGGAGGCTGATCTGGTGGTGTTAGCCGTAGGGTTGAGACCGAGGAAGGATGCCAGGGAACTAACGACAATGCTGCGAATCTCTACAGGTGCTGATGGCTTCTTTCTAGAGGCACACCCTAAGCTAGCTCCGGTGGAAACTACTACTGATGGTATTGTTCTGGCAGGATGTGCTCTAGGGCCTAAGGACATTACCGATGCTATAGCTCAGGGACATGCAGCAGCGGTCAAGGCAAGCATACCTCTTTTCCTTGGCAAGATTAAAAAGGAGCCACTTGTATCTCTAATCGATGAAGAGGTATGTGCTGGGTGTAGATTATGCGAAAGTGCTTGTGAATATGGGGCATTAGTCTTAGATGAACGTAGACGTGTCATGACAGTGAATGAGGTCTTATGTCGAGGATGTGGGGCCTGTAGTGCTATCTGTCCTTCAGGAGCAAATCAGATAAAGAATTGCTCCGAAAAACAAATATTTGAGATGATAGCAGCATTGGTTTGAACTAACCCTCAATTTAGTTCAATAAGCCATGCTTTCTTAACAGGTCAAACGGGCTTATAAGATGCTTTTTAAACCAAGGTTGAGTATTGCACCCCAAAGCCAGACCAATAAGCTCGGTGAAATAGAAGGTGGGCAACATGTTTCCCCCCATTTGCCTTGCCTCTAAATTGGCCTGGCAGAGAGGACAGGCAGTTACTAAAGCCTCAGCTTCGACCTCACGGGCAGCATCGCAAATCCCAGCCACTAGTTTTGCCACCACATCTCTTTTAACAAGAGAAAGGCTCCCACCACAGCAATCAACCTTTGCCCTCCAGTCGAGCACCTCAGCCCCTAGAGCTTTTAATAGTGTATCCATTGTCTGTGGGTTCTCAGGGTCATCAAACCCGGTGAGCTCTGGTGGACGAACAAGGTAACAACCATAATACGGTACTACTCTTAATCCCTTAAGTGGCTTCTTAACCTTATCTTCAATTGCTTTAATACCTACCGTATTACATATTATATCTAACAGGTGCCTAACTTCATACTTTGCCTCGTAGGGCAGATTGATTAACTCCGGCAGTCTTTCCTTAAGCCTAGCTTCGCTCTTAAACTCATGCTGAGTATTTCTTAACCTCAAGAAGCAAGCAGGGCAGGCCACAGCTATGTCTAGCCCCTCTCTTTCTGCAAGAGCCAGATTTCTCGCTGTCAAAGCATGAGAAAGCCAGTAGTCTGTTGAATGTCCTGAAGAGGCTCCGCAGCAATTCCAGTCAGGAAGCTCAGCAAGTTCAATGCCCAGAGCTTGGCAAACTTCCTGTAATGACTGGTTATATTCCTTCGCTGTCGAGTCTAGCGAGCACCCGGGGTAATAGGCATACTTCAATTTTTCCTCTCCCTACTTTTGCTAAAAATAGCCTTTATTTCTTTAAGACCTTTGATTCTCGTCGGAAGTAGGGTTAACTTTCTCTTCCGCAGCATCTTAATTCCTATTCCGATATCACTGAAGAAGTCTCTGACCCTAAATTTAAGTTCGAGGAGCATCCCCAGTTCATATTGCCGTCCCCTTTGTCTGATACCTTTTAGGAAAATCTGATGAAAAATAGGGATAGTAGTCTCCTCGCCTGACACGTTCTCTTGAAGTGCCATTTGGCGCAGAGCGTCCATTAACCGAGGAATATCTATTTCATTGGGGCATCGGGTGACACAGGTCTCGCAGGAAGCACAGAGCCATATGGTATCACTTTGGAGCACCTCAGACTTAACCCCAAATTGAATCATCCTCAGTATCTGATTGGGAAAGTAATCCATGGCAAAAAGAACTGGACAGCTTAGGGTACAGGTTAGACATTGGTAGCAGCGATTGAAGTTCACCCCGCTCAACTCTTTGACCTGCTCAGCAAAGGTCTCATCCCTGACCTCACTTCCAGAAGGGCTAACGTGCTTCATCACTCTCCTATCTCGCTTAGTTCTTCTTCCTTAAACACGCTCAGGGGGAGCTCTTCTTCCAGGCTCCGACCAGGAACATATCCAAGAACATCCTGAACCTGTGCTCCCGCAAGACGGAAGATTGAGAACACGGGAATGCCATTGGGGCAGGCTTCCTGACAGAGTCCACAGCCTACGCAGGACGCAACCATATGGTTGAGTCTGGTGAGATGAAATAGCAAGCTATCAGTGGGCATCCTTAGTGCTCCCTTTTTATCAGCCGAGCCTAGATATTTTTCTGCCTCCCATTCAAAGGTGGGTGAGTCAAAGAAGCACTCTCTGCAATAGCAAAGAGGACAAGCGACCCGGCAATTATGGCAATTAATGCATGGAGCAAATATTGAAAGCAAATTCTCAAGCCCAGTGACCTTATCCCGGGCTTGGCTGAAGAATTCGTCCCTCTTTTTAACTCTCGATGCTACTAATTCAGAGATAGCAGCTTCCCTTTTCTCTCCTTCATTACTTTCGCTAAGTTCCATTGCCTCCAGAATGCGCTCTCCCTCCGGGCTTGTAGCCTGGATAAGGATGCTCTTGCCTAAATCCATCCCGATAAGCCCAATAACTAGGTCAGCGTTTAAGGGGGTAGGGTATTCGCAGACTTGGCAGGCCTCTCTCAGGCGAGAATCAGTACCATTTTTTATTTTTTTTAGAAACTCCTCAGTGGGAGTAGGGGTCTCTTGACAGAACTCGCTATAATCAGTGACCGAATAGGTGCCGAAGCAATCTATCCCAATCAGCACCAGGTTTTCTAGAGAAGCCTGCTTCAGCTTTACCAACTCGATTAGTGCTCGGAGCTCGCAGGGTCTCAACACTACTCCAACCTTTTTTTTGCTGGGAGCGACCTTAGTCATGCTGGAGACCACTCGTGCTGTGCTTACTGGCATTACCGGTGCCAAGGGATTGGCATCCTTGAGCATTTCTGGGTTGCTCACCAAGGCTGCAGTAACGGTGTTCTTCGAAGGAAGCTCCAGGGGAACTAGCAGAGCATCCAGCAGATTTCTTTCCAGCAGACTTCTGAGGAAGGTGTTAATACTTTCTACTAACTTCCCATCCTTAATCTCTAGCACAGCATTCTTTGGCATTCTACCTCCTAAATTAATTACAAAAGTGCTCTTAGCTTCGTGTGAACCCTTTAGAAATTCCTTCTTTTCCTCTTTGCAAGCTCCAAATCACAATTTGGGGATGGTTAAGTAGACCAGCAATCCTTAAGAGGGTTAGGTCCCTTCTTCTTAATTTCCTCGGTAAATTCACTCATAATGTCAGCAAACTTCCGTCCCTCGGCAGCGCTGATCCAGCGAATCCAAATGCGGTCATCATCCAATCCCAACGTATTGAGGATGGTCTTAAGAACAGCAACTCGCCTTCTCGCTTTATAATTGCCTGAGATATAGTGGCAATCGCCAGGAGGGCATCCGCCAAGGATAACTCCATCAGCTCCGGAAAGCAAAGCTCGAAGCATATAAACCGGGTCCACTGAACCGCTGCACATGACCCGAATAGGGCGAATATTAGGAGGATACTGAAGTCTTGTAGTCCCAGCTAAATCGGCAGCGGTAGCAGTGCACCAGTTACAGAAAAAACCAATCAGAGTTGGTTCAAACTCATCCTTATTTGTCACGACAAGACCTCCTGTAGAAAGCGACTTTGGTTCACCCCTGTGGTGTTAACAAGCTAGAGCGCAGCATCTATCATGGAGAAGAGCTGCTTATCCTTAAATTCCTTGAGACTAGCGGCTCTATTAGGACAGACAGCAACACAAACACCACAGCCTTGGCATAGGGCTTCCCTTACGACCACTACTCCCTTGGCTAGGTCTTTAACTCTGGCATCATACGGACACATCTTAACACAGAGCTCGCACCCACTACACCACCTCTCATTAACTTGAGAAACTATCCTTCCAGAGGTGAGCTTACCTCGGGCAAGCAATAGATTAGCACATTGAGCTGCTGCCTGAGCCTGAACAATGGTCTCAGTTACACTTCGGGGAGAGTGAGCCAGCCCACAGACGAATATCCCCTCCTTAGGGAAATCCGTGGGGCGGAACTTAACCTCTGCCTCCTTGAAGAAGCCGTCCCCAGTCAGTTCAACGCCAAGCATCTGGCTCAGGTTTTCATTCTCGTAAGGAACAATTGCTGGGCTCAACACCACAAGGTCAGGTTTTACCACAATACTCCCGCCAAGTACTGGGTCTACAGCCTGTACCTTAAGTTCTTTTCCATCAAGGGTGACCTCTGGCTTACTATCCAGCTCGTATTGAACAAACAGCACCCCCTCTTCTCTAGCCATGGTATAATATTCCTCTTTAAAGCCGTAGCTCATCAAGTCCCGATAGAAGATAACGATTTCGATTTCAGGATTCTGGCGTTTCAAAGTTAGTGCATTTTTTAAAGCCTGAGAACAACAGACACGGCTGCAATAAGGTCTTGTTTCTTCTCTGGAGCCTACGCATTGAATCATGACCACTGATTTTAAATCCTTAGGCTCAAGACGTCCGGAAAAAAGTCTTTCCTCTAATTCCCGCTGTGTGATTACCTGCTCAGACTGCTCATAGAGATACTCCGTGGGTTGGAATTCTTCGGCGCCGGTAGCGACAATAACCACACCAGCCTCAATACGATGAAATTCAGAGTTTTTATCCTTTAAGGTGCACCAAAAATTACCGGCATAGCCTGTGAGCTGAACTACCTCTGTTTCCTGCCACGAGTGGATAAGCGAATTGGCTTCCACTTTCTCAATAAGATGAAGAAGATACTCCTGTGGGTTTCCGCCTTCTAACAAAGAGTAAATATGTCTTGTATTGCCACCAAGTTCACTCGATTTCTCCACTATTTCAACCTCAACCCCCCGCTCAGCAATAGATAGGGCGGCGACCAGCCCGGCAAGCCCTCCGCCAATGACAAGGGCTTTTGGAGTGACTGACTCGGCATGAACGGGCAAAAGGTTTTCTCGCCACTTTATCCTTTCCAGAGCCATAGCTATCAGGCTCTTTCCTTTTTCCGTGGCTGCCTTACTTTTATCCTTATGAACCCAGGCAAGCTCTTCGCGAATGTTGACCAACTCAGCAGGGGTTTCTTCAAATAACCCATCGGAGCCAAGAGCAGAGCAAGCTGCTAGAATTATCCGGTTGGCTCCGCTTTTCTTCACCTTGGTTCTCACTCTTTTCCGTGCTTCTTGCTGGCAAAGATAAGGAACCTCTTCAACGTAAACTACCCCGGGAAGCCCCTTGCTGAATTCTACAAGCTCTTTAATGTTTATCACCTGGGTGATTTGTTCCCCACAGCTACAGATAAAAACGGCTACTCTAGGCTCTTCCTCACTTACTGGCTGTAGCTCAGCGGGAGGAGGCTTGATTGGAGCAAGTAGAATGGAAGCTTGACCTGCAGCGGCACTTGCCTCAATTAGAGTATCGGCAATGTCTTTGGGGGCAGAAGCTGAGCCACAGACATAAACACCCTCCCTAGTAGTCTCCACAGGGGAAAATTCCTTAGTCTGGCAAAAACCCCATTTATTGAGTGCTAACCCCAAAATCTCACTCACCTCTCTGAACTGTGGTGAAGGGGTCTGACCAACTGATAGCACCACTAAATCGAACTGGTTTGTTATAAGTTCACCACCCTCGGTTATAGTAGTTACCAGCAAATCCTTAGTCTGAAAATTCTGCTTTAGTGTAGGGATGCGACAGCGGATGAATTTTATTCCAAACTCATCCCGAGCTTGCTCATAATAACGGTAGTAGCCTTTACCGAAGGTGCGAAGGTCCATAAAGAAAATTTGAATGTTAGTCTCAGGATTGGCTTCCTTAATCATCATTGCCTCTTTGATGGCATACATGCAACAAGCTGAAGAGCAGTAGTTTCTCTCCAAAGTTCGTGAGCCCACACATTGTACAAAGGCTACGGATTTGGGAACCTTGCCATCCGAGGGACGAATCAGCCTGCCCTGAGAAGGCCCAGTATTGCTAAGCAGACGTTCCAGCTCAATACTGGTGATTACATTGGGATACCGCTTGTAGCCGTATTGTGTCGCTGGCAAGGGGTCAAACTCTTCAAACCCCGTAGAAAGGATGATAGACCCTACTTTTATTTCCCTTATCTCATCCGGGATTGAGAGGTCTACAGCGCTTGTAGGGCATTTGTCCACACAGGCGTCGCATTTAGTGCAATTCTCTTTATCAATAGTGTAAACCTTAGAAAGTGCCAGGGGGTGCTGAAGATAAATAGCCTTGCGTTTTTCTAGCCCCTGATTAAATTCACTGTCTATTTCTACCGGACAGACCTCTTCGCACAAGCCACAGCCAATACACAGCTCCTGCTTTACCCCGGGGGATTTTATTCGTAGTGTGACCGTGAAATTACCTGCTTCACCCTCAACTCCTTCCACCTCAGTGAGTGGCAGAAGTTCGATATTAGGGTGGACTAGTCCCCGGCGCAAACAATATTGAGATGAGTTGTCCCTATCAAAAACAGGAAGCACCTTGCACATCCCACAGTGGTTATCAGGAAACCACTTGTCAAGCTGGGCAAGGGTGCCTCCAATGTTTGGCTTTTGGTCACAGAGGTAAACCTTGACTCCCGATTCTGCCAACTCCAGTGCGGCTTTAATCCCTGCGATCCCTGCGCCAATGACTAAACCTCTAGCTGCCCTGTTCCTCCTTATTGTCGTGTCTCCTAGCACATTTTAATAATTTGTGTGTCTTCTCTATTAGTGAGGCTCCAAGTAATTCCCTGCCTAAAACTGCCTCGTTTCTCTCTTAGACACTAAGCCATTCCAACTAATTTTGTGTCTAGTTGATTATACCATAGAGTTCTCAGCTTGAGAATATTGTGTGCTCATCCGGTACATTCATGTATATGGTAAGATCCTTTACCCCCTTTTTTTGGCTAGCCCGCCTCAAGCATTTTATCCACAGCAACTTTTGCCCTGAGGCGAGTTCCTTCAGGGACCCTTACTTGGTTAGCCATCTCCTCTAAAGACCAAAGGACATTCTCTAGGGTGATTAGTTTCATTCTAGGGCAGACTGCTTGCTCAGAGGCTGGGATAAACCTTTTCCCTGGATTCTCCTTTCTGAGCCTATGTATTATTCCAATCTCTGTCCCCACAATTATCTCTTCTGCCTCGGTTTTATTGACGAATCTGCATATTCCTCCTGTGCTCAGGACTTCGTCAGCAAGGGCAATTACCTCCGGCCTACATTCTGGGTGGACTACTATCTTGGCTTCCGGATGCTCCGCTTTTTGTCTGGAGATATCCTGCGGTTGTATCCTAACGTGGGTAGGACAAAATCCGGGCCAAAGGATCATTTCCTTCCCGGTTTTGGTAGAAATATAATAACCTAAGTACTGGTCAGGCACAAATAGGATCTCACCGACATTAGCCAGTTTCTCAACGATCCTGACTGCATTGGCCGATGTGCAGCAAACATCTGACTCTGCCTTGACCTCAGCCGAGGTATTGATGTAGCAAACCACCGTAGCCTTTGGATGCTTCTTCTTTTCCTCCTGTAGGCGTTCAGCGGTGACCATATCAGCCATAGGGCACCCGGCATGCATATCTGGGAGCAAGACTATCTTGTCTGGGCAGAGGATGGAGGCTGTTTCTGCCATAAAGTGAACTCCACAGAAGACTATTACATCGGCATTGGTTTTAGCTGCGTTTTGACTTAGCTCCAAGGAATCGCCTATGAAGTCGGCTATATCTTGAACCTCTCCTAACTGGTAGTTGTGGGCAAGGATAACGGCTCCTCTTCTTTTCTTGAGGCTTAAAATTTTCTCTATTAGTTCGGCATCCCTATTTTCC
>SDBU01003770.1_pt1 | contig 19103 bp, 15 predicted proteins | sample 2277071 | NCBI WGS metagenome assembly SDBU01 (sample SAMN10397929, study PRJNA504765) | marine sediment metagenome | isolation source: marine sediment core GS08_GC12, 126 cmbsf | place: Arctic Ocean: Gakkel Ridge, Loki's castle | collected 2008 | reverse complement strand
TCTATCTTTGCCAGTCCCTTCTCATCAGTTACACTTTCACCGATCTCTACCAGGCCATCTATAAAGAAATCTGTTTTAATGAAAAAATTGACCCGGGCGCCTATGACAGGCTCATCATATTCATTCTCTATGACCCGGGCGACCAGGGTAAGTGTTTGGCCGGTAACAGCCTGTTCTGGAGCTTCAATAGTTATAGTATTATTAGATACATGCAGTGCATTATCTTCAGCAAGGGCCGTCCCGGGCAAAACCAACAAAGAGGCCAGAATTAAAATTATAAATAGTAATAAATATCTTCTATATGACATATTAATCATCCTTCCCACCTGATTGTCCGGGAATCTGGGGCCTATCCCCAGTAGGAGCAGCCCCGGGGGAAGGTTTTTCCTTATGTTCCTCGCTTACCTCCCAGATCGAGATTATGGGAAATATCTTTGCAAATAGGGCAAAAAGTAATGTGAAACCAGCCAGGGCTGCTAATGTTATAGATATTTCCACAATTGTGGGTTTATATAAAACATACTCGATCGGTATCTGGGGTACCTGGAGAGTTCCCAGTACGATGACAAACCGCTTGATCCACATTGCTATAAATATAAAAACAGATGCAGTCACAACTCTGGTAATAATACGCATTTTTCTAAAAACAATGAAGAATGCAGGTATTACCAGGCCTCCTATGACAAATGACCAGAACCAGACAGCACTCTCTCCCAGCAGAAGCTGGCTAAGAAGCTCCTTTTCCCCCAGTTCAGCTTTATACCCGATAGTCAGATATTCAGTAAAAGTAAAGTATGCATAAAAGAGGAGCAGGGTCATCAATAGATAGCTGAGATACCGGAAATGCTTCTCAGTGATAAATTCTTCCAGGCGAAATATCTTCCTGAAGATAACCATTACTATAAGGATCGCTGCAGTTCCGGAGAAGATGGCCCCGATAACAAAATACGGGCCGTAAATGGTGCTGTTCCAGCCGGGGCGGAGTGTAATGGAAAATATATATGATACTACCGTGTGGACAAATATAGCAATTGGAATAATGAGGACCGACATGATACGCATGCCCCTTTCCAGCCACTTTTTTTGTTCCAGGGTATTTCTCCAGCCTGCTGCAAAAAATGTATAGAATTTTCTCCTGATCGGTGATGCATCTTTTCCCAGGTTGTCCCTGACAAGAGCAAGATCGGGAATAAGGGGTAGATACAGGTATAGGAGGCATGCAATAAAGTATGTCGTTATGGAAATGATGTCCCAGACCAGGGGCGATAATAGCCTTCCGAAAATAAAGAGATTCAGTATCCGGTCAGGGCGCCCCAGATCAATAAACGGCATGATCCCACCGATCATAAGGCCTATTATGGCAATGACTTCAGCCATCCTGGTGATTGGAGTACGCCAGCTTGCTCCTGTTACTCTTAGGACAGCAGAGACCAATGTTCCCGCATAGCTGATACCAATAAAAAAGACAAAATTAACAATATAGAGGCCCCAAAAAGTTGTATCATTTAACCCTGTAACTATGAGGCCAAACCGTAATTGTGTAATATAATTATAACCGCCCCATCCGATAATAGCCAAAAGGACCAATAAAAAACCATAGTAGCCTTTAGAAGTATGGTATAGAGGATAAAAAACAGAGTTTTTTAACCTTTCATTGTAACCATTGTTTAAAACTGATCTCATTTAGCCCCGCTTTCCGGCCACACTATTGATTCGATCTCTTTAAAATCCTGGGGATTTAAGCCAAAGTATTCCCCATATCCTGGCAGGTACCACACCCGCGGCTGGGTACCTAATTCTTCTTTATAACGATATGCATTATTCTCATCTAGAAATTTAGAAAGTTTGACTACCTGCTGTCCATTACTTGCAAGGTCTCTGTTAAAATCACCCATATAGAGTGCTCCCATTGCACAACCTGTAACACAGCCAGGTAGTTTACCCACCTTTAATAAATGCGAACAGAACATACACTTAGCAACCGTTCCCTTGCTAGCCGGAACAGGAAAATCAGGGGAATATTTTGCGAAAGCTGCTTCCGGAGGAAGTTCGGGTGTACCCCAATTAAAAAAGCGCCTGTGGTATGGACAGGCCGCCATGCACTGCCGGCAACCGATACAACGGGGTTGATCGATAAGGACAAGCCCCTCTTCATTATGATATGTAGCTTTTACAGGGCATACCTTTACGCAGGGAGCATTTTCACAATGGTAACATGGCATGGGCATATAATAACTCCCGCCGCCGGGTAATTCCATCTTGAGTACCTGTATCCATTCCTGACCTTTGGGTACAAAATGCATCGCTATACAAGCCTGGGTGCATAGAGGGGGTTGGCCTATGGTAACACAGCCCTCACATTTTCTAAGATCGATCACCATAGTCCACTGGCTTACCTTGCTGGTAGTTTTCTGTTTCTTAGAAGTATTTGTCCCGAATTTACGAAATGATTCTACTATTGGTGTAGATAAAATAGCCAATCCCATCATTCCTGCAGAAATTTTCAGGAAATCTTTTCTATTCAAGTTCTTTTTCTTTTTTATTTTTTCACTCACAATTGTCACCTATTCATCATAATAAACAAATCCCATTAAGATTTGTGGGAATTAAAATTTTCTGGATATCTAAGCCAGAACTTTTTATTTGTACCTCCCACCATCCTAAACCAAACCTTATACATCCTATTATTTAATGATTCTATGGATAATAATATTTTTAAAAAAAATATATTAATCCCTGTACTGCTACAAGTAATCAAACTTGATACATAATTTTATTACTTAAATCTTTCAGTAACAAGAATGTAACAATTAATACAATATTAAAATATTATTAAATATTTTTAATCTTGATTAGTTATTATGAAATAAGAAACTTAAAATAAAGTTAATATAAAATTAAATTTTTTTAATCTTACGAATAAAACATATATGGCTAAAAGCAAAAGAGATCATTTATCATTAAAATTGTTGGAACATTGCCGGGAAGGGAGCCGGATTGCTTTTTTTATACCTTTTCCCTAACATGATGCTCAGGTCAGGTCATACAATTAAACCGGATATACTAAATTTCATTGTGGCATTTGAATAAAATTTATTTTTATAGATTCAAAGGCAGGGTTATCTTAAATGTAGTTCCTTTGCCCGGCGTGCTGTCAACTTTTATATTACCTCCATGTACATCTAGGATCCCCTTGATTATTGACAGGCCCAGTCCAGAACTTTTATCTGTCCTGGCCTTATCAACCCGGAAAAACCTATCAAATATCTTTGGTAAATATTTACCTGATATCCCGATTCCACTATCTTCTATTAATATCCTGGCAACATTATTTTCCTTACGCAGGCTGACCTTTATTGACCCGCCTCTTTTATTATACTTTATTGCATTATCTATTATGTTTAAAAAAAGCATAGTCATAAGAGTCTGGTCGGCATTTATTTCCATAATCGGCCCTGAGTCAAGGGTGATCTTTATATCCTTTTTTCCGGCACTGTCTTTCATCTCATTGAGGACATCTTCAGTGACTATTTTTAAATCCAATCTCTCAATATTAAGGTTATTCCTCTTCTCATCACTTCTTGCAAGTTGCAATAGCTGGGATATTAAAAAGCTCAACCGCCTGCTTTCATTGCTTATGATTTCAAGCGCCTCTCTATAATCTTTTATACTTCCGCCTTTTGCCAGCGCTTCTTGAGAATGGGCAGAAATGACAGCAAGAGGCGTCCTGAGTTCATGGGATGCATCGGCTGTAAACTGCCTCTCTTTTTTGAATGCAGTTTCCAGCCTTCCTATCATCCTGTTAAAGGTCTTTGCAAGCCTGCCTACTTCATCATTGACTTTGGGCATTTTTATCCTCCGGGAGAGATTTCCCCTTTCTATTAATTCAGCTGTTTTAGTTATAGAATCAATCGGTGACAGGGCCCTGCTAGCCAGGAACAGGCTGATCAATGAAGTAAAAAAAATATAAATCGGGATTGCAGTAAAGATCACTATTTTAATATTGTTTAAAGTCTCTGTTATATGTGTGAGGGAACGGCTTATCCTGATCCACCCGATGACTTGATTATCATAATAAATGGGCTCATCATAAAAATACCATTTACTTTTTACTTCTACATCCACTTCTCTGAAGACATTACTTTCTATCGGATAGACCAGTATGTCTGGTTCTGTTTCTCCGGGTATCATATTTCCATGTAAATCAATAATTGCCAGGTTTGTACTTGGACTAATAAGTTCATAGGTCTTAAAAATATATAAACCTTCGATATTGCCTCTTGATATTCCAAGATGGGTGATTGCATGTGAGGTTTCGTTTTTAATTATCTTTTCTTCCTCCTGATATAATATCCTGGATAAATAATTATACATAAAGAGGCTGAAAAGACTGCTGAGGACTAAAAAAAGAGAGACAAAAAGAATTGTTATTTTTTCTCTTATGGTCAAACTTTTCATTTATTTATTTTGGGTGCATATCCCGCACCTCTAATATTAAAATTCTAATTACGGCACTTTAGGTAATATTCTATAATAATTTAAACAAGCTAAAAAGCTTAAAAAATTCTAATCTAATCTTAATATTGATTTAATGTTGATAATTTAATGTTGATAATATAAAATGTCTCCATTAAATTTACAAATCTATAATTAATACTAAAGGGCAGTATCTTGTAATGATTAAATTAGGATTTCAAAAAAGTGTTTTCTCATCCTTAATCATTAAACTGAAGAATGGATATAAATGAAAGCGGTAATATTAGCCAGAGTGTCAGTAAAGGACCAGGAATCATTTGGCCATTCCCCAGAGGCTCAGGTCGCTAGATTAAAAGATTATGCCAGAAAACACAGGTTTGAAATAATTAAGATATTTTCTTTTTCTGAAAGCATTGGGCCCAAGATAAGAAAAAAATTTGAAACGGTTATTAAATACCTGATAGACAATAAAGATGCCGGGGTCCTTTTAACTGAGAATATTGACAGGGCTACAAGAAATTTTAAAGATGCTGTTGATCTGGATGAAATGAGGATTAATAATAGATTAGAGATACATTTTGTCCAGGATGGCTTTTACATAAATGAAAATATTAAAGGAAACCAGGCGTTTATTTGGGAAGCTAAAGTGTTTTTAGAAAAACAATTCTTAAATAGACTGGCTGGAGATGTTAAAAGAAGCTATAAGCAAAAGATAAAAGATGGTAAATGGAAAAACAAACCACCTATTGGGTATTTAAATATAAAAGATAAGGAAACTGGCAGAAGTAATATTATAATCGATAAAGATAGGGCTTTTTTTATAAAAAGAGCCTTTGAAGATTATTCAACCGGTAATTATTCAATGAGCGGTATTACCAGAAGATTGAAAGATTATGGATTAAGAAGCAATACTAAAAGAAATGATTCATTACATAAGAGCCAAATTCATCATATATTAAATAATCCTTTTTATTATGGAAATATGAGGATTAAAAATGATTTATATCCTCATGGGCATAAACCGATTATTGATAAATCTCTTTTTGATAAATGCCAGGAAGTCAGGGAGAGATCATCAAAAAAAACTTTTAAATATTCTACCAAACCATTTGTTTTTAAGGGACTTATAAGATGTGCCCATTGTGGCTGTATGGTTTCAACAGATAATAAAAAGGATAAGTCTAATTATTTATTCTGTCCAAAATATAAAGGGGAATGTGACTCTATTAGAATAAAAGAAGAAGAAATCGTAGAGCAAATAAACAATATTTTAAAAAAGTTAGTTATTCCTGAAAAGGTTTTAGAAGAAATGGCCAGGCATTTGAAATATAGTAATGAAAATAAGGAACAATTTCAAAAAGCTCAAAAAAAAATAATATATATTGAAGATAATAAAAGCCAATTGATATTAGAAGGATTATTGAATAAGAGGCTGGATAAGAGTATCGCCCAGGATGAATATGATAAAAAAGCTATTGGATTAAAAAAAAGACAATATGAATTGAACGACCAACTTAAAAAAATTAGCGAAGCAGATGAAAACTACTCAATGACGATCGTTTCTCTATTAAATATATGTTCCCGGGCACCAGAATTATTTGAAAGCTCCAGAGTTGAACAAAAAAGGGAACTTATTGATCTTCTATTTTCGAACTTACAGCTTAGAGGTAAAAGGCTGGAGTATAAGCTGAAAAAGCCCTTTGCTACACTTGTAGATATGGATTTTAGCCTTAACTGGCTGGAGACAGAAGACTCGAAAAGCAAATGATATCTTAATGTATATGAGGTACCCTGATCGATCAAGATATTGAAATGGCACCTTCAGGTACTGAAAGAATGGGTCTTTAAGAAATATTTATTGATCTGCAATAATAAAGCTCCTAAGAGAAAAAGCTATCAAGGCTTATATTTCCTTTCAAACCTTTGCTGGAGGGCCATTTGAGCATTATTTCATCCAATGCCATAGTAATATTATCCTTCTCAACATTAATACTGATATGCTTGTATTTATTCCTGCTTTTCAAGATGTTTGCCAGGCATATTGCCCTTTCCAGGCCGTCGCCCATTTGATAGTTCCATACTTCATCAGGTTGCGACAGCCGGGGACCATCATATATAGACTGATCGGCCATGCTCTCCATTATATGGATTACTTCATCATCGCTATATTTTTCGGATCCTTTAATCGATACTGGATTTCTTTCAATAGCGGCTTTTATAAAAGGGTCCCAACTGGTCCTGGAAAAATCCCTGTATGCATAAAAAGCCAGGTCTGCTGTTGTATTTTTGGCTCTTAAAGATTCCAGGTAAGAGATGATGTCCCCCCGCTCCATATCATTAGTTAGATCAATCGCTTCAGTTTTTACAAAAATCTTATCCTTCCCTGGAAGCCTTGGCTCAAAATAGTGAAATTCAAAAAGAGCAGCCAGGATCTCTTCTTTCCTCATATGGGGACAATCTAATTCCTCTACAAGCTTAATCATATTATTTTTATCGCGAAAATCAATCTTATGTGTTTTAAAATAATCATTAAATTTATTAAGGAATATTCGATCCTTTAATGGTTCTGGATAAAAACTGGATTCATCAATTTCTGATAAAAGTTTATCTAAAGTGCTTTTATTTACCCTGTAGGAACTGGTGTTTTCATGGGTATAGACTTTCTCAGCAGCTATATATCTTTTTCTGCCATTATAAGCATGCTCTATCTGGAAGCAGCCCTGAAGGTGATCTTCCTGCCTTAGAAAATTACATAATATTTCATAATTTATATCAGTTGCCAGGAATTTCTGAAGCTTATCTTTAAACCGGTCATATTCTTGTACATCCATGGTCGCATCAGGATATACTGTATGGACATACCCGGAGCTGTGGGAAACAATAGTGACTTGCTCATTCCGCAGGGCCCTCTGTGCTTTTGATGTGGTCTCAGAACCATTGAACCACATGTTCTTAGTGATCAATCTTCTATTATTGGTTAAGATCCCATCCCTGATGTCAATAAAATTTTGAGAATGAAGAGGTGTTGCCAGAAGATATAGGTCTTCTAAGGGAATTCTACAAATAATAAACAGGGCAGCTGCATACAATGTAGATATGGATACGCACTCTCCTGCACCCTTTTTAAAATTGTCCTTGCGCCTGAATGCCTCCATTGCTTCAATTGTTTCCGTTTTCCAATATGGGATCACATTGGATTTATACTTGTCAATTCCAAAATGTTTTCTAATATCTATATCAAAATAATACTTATCCCCTTCATAACCAAATAATGCATTGCTTCTGCTTATTACATCTTCATCCAAAAATGGTTTAAACCTGGAGATCTCTTTCTCTTTGGTGGTAAGCCCCCAGGTCTCTAAGTCAAGATTAAAATCGAAGTTTTCTATGATAAATTGTTTGACCCTTAGTGTTCTTCTATATGTTGTCATACTGTCAATTTTTTTAAACCATGGGTCCTCCTTCCATGCCCATATTACCGGAGACATTATATTAGCCAGGACCAAACTGTACAAAAGTTCCGGAAAAACAAATATTTCCATATCAGACAGGGTGACAGCTGATGAGTACTTTTCTAAAGTTTTTTTATCCATCATCACAAACACTTTTTTAAAATTTTAATTATTATAAGTATTTTATCTCATTGATTAAAAAATAAAAAAATAACTTTTAATTTTATAAAGATATCTCTTTAAAAAAATGCCCGGATCAGTAGAGGGGGGACCCATGCTTTTATTGAAATTTGTTTAACCATAAGTGTTTATTTAATGTATTATTGTTATTACTATCGAATAAATACTGAATAGGCTATAAATAAAAAAGTAAATGAATAATAAACTAATAGAAAAATTTGCAGAAAATTTTTTTAATGTGTTTTACAGCGGCCGCTGGAACGATGGGATCCAATATACGATCTCGGATTTATCTATCCAGGAATCCTATGCTGTCCAGGACCTGGTCGCTAAAAAGAAGATTGCAAGAGGCGAGCGTGCAATCGGGTATAAGGTCGGCTGCACGAGCTCTGCTATTCAGTCCCAATTTGGATTGGATGAACCAATTTTTGGCAAATTATTCTGGCCGCATATTTTTAATGAAGGAAAAGAGCTTAATTGGAAAAACTATGCCAACTGCGCGATAGAACCTGAAATGGTCATAAAAATAAGCAAAGACCTGAAAGGTGAAGATTTGCCTGATAAAGCTTTAATAAATGCCATCGAATATATAAGTCCGGGAATCGAGCTTCATAATTTTAAATTTTGGAACGTGCCTCCAACGCTGCAGGAATTGATCTGTTCAAATGGTATCCATGCAGGATTGGTTGTGGGCGCCAGCAAAAGTCCTCCAGACGGCCTATCATTTGAATCGGAATGGTTTAAAGTCTATAAAGACAGCAAAATGATCACTAAGGCAAAAGCTTCTGAAATCATGGGAGGGCCTTTACATTCACTGAGATGGTTGGCAGGAAAATTGACAGAGCGAAATGAGATACTTAAAGCCGGAAGTCTTGTTATACCGGGCTCACCGGTTGAACTTATTAATATCCGCGAAGATACAAAACTAACGGTCCTCATTGAAAAAGTCGGAAAAACTGCTGCATATTTTAAATCCTGACCAGGAAGCATGATACTAATATCCGATTTCAAGCGCTTCCTCAAGGGAAGGGATCAAAATATGGTCTAGTTTTTCAGGATATGCCAGGTCATTGGGGTGCAGCCCATCTCCTGAATCATAATTTGGATCCAGGACCCTGTTTCCATCACTCATTCTCAAAGCTGCTTCCAGATCCAAAACTGATATATTTTCACTTCTACAGTATTCATGTATCCAGTCATTAAATTCCAGGATAGATTCAAGCTGGCCTTCCCAATTACTGGAGTTATCCGGATCAATAGGAACAACTGTGGTTAAAACAGGGATCACACCTTCACCTCTACAGATATTTACCCAGTTCCTGATCAAATTTCTATAATCTTCCATGGAGCTGCCCATTTCTTCAGGTGGGAAGTAAGCAGCACATTCCTTTATTATCATAATATCAGGTCTGTCACTGGCCATTATGTCTCTGATGATATTGCCCTTATCAAATTGATATTCATCATAAACAGTTATGTCAAGACTGGGAAAATGCTCGGTAATATTCCAGGCATAACCCACAGATGCACATACAAAAGAAATTTTAGCATCTTCTAATCCACCGGAATAAGCAGTAGTCGCCTCAGTGGCAGTTTCTTCGTGCTGATCCCTGTCTGCCGCATCTTGTGATTCTTCATCTATTTCAGCTACTTCAGTTTTTCCTTTTGTGTTTATATCAATAATAACATGATCGCTTCCAGCATCCTGGTATAGATAAACAGATAAATAATACTGGCTATTCTGGGCATCAACATAAAATTCAGCCCAGTCATCATAATCACCTTCAGATATTGAGTCTACTTGCCAGTCCTTATCCAATGTATCTTTATACCAGCCAGATAATTGACCTATTTTACCTTCAAATTCCATATTGATAAAACATGACTCTACTCCATCGATTACTTCTCTGCTGGATTCAACAATAACGGCCCTATCATGTATGGGTACTGTTTCAGGAAAACCAGATGGCATGCCTGTCCCTGTTTCCGGCTCCCCGCTGCTATCTGCAGCCAGCCCCTCTTCTTTTTCAGAAGATCCTTCAGCAGCAGCCGTGCAGCTGCAAATAAGAAACACTAAAAATACAATAGTTAAAAATGCTATTAACTTTTTCATTTTTACCTCTCTCCTAAAAATAAATAATGGCTGAATAGATATTACATCAGACTAATGGAAAGTTTTGTCCACAGTAAATTTTTGATCAATATATTTTATTACTTTATTTTCCATACATGGACCAGAGGCCTTTCATTTTCATAGTCTCCCCTAAATTCAAATAAATAAATAATGCCGCTCTCACTGTCATAACTTAAGGCACCCAGATGGCGAAGTTCATCTTCCGGGATATTATAAAGTAGGTCATCGATATTTAAGGTAGCATATGGCTGGGGTTCAAAAGGCTCTATTTCTCCCCTGGAAACTGCGGCCAGGTCTTCAGGGTCGTAAAAAATTATCTGGGCTGCAAATCCATCAGACCACCAGCCTCTTTCCCCGGGACCTTCTTCAGGATACGGCGGCTCCTCCGGCCATACCGTACCATCATAAAATCCATACCAGCAATTACCAAGGCCTTTAATACCTGCAAAAATTACTGAAGACCTGCCGCTATAAGTGAGCCAGGCACCTCCGGACCATTCGTCCGAATGATGGTAGCTGTTCATAGCATAAACACCTTCTGCATCATCATAGACCGAAGAATAAAAAAGCAGTGGTATATTCGTTAAAGAAGCTTTTGATGGTGGAGGATCGCCATCATTCCAGGGGCCGTAAGCAATAAGTGCTGGGCCCTGTGTTCCCTGGCCTCCATCCCTAAACCTGCCTGTTGCCAGTAATTTACCCGGAGTATTTACCAGTGCCCAACTTTTATCAATGGCAAAGATATAATCAGTAGTGGTATATTTGATCTGGCCGTTTATTTTCCACGGCCCCTGCCTTTGAGGATCAGACAGGCCTAATTCAAACCATCCATGAGAAGGGCCGGCATCACCCTCCTGCATGTGCTGTCCCCAGCAGTAATAAAGCTTATCAGTTGTCTGGCCGCCCTGCTTTGGAAGGTATTCCAAACCGACCCTGGGAAGTTCCAGATATCCAAATAAATCTCCTTTAATATCGTGAAAATCCTGCAATGTAGTGGCTGTATCCAGCTCTCCTACATCCTTGCTTTTTGATATAACAGGTACAGGTATGCTTATTTCCGATATTTGCTGTTCCCATTCATGGCCTGTGGCAAAGATGGATCCAGGGTAGAGGTCATCAGGGCCCCCTGTATCTCCTTTGGGGTAGTAGGCTGCAGCTGTCCCTCCCCATTCCCAGCTAGTCTCATTTGAACCATCCGGTAACCTGAATGCGCCTTTATAAATAAGGTCTTCTGGTTGGATAAGTCCCATAGCTGCCTTAATGGCGTCTTCTTCATCTGCTCTTCCGGGTTTTTCTTTACCTATTTCTTCTGGTCCAGAAGTTTTTTGAAGTCCACAGCCGAAAACCATAAATGCTGCTAAAAGGATCACTGAAATGACAAAAATGATTTTACTGGCATTCATAATGGCACACCCCTTAAATTTATATATTAAATAATTTTAATAATTATATGAGTTAAGTCAATGCAGCATAGATTATATAAGGATTTATAAGTAGCAGCTGCACCGGACAGATAGGATTTTTTATTATCATTCAGCACTTTTGCCGGCAGCCAATATAAAATTTAGCCGGAACTAGAGATGAAAATGGGGCCCTCATCCTCAAATTCTTTTAGGATAAAAGTATTATATGTAATCTATTCAGGATACCAATAAGCCCTGAGCCAGTTATGTCTTCTTAACTTTATCATTACGTCCTCAGGTAAAGGCGGCATTTCTGAAACTGCTGTATTTTCCAGAACATATCCGGCCTTTGGCATCCCCGGAATAACTGTACTTACTGAAGGCTGGTTTAATACAAATAATAGTGCAGCCTGGGGTAATGTCAGCCCTGTGTCTTTTATGTCTTCCCTGACTCTTTCTACACGCTCTAATGTTTCCATTAATCTGTCACTTCTAAAATAAACACGCCTTAAATCTCCTTCTACAAATACTGTATCAGCGGTATATTTACCAGTCAGCGCCCCTTCATCAAAGGGCATCCGGCTTATTAAGCCAATATTATACTTTTTTGCAGTTGCCAATAATTCAGCCTCAGGCTCTTGCTCAAAAATATTATAGATCACTTCGACAATATCGACCAATCCATTTCTCATAAGATCTATAACACTGTTTTGGTCATGTTCGGGAGTTGAAATCCCTATGTTTTCTATTTTTCCTTCGCTTTTTAATTTTTCAAGTATTTTCAGGGGAGTCGGGTCATCATTCCATGCACGAGTCCAGGTATGCAGTAAAAGTATATCTAATTTACTTATGCCGAGATTTTTTAATCTATCATCGACATCACTTCTAATATAGCTATCAGGGTAACGGTCTTCAGCTTTGCTATATGGTGAAGGTGGCCAGGGGCCTGGAAGGGGTTGTGTTTTTGTAGCGACATAGATTCTCTTACCCGCATCTTTAATGAACTTTCCGATTATTCTCTCACTTTTGCCATTGCCATATTCACCAGCCGTGTCTATAAAATTAACTCCTTTTTCAGCGGCAATATTCAAAGCCTTGATGGAAGCTTCATCGCTCTGAGTGGCCCAAAAACCTCCGAATTGCATTGCACCAAAACCGATTTCAGATACCTTATATCCTGTTTTACCCATTGTTCTATATTTCATGATAAATACCTCAACTAAAATATATTTTTACATTAGAAACAATCAATGCGCATGTCCCGTTAAGCGCTTTGTCAGGTCCTGTCAGGGTGTTCCATATTTATCACTAATTTTCCGAAGGCGAGCCCTTTTTCAAGATACCGGAGAGCTTCAGCGGTCTCGCTTAATGGATAAACTTTATCTATAACAGGCACTACCTTGCCGGCTTCAAGAAGATCTATTAAAAAAACCAGGTCTTCTTTTTTATTCGGCTTCCATGCCAGGACACCTATTTTCTTTTTTCCGGCCATCAAGACCAATGGTCCCAGGAGCGTAGCCAGTAAAACCGCAGGCATTGATCCTCCGACAAAGACACAGATCCCGGTGGGACTCAATGTACGCTTATAATCAAAAGCCGAACGTTTTGCCACAACATCGATGACCAGGTCATACTGCTGCCCATTTCTGGTGAAATCTTCTTGAGAATAATCAATGACCTTGTCTGCCCCGAGCGAGCGGACCATGTCCAATTTCATCTTGCTGTCAACACCAGTCACTTCAGCCCCGAATAATTTGGCTATCTGTACCGCGAATGTACCCACGCCGCCGCCGGCACCATTGATCAAGACCTTATGTCCTGGTTGGGTCTGCCTTTTATCGCGGAGGCCCTGGAGGGCGAGGATTCCTGCTTGAGGTAGGGTCGCTGCTTCACCGAATGTCATACCGGCCGGTTTCAGCGTCAATACATTTTCAGGAACACATGCATACTCGGCAAAAGCGCCAAAACCATTCCCGGATAAGTCCGCAAATACATCATCGCCGGGTTGAAACTGCTTTGCATTTCTGCCGACTGCTTCGATCCGGCCCGCTATATCAGATCCGAGTATCTTGTTTTGCGGTATTGGAGACGCCCCGATACGGACCAGGAAAATGCCCCTGAGGTAATCCAGGTCAGCCGGGTTTACAGATGCTGCATGGATTTTTACCAGTACTTCATCGTCCCCGGGAACAGGTTTTTCAACCTCTTTTAATTCAAGAATATCAGGCGGCCCGTATTTTGCATATGTGATCGCTTTCATGAGCATGCTTTCATTATTATTTGATCAGGTGATCTTAAGTGTAGTTTACTAAAATAAAGTTTGCAATCGGTTTTTAAGGATAATCATACTAATAAATACCTGCTTCTTTTAGTCATGCCTTATTGATCAAACTAAAATTTGTATTTGAATTGTGAAGGAAATAGAATATATTTGAACCATTTTTTAATAAATTTATAAAGAAGATAGCAATTTTTTGGTACTGAGCAGAATTTGCAGGATTTACACTCAAAAAATATTCAGGGAGGACCTATGAAAAAAATAATTAAAAATAAAGTTTGTATAAATATACTGTTAATGATTTTATTTACTTTTTTGGTAATAACTTTTATAACCAGCTGTGCAGAAAGTGATAATTCAGCTTGTGATCTACCCTACAGCAAGAGTCTATATTTAGATAATAATTATCTTTATGCAACCTATACATCTCTTTGTGGAGGTGATGTCCTGGAAAGCGGCCTGGTAATTGCAGAAGCTGACAGGGATCCAGTCGAAATAAGTAAGGGAGCCGCTACAAAAGGATGGGCAAATGATATCTATGTAATGGGGGAATATGCGTATATTGCTAATGGGGAAAATGGATTTTTAATAATAAATATATCTGATAAGGAAAATCCCTATATTGAAGGTAGAGTCGATACACCAGGTTATGCAAATTCAATTTTTATATCAGATGAATATGCATTTATTGCGGATGGAGAAGAGGGGATCCAGATAATTGATCTAAATGATAAAAAAAATCCTATAATAATTAAGAATTATGATACTCCCGGTTATGCTTTTGATGTATCTGTTTATAAGGGAACTGCTTATATAGCAGACGGCCAAAGCGGACTACAGGTTATAGATATAGAGTGATGCAATAGCGCCCGGCACACAGAACTACAACTTTTTTGACTTTAAGGCCCAATGGCAAGTAGGAGTATTCGAGAAGCAGTACATGCCTGGCCCGATAATACTCCTACTGATCATATTCAGCCATTGCATAATATTACGGCAAGTCCGTGACAGTGCACCTCTGTCCATATTATATTCTTTGGTCCAGGTAAAAATATTTTTATACCAGAATTTGGTTTCCAGAATTATATCCATCGTATTTATTTCCATTTAAATAGGCATATGTTATTGTTTTAGACAATTATTTAAAAATGAAGATATAGAAATGATAGAAAATATGGGTCTTCAATAAGAGCAAGGATTAAGAATGGTTTTCTTACTTTATTATCAGTATATTGTCCTGTTTATACTGAGCCTGATGCTGCTGAACCTGATAATCAATAATTTCGTTTTTAAGAATGTAGAGAATTATTCTTTACCCGGCCAAATTTTAAAGAATCCTCCACTTATATCAATTCTAATTCCAGCAAGGAATGAAGCTGAAAACATTTCAAAGTGTTTGGGATCCCTTTTAAAGCAGGATTATCCAAATCTTGAAATAATTGTCCTGGACGACAATTCAACCGATGAGACAGGCAAAATGGTAAAAGTGATCGCTGAAAAAGACAATAGGGTCAGGTTGGTAGAAGGTGCTCCCTTAAAAGATGGATGGACTGGTAAAAATTTTGCGTCTCACCAGCTTGCAAAGCATGCAAAAGGTGAATATTTTATTTTTACAGATGCAGACACCTTTCATTTCCCAAAAAGTGTATTAAGAGCTTTTGGTGCACTCATCGGTACAAAAGTAGACGCACTCTCAATATACCCAAGACAGATAATGGTTACTTTTGCTGAGAGAATGGCAGTGCCAATAATAAATACTGCACTTCAATGTTTTATACCTTTTATACTTATAAAAAAAAGTAAAAGCCCTTTATTTAGCACTGCAATAGGACAGTTCATGATGTTTAAAAGGGAAACTTATGAAAAAATAGGCGGATATGAATCAATTAAAGGGCATATGATCGATGATATCCAGATTTCTAAGAGAGTAAAAAAATCAGGAGATAAGTTTATGGTATTTGATGGAAGGAATACTATTTACTGCAGGATGTATACGAATTTGAAAGGAGTAGTATCAGGCCTGGCAAAAAGTATATATCCAGCGTTTAATGGCAATATATTAGCATTATTTTCATTTACCGGAGTACTTACTGCGACGCTTCTTGCCCCTTTTGTACTTCTTCCATTGGGAGCTTTTTTATTTGATTGGCCCGCTGTTATTATCAGATTAATGATTTTTCAGGTCATTATTGTGCTGGCGATAAAGACGATATTTGCAATCAGATATAAACAAAGTATGGTTGATATACTTCTTGCACCATTATCCATGGCAGTAATCGATGTCCTTATTTTTATATCTTTTTTCCAGGTCAAGTATGGAAAAGGCCTTTCATGGAAGGGAAGGGCATATGATGTTTCAAGAAATGATAAAACAATACTGCTAAGGGAAGGTCCTTAAATATATTATAGTTCTGCATAGCTCTATAATAAGATATAATATTTGTAAAACTTTTTTATAAATATTGCCAGTGAGGGCATTATGCATAAAAGAAAGTTATTAATAGCTTTTACAGCCATTATCATTATTTCCTTCATAGGCCTATCTGCTCAATGCGGTACAGCCGGGGAGGCTCCAGCCATAGAGCTGGAGATTTATGACGGCCCTGATTATTCAATAATTGATCACCTGTGCTACTTCTATGTAGCTGCTATACCAGTGCCTACGGTAACAGGTTCGCCTGAACCAGAAATTGATTTTAGTAAAGATGACAATGTTGAAGAACTTGGTTCTGGCAGAGGAGTGAAAGTGGGTGTTAAACCAGGTGAATCCTATACCCTTACTGCTACGGCTGCCAATAGGTATGGTACTGCATCTGTCTCTATAGTCCTTGAAGGAGAATAACCTGGTGATGAGGAACCTGGGGAGGACCCCGATGATGGGGAACCTGGTGATGATGAAGCCGGGGAAGACGATGCTGACGGTGACGCCGATGACGATGCAGGTAAAGTGGCCCCTACCATCAGTTTGGCGGTTTATGAAGGCCCCGCCCTTTCAGGAACTATATGCTACTCGAGGGTAGAAGCTACAGTTACCGGCAGTCCCAGTCCTAATATTACTTTTAGCAAAGATGACAGCGGAGGTGCCTGGCTCCCCAATAAAGTCCAGGTCAATTTAAATAACCCAGGTGATACCTATACTCTTACTGCAACTGCCACTAATTCCGAAGGTTCTGCTACAGATTCAATTACGCTTAGCTGGGGATGCGAAATACCAGAACCTGAGCCTGAGCCAGAACCAGAACCTGAAGCAAATGAAGCCTCTATTGCTGCAAATCCAGATATATCTGGTTTTTTATGGGATGATGAAAATGTCATTCATATAAGTTATGCGTTTATGGGTGATTCAGATTCAGATAACTATGCTAAAAGTTATTTTAGTTTCGACATTAGTGGATTACATGGCAAAACAGTTCAAGATGCGGAAATAAATTTTACAAGTATTGAGGGCTATGGTTTTCCATCAACATTTGCTTCCGAAATTGTGGTCAAGGTATACAATTATATAAGGCTTGATGCTTCAGATTTTGCTTTAGGTGGAACACAGTTACCAAATATACCTATTTCTGCTGCATCTTATACAATCAGTGGAAACACTTTAAAAAATGAATTGCAGGATGTACTTGATAATAGTGTAAGAGATTATTTCCAGCTTAAACTCGGTCTCAATATTACAACAAATAATGATGGATTTGCGGATGCCATTAAGATTTACTGGAGTGATGCAATACTGAATATAACTTACACTGATTAGTATATTGATTTAACTAATGAGGTGCGAATATAAATAATAGGAGTAAAACCAGGATAAGTAAAATAATAATTTCCCCCATGGCTATTCCTGCTGTATCAAGTGCCCGGCCTTTATTGCTGTAGCGGCCGGCCACATCAGCCAGAGCAAGAACCAGGATTTTACCGATAGATAAGGAAATCATCAAAACAGAATAGAGTTTTTAGGTTTAATTATTATCTTCCTGGCAGTACTACTCACTATTTATTATTGAATAAGAATCCCACATTATAAAATTTTGGATTAGGTCTTGAAGGAATCAGTATATTTAAAATAAAAAATATATTTGAAAACCCTAAAATGCTCACCTATAATAAAGAGAATAATTTAGGCTGTTGATAAAAATGGTTGATTTAAATAAAGATTTGATCGCACCCTGTGGAATGAATTGCGGCATATGCAGTAATTATCTTTCCTATAAGAACAATATCAAGGGCAAAGGATTTCCAAATTGTATAGGTTGCAGGGCAAGAAACAAGCAATGTGCCTTTTTAAAAAAGAAATGCAGGGATGATTTAAAAATACTGAAAGGTGAAATAGAATTTTGTTATGAGTGTAACTGTTTCCCATGTGAACTTTTAGCCAGGCTAGACAAAAGTTACAGAGAAAAATTTGGGATGAGCATGATCGATAATCTCAATGAGATCAAGAATAAAGGAATAAATTATTTTATTGAAAATCAGGAAAAGAAATACAAATGTAAAAAATGTAATAATTTGATATCTGTCCACAGCAAGAAGTGCTTTAATTGTGATAAAATCATCAACTGGAAATCCTGACTTGGCTCTTCTTCTGGTTCCTCACAGGAAGCAGCATTTTCAGGTAGTCCAGGGATTTTTAAAACCTGTCCAGGACAGGGACCTGCTATTTGAAACTCTGACCTATTTCTTAAAGATCATATTGATCTAATAAAATATGTCTGCAATTTAATAAAAGACAGTCTCTATCCTGTAATTTTAATTCTCCCTGCGGCCCACATGACTACAAATGCTACAAATGCAGGAAAGAAGACAATGAAACTTACAACTAAAACAATTATCCAGATTACTCTAGTCCATGTGATCCAGTATTTACTGCTGTTCACGATATACTCCCTTTAAACTAAATTGTTAATATTGTTTAACTATGTCCTAAACTTCTCATCTATAAGTACTGTTTCTGGCTGATGTTTAAAATTCCTTAATCAATGATCACTAGTCTCTCTCAACAGAAATAGCCGCTTTGGTCACTATTTCTGCAATTGCACCTATGGCAGCCCATATTGGTAAAAGGACTATACCGACTACCCCCACTGTCAAGGGAAACTCCATAATCAGCCAGGACCCTGACTTAGACATAGTTTAGATAAAAGTTATAGGACTATAAGGCCTTTGATTATTAAATATTACAATAT
>SDBU01003769.1_pt1 | contig 19105 bp, 17 predicted proteins | sample 2277071 | NCBI WGS metagenome assembly SDBU01 (sample SAMN10397929, study PRJNA504765) | marine sediment metagenome | isolation source: marine sediment core GS08_GC12, 126 cmbsf | place: Arctic Ocean: Gakkel Ridge, Loki's castle | collected 2008 | reverse complement strand
GGGCCATTGAGGTCGTTGATGACAGTATCTGGGCAATGACTATCGAAGGGGAGCCGGCAGTAGGCCTTGAGGCAGAGGTCAATGGGACTCTAGTGGATGATATCCTTGTGGCCAGCAAGGTGGAGATAAAGGAGGAGTGAGGATGAAGCTATTCCTCAAAAATGGTGAATCAGGACTAGCCATGATAATGGTTCTTATCATGCTGGCACTAGGTAGCCTGATAGTGGTACCGACCCTGACACTAAGCAGTACCAATCTGGAATATCACCGGGTAGTTGAGAGGAACACACTGGAGACTTACGCCGCTGATGCCGGCGCGCAATATGCCATCTATGAGTTAAGCAATAATCCAGGAGCATTTGGACCAGAAACTTTGTCCTCGGCAATAAATGGCAAAACTGTAGACGTTGTAGTAGAAGATATGGGCAACGACATCTACAAGATAACCTCTACAGCTACTACCGATAGTGACTCTAGCACCACGATTGAATCATACGTGGAGATAAGAGGTTCCCTGTTCGAGAGGGCAATCACAATTACCGACGGCGGCCTATTACTTGAAGAGTCATTCGTTGATGGCCATGTCTATGTCACCGGGGAAGTCAACCTTGTAGACAGCATGGTTACCGGAGCTATTACCGAACAGGGCGCCGAGGAGCTACACTTATTAGATACTGAACCGTACCAGGCAGAGGCTCAGAGTGGCACTATCATCAATGGGAATTTAGTGCTTGGCGCCGGCACACATACCCTGGGACCAGTTTATATCACTGGCTACCTGAAGATTGAAGGTGAAGCCAATGTAACACTTGCCGGCACTGTTTATGTTGAGGGCTCTCAGAAAATGGTTGATGACATATCCATTCTCATAGAAGCGGATGCCAACCTAACGGGATCAGGGAACATTATTGCTGACGATGGCAATATAAGAATAGTAGGTGAATTCAGACTTGCTCCGGATAACATGCCTCTTGTTGCAGCAATACAGGGCAACATCGAGTGTTTGGAAGACGCCAACATAAAAGGTATTCTGTATGCCCCTGAAGGCAATATTAACCTTAGGGAAGAAGCTAAAATATACGGAGCTTTATTTGCTAAAACTGTGACTACGGAGGATGGGGTTCACCTCACCGCTCTCACAGAGACTGAAGATCCTCACGTAATCGGTAGCCATCAAACAAGGATTCTCACCTGGAAAATATCAGGATAGCGCCTTGATTCTCTCGTGAATGAGGCTCATAATACCTGCAATCCGTCAATATCTGCGAGATGGAAACAAGGTCGCAAGGCCAACACTCAGAAAGTGCAATGATGCGCTTTGGTCAGTAGGAATTGCCATTGATTTCAACAGACTGCGTAGTGAGTCTGAACCCCATCTCGTAGAAGGCAAAAAGGTCAAATTCATCCTGCACCTGAAAGAAGGCAAGCCAGCATATGAAATGCAAGTCACCTGACCCACTGGCATAAACCCGCCCAAGTGTGGTTTAATACTTCTAATCCTCGTATTTGTCCATAATCTAAAAAGGAGGAAAGCAAAATGGAAAATACATCCACAGGAACAGTGCAGAAAACATGGAAGCCGACGACTGCTGGTATCTTGAGTATAGTTGCAGGAGTTAGCGGTTTGATTGGAGGTATAATAGTTGTTGCCATAGGTGGGATGCTAGGTTCACTTCCGAAGCTTGACGGGGTCGAGGGAATTGGCACTACGTTAGTTATCCTCGGGGCGATTGGCACTCCATTAGTTGTCCTTGGGATAATAGCTATAGTAGGTGGTATCTTCGCCATTAGGAGGAGAATCTGGGGGTTGGCCCTCGCTGGTTCTATCTTGGCGTTCTTCTGCGACCCAATTTTGGGCATACTAGCTATTATTTTTGTGTCATTATCAAAAAGGGAGTTCGCTTAAAGTTAATCAGCGGTAAATAAATAATGCGTTTATCAAAACTATTCGGCAAAACACAAAGAGAGATACCCGCTGAAGCGGACACCATCAGCCACCAGCTACTATTAAGAGCCAGCATGATAAGTCAGGTAGCCGCCGGTGTCTATTCATATCTACCTCTAGCCTGGCGGGTGCTCAAGAAAATAGAGAACATCATCCGCGATGAGATGAACAAAGCCGGCGGGCAGGAGCTAATGCTCCCCGTTCTCCAGCCCCTTGAGTTGTGGCAGGAAACGGGGCGAGACCGAGCTTTTGGTGAGGCACTCTTCACTCTCTCCGACCGCCGAGACCGCAAGCTGGCTCTGGGACCAACCCACGAAGAGGTCCTTACCCAACTGGTTAGCCACAATATACAGAGCTACCGCGACCTGCCTCAGTTACTATATCAAATCCAGACCAAGTTCCGCGATGAACCCCGCCCCAGAGGCGGATTAATCAGAGTCCGCGAGTTCACCATGAAAGACCTCTACAGCTTTGACACTGATGAAAAAGGACTGGATGAAAGTTACCACAAGATGCTCCAGGCATACAAGAATATCTATGCTCGCTGTGGCCTGCCCGCTGTGCTGGTGGAAGCTGATAGCGGCGCTATCGGTGGCAAGGACTCCCACGAGTTCATGGTCATCGCTGAAAGCGGCGAAGATGAGATTATCTATTGCTCCGACTGTGAATACACTGCCAATACGGAAAAAGCCCAGAGCGATAAGGGCACAATTGAAGGCGGCGAGCCACGACCAATAGAAGAGGTTGCCACGCCGGGCGTAGCCACCATTGAAGAGCTGTCCACTTTCCTGAAGGTACCCCAAAATCACACCCTTAAGGTAGTCTTCTACATTGCCGATGGTGAGTTGCTCTTTGCAGTTATCAGGGGTGACCTTGAAGTAAACGAGACTAAGCTGAAGAATATCCTGCATTGCATTGAACTCCGCACAGCCACCGAAGCCGAACTGATTGAGGCTGGCATTGTTCCCGGTTCAGCCTCTCCGGTAGGTATCAAAGGCATCAAGGTCATCGCCGACGACTCGATAACATCCGCTGCGAATCTTGTTGCCGGCGGCAACAAGCCGGATACCCACCTCAAAAACGTCAACTACCCCCGGGACTTCGAGGCTGACATCCTGGAAGATATAGCCCTGGCTCGTGCCGGCGAAGGTTGCCCTAAGTGCGAAGGCAAACTCCAATCAGCTCACGGTATCGAGGTAGGACATGTCTTCAAACTCGGCACCTTCATTAGCCAGAAACTGGGCGCCCTTTTCATTGATGCCAGTGGCGTATCTCACCCCATCGTTATGGGATGTTATGGTATCGGCTTGGGTAGGTTAATGGCTGCCGCCGTAGAGCAGAACCACGACGATAAAGGCATCATCTGGCCACTACCTATTGCCCCCTATCATATCTACCTCTGCCCTCTCTATCGTGGAGGTTCCAAGGTTTCAGAAGTAGCCGAAAAGCTGTATGCTAGCCTTGAGGCAGCGGGAGTGGAGGTGCTGTTCGACGACCGCCAGGAATCCCCCGGGATAAAGTTCAACGATGCCGACCTCCTCGGAATACCCATCCGCGTCACCATCAGTCCCCGAACCCTGGAGAAAGGCAGCATAGAGATAAAGCAACGCTCAGAAAAAGAGTCTCAGCTTGTGCCGCTGGCAGAAGCAGTTACCAGGCTGAAGAAGCTTATTGACAGGGGAGCCAAAACCAGTTGATTATTGACCTTCACACCCACACTAACCCTCTGTCCGATGACAGTTTCCTTAAGCTTCCCGAACTCGTCCAAAGAGCAAAACAAGTCGGATTTGACGCCATCTGCCTCACCGAGCACGACTGCTTCTGGGACAAGGATGCTTTAGACAGGCTAAGCCAGAAGCACGATTTCCTGATTCTGCCTGGAGTGGAGTTGAACACTGAGGAGGGTCATATTTTGGTGTTCGGACTTGAAAAGTACATCTTTGGCATGCACCGCGCCGAAGGCCTCAAGCGTTTTGTGGATGACGTAGGTGGGTTTATGATTCTGGCTCACCCCTACCGGAGGCAATTCTATGATAACGGTGACATCCAGGAGGCAGTTGAGCAGTACAGCCAGAGACCATTCCTCCGCTTTCTCGACGCAATCGAAGTACTTAACGGCAGGGCTACAGAAAGGCAGAACGAATTCTCCCGAGAGTTATGCCGCAGGCTAAACCTGAAAGGCACTGGCAGCAGTGATGCTCACGAAGCGTCAGACATACCCTCCTGTGCCACCCAGTTCGAAAGGAAAATCAGCAACGTAGAGGAGTTAATCACTGAACTTAAGGCGGACAGATTCAGACCGATTGATCTCCACAGAAACTCTTGAGGGCAAGCTATTGTCTAATTCGGCTTGACCGCGCAGACATTTATGCTGGCAATAGCACCTTCTATCTCACCCGAGTCCATCTGTACCTCGGAAACCACTTTTACATCCCTGAATCCAGCAGCAGCTATCTTTGCCAGGTAGTCTTCCTTCTTGGAGGCCCCGGCAACACAACCAACATACGCTTCGATGGAACTCTTAAGAGATTCAGGAAGCTCTTTCAGCAGAACTATGTCTGAAACCATCATTCTGCCGCCAGATTTTAGCGCCCGATAAGCTTCACTAAAAACTCGCCCTTTATCAGGCGATAGATTGATAACACAGTTCGAGATTACCGCATCAACGGAATTATCAGCTACTGGTAGATTCTCAATCTCCCCCAACCTGAACTCAACATTCGTGTAGCCACCCTTACCAGCGTTTTCTCTGGCTTTTTCAATCATCTCGGCAGTCATATCAACACCGATAATTCTCCCGTTTTCGCCAACTGCATTGGCGGCTAGGAAACAATCAATGCCACCACCTGACCCGAGGTCAAGCACCACCTCACCCTCCTTCAATGATGCCAGAGCTATTGGATTCCCGCAGCCAAGTCCAAGATTGGCTCCCTCAGGAATCGCTCCTAGTTCCTCACCTGAATAACCCACTTCCCTGCTGCGAGTGCTCTGCTGACCACAACAAGAACCCTCCTGTGCAGTCCCACAACAAGAAATTTCCTGTGTAGCTATTCTGGCATAACCCTCCCTGACACCCTTCCTGACTTCATCATCCTTCATTTTTTATTCTCCTTTGCTTCCTGTTATCTATAATATGTCCTTCATTACCGGCCCCAGTGTAGCCCTTACCATGTCCGTAAGCTCTTCCGCTTTAGTCAGAGAAATACAGCATACCTTGCCATCCTTTTCCCAACTGGTAACAGCCAGCTTGTCACCGGCGTGAATATTAGCCTTCTCCCTGAGTTCTTTAGGCAGCACCATTTGCCCTCTTTCATCCACACTGACCAGTGCCTCAACCTTACAGCAACTCTCTACCCTCACCTCACAACAGGTTTCGTCCTTTTCTTTCTGTTCCACTTTACTTACCTCTCTGTATATTCTTCCTTTCCTGAATTATCAGAATAATCTGATTATATATGACCACAGCAAGTGTGTCAAGTGCTGCCTCGATGAGTTTTTAGCCGTTTTATGATGAATGGATGAGTCTAACCGCGCAGACTAGCCCCCAGCTCACCAGAAAGCCTGTTCAGGATTTTTTTCTGGACTCTATCCACTTCCTCATCAGTGAGGGTGTGAGTTGGTGATTGGAAAGTAATCCTGTAGGCAAGGGATTTCTTGCCCGCTGGCACCTGGTCACCTGAATAGACGTCAAAGATGGCAACCTGCTCAACTAACGGAAAGCCCTTGATGATATCCACCGCTTTCTGGTGGGCTAGTTCGGCATCGACTACCAGAGCCATATCCCTGACCACAGCCGGAAATCGTGGTATGGACTGGAACATCTTATGCCCAATGGTGAATGGTAACAGTGCTGCCAAGCTGATTTCAAAAAGACAGACAGGCTCAGATATTTCAAAGCTCTCTAATACTCTAGGATGTAGCTCGCCGACAACACCCAGTTTATTACCATCCACAACGATAGCTGCCTGTTTAGCCAAGAGTAAACTTCCATCTTCAGACTTCTCAAGGCTGGTGACAACATCTAACTGACCGAGTAAGCTCTCCATCACGCCCTTGGCATCAAAGAAATCAAGTATCTCATCCCCGCCACTCTGCCACGATTTCTCATATCTGGGCCCACTTAGTACGGCGCACAGCACCTCAGGCTCATCAGGTAAATCGTTGAGGCGCGGCAAATACACCCTACCCTGCTCAAACAGTCTAATGCCGCCATCTATGTGCCCCCTATTTCCTGAAAGTGCTCCCAAAAGGCTAGCCCGCAGACTTGGACGAAGATACTCCTGCTCCACAGTCATCGGATTAACCACACGAAGAGGTACTGGCTCAGGTGAAGGACTCTCGGGCAATAGCTTGTTTAATACCTCCAGACTGGTCAGTGAATATGAGATTATCTCTTGGAAGCCGTAGCCGGCAAGGCGGCGGCTCAGTTCGCGCTTCAGCCCAATGATAGGGTCAGGGTTCTGCCTCGGTATCGGCTGGCTGAGCATGGTCGTTGGAATCTTATCATAACCAATAATACGCGCTGCCTCCTCAACAAGGTCAACCGGCAGATTGATATCGCTCCGCCAGTAAGGAGCCGTGGCTGTTACCTCTGAACCGTCTCGCTTACAATCAAAGCCAAGAGAAATTAAAGCACTTTCTATCTGCTCAGCGCTGAACTCGACCCCAAGAATTCGCCTGACTTCACCTGTTGTAATTGATATAGGCTTCCGTTTCATCTTGCCGGGATAGACATCAATCACACCTCTGGCAGCTTCGCCGCCGCCCAATTCAGCAATCAATTGAGTAGCCCTTTTAAGTGCTGGCAGGGTTAGCCCAGAACTGATGCCTCTCTCAAATCGCATAGAGGCTTCACTGGGCAGACGCAAGGTCCTGCTCGTATAATGAATGCTTGCCGGATTGAAACTGGCTGATTCCAGCAGTATTGAGGTTGTACCTTCGGTTACTTCACTATTGACGCCACCCATAACCCCAGCCACAGCCACGGCACGTTCTGCATCAGCAATCACCAACACATCCTCAGAAAGGAGCCGTTCTATCTCATCCAGGCTAACTATCTTCTCACCAGCACCAGCCCGTCGCACAATGATTTTCCTGCCTCTAATCTTCTCATAGTCAAAAGCATGTAGAGGCTGACCGTACTCCAGCATAACAAAGTTTGTAATATCCACAATGTTGTTTATCGGACGCATGCCGTAAGATACAAGTCGCTCCTGCATCCACCTTGGGGACTCAGTTATCTCCACCCCGGTAATCAGGCTGGCACAATACCTGGGACATAAATCAGGGTCAGCAATCTCCACTGATGCTTGTTGTTCTATTGACATCGCCGCTTCTTTGTAGTTGATTTCAGGAAGATGAACACCTTGCCCGCTCAGTGCCGCCATCTCTTGGGCCAGTCCTATCATAGATAAACAATCAGGGCGGTTAGGAGTTATGTCCATGTTGAAGATAACATCTCCCAGATGGTCAGCCAGCGGTGTACCCACTGAAGCCTCATCCGGCAAAATCAGGATTCCTTCGTGTTCTTCCGAGATACCCAACTCCTTCTCCGAGCAAGCCATTCCGTTAGAGACCACGCCACGGATTTTAGCTGATTTCAACTGAGCCATCTTCCCGGTATGCGGGTCAATAAGCTGAGCGCCAACCGGCGCAAAGGCTACCTTAGCACCAGACCTGACATTCGGCGCCCCGCAGACAACAGTCTCCTCTCTGGCACCTGTATCTATCGTAACCAGTGTCAGGCGGTCGGCATTGGGGTGGGGATTTACCGCCGTTATCTCCCCGACTACAATATTCTCCCAGCTACCACCAATGACCTCCATCCCCTTGACCTCGCTGCCAGCCATGGTTAGCTTGTCAGCTAGTTCAGCAGGAGACATAGTAATATCTACGTATTCTTTAAGCCAGTTGAGTGAAACCTTCATCTCTAAAACTGCCCCAGAAATCTAAGGTCGCTACCGAAGTAAAGCCTGATATCGTCAACGCCGTAGCGCAGCATATGTGGACGCTCGACACCTATGCCAAAGGCAAAACTGGTGTAAACCTCCGGGTCAATCCCCCCACGCCTAAGCACCTCAGGGTGAGTCATTCCCGCTCCCAGTATTTCAATCCAGCCGCTGTTCCCACACAAGCGGCAACCCTTGCCATTACAGACCAGGCAGTCAATACACATCTCAATCCCAGGCTCAACAAAGGGAAAGAAGTCACAGCGGAAACGCACCTTCCTGTCCTCACCGAAGAAACGGCGGGCAAATTCATAGAGCGTTCCTTTCAGGTCAGCCATAGTAATCCCTTTACCCACTGCCAGGCCATCAACTTGATGGAACATAGGCAAATGGGTGGCATCACTGGCTTCATAGCGGTAAATCTTGCCCGGTGCAACCACCCTTATCGGCGGCTCCATTGTCTCAATGCATCTGGCACTGACCGAAGTAGTGTGAGTACGGAGTACCATTGACTTTTCTCCGCTCTCCGTCTCAACATCAATCCGTGATGATGACATCACATCTCTTGATGGGTGTTCTTCGGGGATGTTCAATGCCTCGAAGTTGTAATAGTCCCACTCTATCTCCGGCCCCTCTACCACCTGAAAACCCAACGAGGCAAATATATCACACATTTCGTGCAGTGTCTGGGTAATAGGATGCAAACGACCTACCGGGTAAGGCCGCCCCGGCAGACTAATATCTCCACGAGCCAGTTGTGCCGCATCAACCCCCAGAGCCTCCCTCTCCGGCTCCTTCTTTAAGTCTTCCCTTTTTTGCTCCAGGCTCCCCGCAAGGCTGGACTTGGCCTCGTTGGCACGGGCGCCAACCGCCTTCCTCTCCTCCAGATGCAGAGCCGCCAGCCCACGCAAGATATTGGTCAGCTCGCCTTTTCTGCCTAAATAACGCACCCGCCACGACTCCAAATCTGTGGCACTGGTAATATTCCCTAGCTCCCGCCGGGCATTTGATTCGAGTTCCTCAAGTCGCTGTAACATGGTTGTCTTGAATTATAGGCTATTAGCAATAAGGGGTCAAGAGAATAGGCTCATTTACATAGTCTATGACACAGTTTCCTCACCTTATCATGGCGGGAAATATCATTATCAATGAAACGAGGTAACTCAAAGTAACGAAGCAGCCTCTCTTCCTCTTTCCGAGAGTGCCTCGCCTTGCTCAGAATAACAAGTGTCTGTCTTCGCGAGGAGCGGAAACGACGAAGCAATCTCGTCGTGTATTCACCTCTCTACGAGATTGCTTCGCTTTGCTCGCAATGACAGATACAAAAGAACTATGCTCAGTCTTGAATCTTCCCCTTGGCTATAGTCACCAGGTTGTTAAAGACTTCCGGCTCCCTTACTGCCATATCAGCCATCATCTTGCGGTTAATTTCAACGCCTGACTTTCTTAAACCATCCATCAGTCGACCATAGCTGAGACCTTGACCTTTACTGGCCGCATTTATCCGTGAAATCCACAAACGCCTCATATCACCCTTTCGTTCCCGACGGTGAGCATAGGCATAACTCAACGACTTAAGCATAGACTCATGAGCGCGACGATAAAGGGAGTGCTTAGTCGCTCTATGCCCTTTCGTCAGAGCTAGTACTTTCTTATGTCGACGATGAGTGGTTACGCCTCTTTTTACTCGTGGCAAAATACCTCTCCTTCTTACCTCACTCCATAGGGTAAAAGCCTTTTTATTCGAGCCTTGTCACTGGGGCTTACCGGTATTGTCTCATCGTAAAGGCGCTTAACTCGCTTTGCTTTTCGCCGGCGCAAGTGACTCTTTCCGACCTTGACCCGCATCAATTTGCCACTGCCAGTAACATGAAAGCGTTTCTGTGTTCCCTTATGAGTCTTGATCTTTGGCATCTTTAGTTTCCTTTATTTTAGCTTTCTGGGTAGCTGTCGGTGACAGAATTATGTTCATTCTCCTCCCCTCCATCGATGGTTGCCTCTCCATCGAACCTATTCCCTCGACTGATTCTGTCATCCTCTTTAGCAATTTATAGCCAAGTTCAGGGTGCGTTATTTCTCGCCCTCTGAACATCATAGTTACCTTAACCTTATCTCCCTCACCCAGTAATTTCCTGACTGACCTCGCTTTGTACTCAAAGTCGTGGTCGCCAATCTTGGGTCGCATCCGGACCTCTCTCATACCTGACGTCTTCTGACTTTTTCTGGCCCCGCGCTCCTTTTTACCCTGCTCATACTTATACTTTCCATAATCAAGTAAACGGCATACTGGTGGGTCTGCAGTAGCCGCTACCTCAGCCAGGTCAAGATTATGCCTTCGCGCTACCTCACGTGCCTCGACCAAGGGCATAACCCCTAACTGCTCACCCTTCTCCCCCACGAGGCGAACCTGGGCAGCTCTAATTTGTTCATTAACTCGTATTTTCTTAACTATGTCTTACGCCACCCCCTCTATGTACAGATGTATCACGAAGAAAAATATAGCACATTCCTTCATACTAATCAAGTTATAACCTCAATTCGTTTACCTTTTCCACAATAACTTTCTTGATATCCTTTTTAAAGTCATCAATGGATTGGGCAGGCAATTGTTCTCCACTTCGTAACCGAATGGAGATAGTAGAATCTGCTTCCTCTTTATCACCAACTACCAGCATATAAGGTATCTTATCCAGTTGCGCTTCTCGAATTTTATGGCTCATTCTTTCCGACCGAACGTCAACTTTTACCCGCACACCCTGGCTCTTGAGTTCCGCTTCTATCGCGCGGGCGTATTCCAGGTGACGGTCTGACACCGGAATCACCATCACCTGAAGGGGTGCCAGCCACACCGGAAAGGCACCGCCGTAATGTTCTATCAATAGTCCAAAGAAACGTTCCCACGCTCCTAGTAGGGCTCGATGTACCATGTAGGGACGATGCTCTCTACCATCCGCTCCCGTATAGACCATGTCGAACCGCTCCGGCAGATTAAAATCAAACTGGATCGTTGTCATCTGCCATTCACGTCCCAGCGCATCCTCAATTTTAATATCAATCTTGGGACCGTAAAACGCGCCACCGCCTTTATCTACTTCATAGGCAACGCTCTGCTCATCAAGAACCTTGCGTAATGCTTCTTCAGCCTGGCTCCACTGCTCCTCTGTGCCTATCGATTTCTCAGGATGCGTGGAAAGATATACTTTGTACTTCTCAAAACCAAAAGCCTTCCACATGTGGATTGAGAACCGAAATACTTCTGCTAGCTCGTCCTCAACCTGCTCCGGTGTACAGATAATATGGGCGTCATCCTGAGTAAACCCCCGCGTGCGTAGCAGGCCAAACAACACGCCACTACGTTCATATCGGTACACTGTTCCAAGTTCGGCCCAGCGCAGTGGTAAATCGCGATAGGACCGAATCTGCGACTTGTAGGCCAGCATGTGGAAGGGGCAGTTCATCGGCTTGAGATAGTATTGTTGCCCTTCAATATCAATTGGCGAATACATGTTCTCCTGGTAGAAATCAAGGTGACCGCTGGTCTCCCACAGCTTACTCAGGCCGATGTGCGGCGTATAGAGCAGCTCATACCCGTTGGCATAGTGTTCCTGTCGCCAGAAGTCCTCGACAATAGTACGAATACGACCCGCCTTAGGACCGTAGATAATAAGTCCGCTGCCCATCTCTTCAGAAGTGATGTAGAGATTGAGTTGCTTATTCAAGCGACGATGGTCACGGCTCTCAAGCTCCTCAAGCTTCTTCAAATGTTCTGCCAGCGCTTCCTCTGTAACGAAAGCCACCCCGTATATTCGCTGCAGCATAGGGTTCCTCTCGTGACCCCGCCAGTAAGCGCCAGCAATACTGGTCAGCTTGAAAGCTCCTATCTCTCCGCTGGAACTCACGTGGGGCCCTCGGCATAAATCAACAAATGAGCCCTGCCGATATATACTGACCTTCTCATCAGGAATTTCATCGATTAACTCCAGCTTATAGGGTTGAGCAGCAAACAACTGCCGAGCCTCATCCTTGGTTATTTCCTCTCTGACAAAGGACACGTCGGAGGTGATTATTTCACCCATCTTCTCCTCAATAAGCGGTAAATCATCAGGGGTCAACGGACGGGGTAAATCAAAGTCATAATAAAAGCCATTTTCAATAGTCGGCCCGATGCCAAACCTTGCCTCAGGAAAGATAGACTGAACCGCCTCAGCCATCACATGCGCCGCTGAATGCCGCATTACCTCCAGCTCTTCATCTTTACCCGTTTCCTGTCCCTCACTAGGAACCATTTCCAAAACCTCAATTCATTAAAGGAAAACCTCCCACCCTGTTTGGGAACGAGAGGCTTAGGGATATATTATATCAGCTACAAGCTATGAGTGCAATCACCTGTTCTCGTTCATATGATTAGTTGCACATCACATCCTCACTTGTCATTCCCGCTTCCCTGTCATTCTGAGCCGAAGCTCTGAGTGGAGAGAAGAGGAAGCGAAGAATCTCCTTGCCTACTCTGTCATTGCGAGTCATTCAACCGAAGGACGAAGCAATCTCATCGCCTATCCACAGATTACTGAAAGTGAGGAAAACCCTAAACTTTGAAGCGCTATCCCTCCATTTGAGTTAGCTCAACCCCTGAAGTTGCCAAGTTTGGCACTAAGGAACTATAATGTCTTATATATCCTTCATGAACAAGAAGATTTTTCTTATTCTGGCCCTTTGCATGTTCTCCAGCACATTAGGAATGGGGATAGTAATACCACTATTGCCCCTTTATGCTGAGACCATGGGAGCCACTGGAATCTGGCTAGGTCTTATTGTTTCTGGCTACTATATTTCTAATTCCGTATTTGTTCCTATTGCTGGCAGGTTATCCGACCAACGAGGCAGAAAGCTATTACTCACTTTAGGCCTGCTAGCCTACTCTATCATCTCACTGGGTTACGTATGGGCAGACAGTGTCACCCAACTATTCCTGGTTCGCTTGATTCACGGTATAGCCGGAGCTATGACTATTCCCATTGCTGTCGCTTATGTCGGTGACCTCTCCCCAAAGGGCGAAGAGGGAAAGTGGATGGGTTATGCCAATGTTGCCTTCTTCGGTGGTTTCGGCTTTGGGCCGCTTATGGGTGGAGTACTGACTGACCAATTTGGAATAATGACTACCTTCTACACTATGAGTGGTCTTAACCTTCTGGCTTTCCTCATAGCTTTTCTCTTGCTCTCTGAGGCCAGCCACCGGAAAACACGAGAGGGCTCCCCCACCCTATCCTTCAAAGAGATGGGTACTAGCAAGATAGTCCAGGGTCTCTTTAGCTTCCGTCTGGTCCAAGCTCTGAGCAGAGGTGGTACTGCTACCTTCCTGCCCATCTTTGCCGCCGCTGTCATTAACCTGAGCCCAAGTCTTATAGGGCTGATGATAACAATTAACTTTTCATCGTGGATTATATTTACACCTCTGGGAGGTCTACTGGCTGATAAAATCAATAAACGAACTCTCACCATCGTTGGTAATATCCCCTTTTTCGCAATGCTGGCAGTGGTTCCCCTGACTAATAGCCTCTGGCAGTTACTAACAGTGTTGCTCATTCAGGGTATTGGCGGTGCTATTTCTATGCCAGCCGCTTCAGCCTTGACTGTAGAAGAAGGCAGAAAGTTCGGTATGGGTTCAACGATGTCCATTTTCTTCCTGGCAATGGGTATCGGCATGACTCTAGGACCAATTGCATCTGGCTTAATAAGCGATTGGTTAGATATAAACTCAGTATTTTACTTCGGAGCCATTGTAGGGTTCATAGGAACAGGCTTATTCGCCTGGCTCACCAGGCAGTATCGAGAACAGAGAACCAAAATCGAACCGTTAGCGGAGGCATGATGATCGAAGAAGTCTTACCAAACCTGTACAAAATGGAGGTCCCTCTTCCCCGAAATCCTCTAAAAGCTGTCAACTCTTACGTAATAAAGACTCAGGGACGGTCTTTGATTATTGATACTGGTATGAACCGCACAGAATGTATAACCGTAATGTCCTCTGGTCTAAAGGAACTCGATGTAGACTTGAACAGGACAGACTTCTTTATCACCCACCTGCATGCAGACCATCTCGGCCTCGTCTCAAGCCTCGCCACAGACACGTCAACGGTCTATTTCAACAAGCCGGATGCCGATGTTATTAACCGCACCAGCCACTGGGGCAAGAACTCCACTTTTGCTGATATAAACGGTTTTCCCGAAGATGAACGCAAAAAGGCTCTGGAGAATCACCCGGGCCGTAAATACAGCGGCAAAGGGCACCTGGACTTTCATATTCTCGAAGAAGGCGACACCATAAGTATCGGCGATTATTTATTTGAATGTATTGAAACTCCCGGTCACACACTAGGGCACATGTGTCTCTATGAGCCTCATAAGAAGATATTCATGTCTGGCGACCATATCCTGATTGATATAACTCCTAACATTTCCCTATGGGCTGATGATGAAAACCCTCTGGATGAATACCTGAATAGCCTGGACAAGGTCTATAGTTTAGACATCCATCTGGTATTACCCGGGCACAGACGCTCTATTGAGAATTGTAAAGGGAGGATTGAAGAGCTGAAGCATCACCACGCCACAAGGCTCGATGAGGTCCTCTCCATTCTGGAAAATGGTAGCAAGAACATCTATCAGATAGCATCACAAATGACCTGGGACATGAGCTATGAATACTGGGAGCAGTTTCCTCCCCAGCAGAAATGGTTTGCATTTGGCGAAGCCGCTGCTCATATAAAGTATCTCGAGGCAAAGACCAAATTACGAAAGGAAAGACTGGGACAAGAGATAGTGTGTTCCCTGATAAAATAGATGGAGAGTCATCTGGAAGCAACCCTAGTCAAATAGTCTATGGATTCCCACAAAGAGCTAGAAAACCACATATTTGCCCTAGCACTCTACTTTATGTATTATAACTTCGCTCGACCTCACAAGACACTAACCAATCCATATCCAAGAACACCAGCAATGGCAACAGGAATAAGTGACCATGTTTAGATGACTGAGGAGATTGTAGAATTAGCGGGTTATAATAGATAACTAGTTATGCAATACCAAAGGATACTTGTTGCGGGCTATTTTGGAATAAATCTTTAAGGAAGCTTAACAATATCCTTATAAATGACTCATAAATATCTCCATCAATTGTCCTAGTCTTCTTATGTGTGCAAAACGGCTTAGTATCTTTCCACACTTTAGCGACTTCAGGATGCTTTTTTAGAAATACAGATTCAAAATTCTCCACTTCAACGCCAACTATTTCTTTAGTTACTAGGTCAAATCTGAGCCATAATTCCCCTCCCCAATCATACGAGACGGCAGGTCTAGAAATTTCAGAACGGATGAAAAGAGTATCCTCATCGGAATGATATACAGGTATTGATGATTTTAGATTCTGCATTGTTTTCTCGGTAAACTGAGGGCTGTCTTCTATGAGGATTCTCTCCATAATAAAATATCCCCCTTTTTCTTATTACTGCAAGAAAATGCAGTTCGTATATAACCCCTTACTCCACGAAGCATATGCTGTTTATATTCAATTACTATGCGAAGATAATAAGTATGGAATGGTTTAGGCAATACAAATGGCTTATAGATGACTTTCTTCTTGATATCGGTACGGTCTTGGTAGATTTCATATGGATTATTGATTGTTTCTTTAGTGGGACTCTGACACTATCAGGGGCGTTTTATTTTATCAATAAACGCTTGGTCTAACTCGCATCTTTCATCTGCGCATTGCCATAAGTCTTGGAAATAAGTTCTATCACCGTTATCAGGAGAGACCTTTGGGCCATGAAATAACCAGACGCAGACGCTCTCTTTTTTTGCAAATTCAATTGCTGGACAAAAATCACTATCGCCTGCTACTAAAGCTATGTATGAAATCTGTCCTTTAGCACTCTGTTCCGCAAAATCCAACCCCAATAATAAATCTACTCGTTTTTGCTGATATATGGGAACACCATTTCCGGTTTTCCCTCTGTACGCCAATCTTCCTCTTTGAACTTGTACCTTAGAGAGCGTTTCCAAATAATTAAAGAAACCTATTTTCGCTCCATATCTCGTCTTTTCGGTCTCAGTAGGGTTTTTGGATTGATAGGGTGGGCAGTCATAGAAATATGTTCTTAGAATGTCTATGCCGTCACTGACCTGTGCTGATATAGTACTTCTGATTTCCTCTACCAATTTTGGGAATTCTATCCGAACATGATAATGCTTTTCTGCCAAAGCATTATAGTACCCCCCATCTACGAATATCGCTAATCTTGCCATACAAACCTCCACTAAGTAGAAGGAGCTGGACGAATACGTCCAGCTCCTTACACTCGGGATAAAACCTCAACGTACTTCACAAGGAACGAACACTGAGGACTATAACAGTGTTAATTATAGCATACTTTCCAACTTGTCAACAAGTGGTCACCTAGAATATATCGACTGTAGTTTACTAGCATCCATTAAGCTCGATTGTTAATGTAACATTCAAGTGTGTTCTTTTAATATCATTGAATATCTCTTAAATACTCGCTGTTGTATATTTGTGATTGCATTATTTGCCCATAAAACCACTCAAATTGCCCCCTACTCTCCTTTCATTCAAAGTGACCCACTACCCATAATCCCACACATATTGACAAACAGCACAGATTATGATAGAGTCTTTCACAATAAGGTGATATAAGAATATGTCAGTTCATATTGCTCCCAACAAAACCTATTACTGGTATTTTACATTTTGGATGCGCATAAAGTGCGCTTGGGAGGTTGTGGCATAAAAAGCAAGTTCATATAGTAAATATATAACAAACATCAAGAAAGAACCCTCCCAAGCGGAGGGTTCTTTCTTTTTATATCTAGACCGCTATAATGGAGGATGGAGAATGATAATCATGAAAAGCGATGCCACCAAGCAACAAATAGCCCGAGTAGTAAAGGAGATAAAGAAGTATGGACTAAAGGCTGATGTGTCCCGAGGAGCCTATAGGACCGTGATTGGACTGGTCGGGGATGAGAGTAAGGTGCCGTTTGACCGCTTCGCCATCCTACCGGGGGTGAAAGAGGCCAGGATGATTGAGACCCCTTATAAACTAATCAGCCGAGAATATGCTAAACTCTCTGGAGAAGAAAGTGAGCAGAGAGTAATTAAGGTCGGTGATACCGAGATAGGCGGCAACGAGCCAGTATTCATTGCCGGACCCTGCGCTGTGGAGAGCGAAGCACAGCTATTCAAGATTGCCGAAGGGGTGAAGATGGCCGGTGCTCATATCCTGAGGGGAGGCATCTTCAAGCCGAGAACTTCAGTCCACTCCTTCCAGGGACTTGGAGCTGGAGGAAAGGAAGAGGCAAAGGAAGCCCTAGAGTGGCTGCGTGAAGCTGGGAAAAGTTTCGAAATGCCAGTAGTAACTGAAATACGGGGAGAGGGGCAAGTTGACATGGTAGCGGAGTATGTTGATATAATTCAAATTGGAGCCAGGAATATGTATGACCAGGATTTGCTCACCAAGGTAGCCAGGAAAGGCAAGCCCATTCTGTACAAGAGGCACTTCGGAGCCGGCATTGAAGAATTTTTATCTTTCGCCGAATATATGGTGGCTGAAGAAAACAAGGACATCATCCTGTGTGAACGAGGGATTCTACCTCTAGGCAAGGGTAGAAGCTATGCCAGATATACCCTCGACCTGACTGCCATCCCGGTCATTCAGAAAGAAACCTATCTACCCATAATCGTTGACCCCAGCCATGCAGCCGGACGCCGTGACCTCGTCTTTAGCCTGAGCTGCGCCGGCATAGCCGCTGGAGCCAGTGGATTGATAGTAGAGGTGCACCACAATCCTGTAGAGGCATTAGTTGATGGACAGCAGGCAATAACACCTGATGAACTAAAAGATATCATTAGTACCTGCCATAGAGTCCACAAGGCTATTGGACCCAGAACAAGTTAATGAAAATGAGGATATTGTCCGGATGAAAAAAGTCAAAGTAAGACTCGGCAGAAATAGCTACGAAATCCACATAGGCTCAGGGCTACTCGCACAGACCGGATACCTGTTGAAACAAATCGGGTTCAGTGATAAAATGGTAATCATCACCAACCCTTCAGTGAAAGGTCTGTACGGCAGCAGCTTACAGCAAAGCCTTGTCAGCAACGACTTCAAGGTCAGTATCTTGGAAGTCCCCGAGGGAGAAGAGCAAAAATCACTGGAAACCGCTGCCAGATTATACAATGAGTTGACCGATTTCCGCGCTGAAAGGACAACGCCTATTCTAGCTTTAGGTGGTGGAGTCATTGGAGACCTGGCAGGATTTGTTGCCGCTACCTACCTGCGGGGAGTACCCCTGATACAGATACCAACCACCCTGCTGGCACAGGTCGACAGCAGCATTGGTGGTAAGGTGGCAGTGAACCATGGACACTTAAAAAACAAAATCGGGGCATTCTATCAGCCGAGATTAGTAATTTCCGACACAGCTACCTTAGAAAGTCTTAATCCAGGAGACCTCAGTGACGGACTGGCGGAAGCCATAAAACATGGGGTAATCCGGGACGAAGAATATTTCGCCTATATTGAGAAGAATCTCGACCAGATAAGAGCACTTGATGCCAGAGCATTGGAAACAGTCGTTTTTGGGTCAGCCAGAATCAAAGCCGCCGTGGTGGAAAAAGACGAGACGGATTTCGCCTTAAGGAATATTTTGAATTACGGTCACACCATAGGTCATGCCATTGAATCAGTCTCGGATTTCGGCGTGGTGCATGGTCAAGCAGTGGCTCTCGGGATGCTGGCTGCGGCCAGAATCTCAAACAAAATGGGCCTACTTGAAAGTAGTGAAGTAAATAGACTGAAAGCGATTATTGAAAGGGCTGGCTTGCTCACAGAAATCCCTGACTTTGACGCAGAAGAGTTAATCCAGTCTATGAAACATGATAAAAAGATTCTAAGGGGTAAGATAAAGTTTGTCATACCTAAATCAATCGGAGAAGTGTTCGTCACTGATGAAGTAAGCCCTTCTTTAGTAGCCCAGGTTTTGAGGGAACGGAAGTGAAGCAGCCTAAGATTTGCGCCACCATCACGAATAACAATCCTGAAGCAGTAAAGGAAGTCGAACCTCTGGTTGACCTGTTTGAGGTACGAATTGACCTTATCGGCGATGACTGGCAAGAAGTGGCTAAGCAACTCGA
>SDBU01003768.1_pt1 | contig 19106 bp, 15 predicted proteins | sample 2277071 | NCBI WGS metagenome assembly SDBU01 (sample SAMN10397929, study PRJNA504765) | marine sediment metagenome | isolation source: marine sediment core GS08_GC12, 126 cmbsf | place: Arctic Ocean: Gakkel Ridge, Loki's castle | collected 2008 | reverse complement strand
TTGTGCATTCTTTACCTCTAAAACCTCTACCTGTTCCAGATTGTCAACCAATGAATGCACAATGCGCTTGATCAGGTCTTGCATAGCTCTATCTCCTTTTTTGGCTGTTAAGAATCACAAAGATTAAGGGTAAAAAGTCCTCTCAATTCTCCCACGGTGCTGACAGTCTAGACCAGGCACGATCTGAGCACACATTCTAGTGATGAGTCAAAGTTTTATTGGAACTGCATTTTTTCTTTTAAGGACAACTATTGTTTTTTAATCTTTTGATTTCTATAATAAAGCAATAAGCATGCCGCATTGTGATAGTTAGCGTTTAACCTTTTAATTTCACTTGTGTTATTTACTTCCGTGGTTAATGTAAATGCTGTTTTCTTGGAATAGGGTAGGAAAATTTGGATATAAAGTATCCGATCTTAGCATTGGAAGGGTATCTAAGTGAATAAGAAGTATCCAGCTATAAATTCTTTCACTGCTGTCCGGTTAAGAAAATAGGGTAGGCCCGAATTTGGCCTTTCGTGGTATGGTGGAGTATCTCATATCAAAGCTGCTGAACGATTCGCCCAGAAACCACCTTCTGTTCGCCATGGGGATCAACAACGGGCTTCGAGTTGGAGACCTGCTCAAACTGAAGGTAAAAGCCGTACGAAACCTGGCCCACACTTTCCCCTGTCAACGCTTTGCCTGCTGCCTTACGACCGCAAACGCATGACTCGGGGACGATTTGACTCGCTATGTCTGCATCGTATGAAACTTACATTCACTACTTCCCGCCGGTTTGCCGGCGCACCAAAATTCAGGTAAAAGGATTTTTATACAAGTTCCGAAAAAAAACCTTGACAAATCATTTTTTCTTATTTACAAAGGCAACCATGTACTAAGCCGAGAAGGCTACCCAGCGGAAGGGATTGCGAGGCTGATGAGTATCCGCGCTATCACAGCCTTGTTGCCGGGAAAATAGCAGCTTGGCTTTTTTATTCGATAAGGCCGAGCTGCCGAGAAGGCTACCCTGCGGAAGGGATTGCGAGGCTGATAAGTATCCGCGCTATCACAGCCAAGCTGCCGGGAAAATAGCAGCTTGGCTTTTTTATTCAATAAGGCCGAGCTGCCGAGAAGGCTACCCTGCGGAAGGGATTGCGAGGCTGATAAATATCCGCGTTATCACAGCCAAGCTGCCGGGAAAATAGCAGCTTGGCTTTTTTATTCAATAAGGCCGAGCTGCCGAGAAAATAGCAGCTTGGCTTTTATTCAATAAGGCCGAGTTGCCGGGGAAAATAGCAGCTTGGCTTTTTTATTCAATAAGGCCGAGTTGCCGGGAAAATAGCAGCTTGGCTTTTTTCTTGCATCTAGTAAACCGCGATATAGGAGCGTAGGAACGTTAGTCCATTTTGCAACTCATAGGTTTCGCAGAGATGAGTTTTGTAATTGGGTACAATTAAGGTGCGTTCCTAAAACAAGCTTCACCAACTGTTTGCGAAGATAATTCATTGTGAATGATCGGACATGCAGTCTGTAAAGTCGCAAAAGTCATACATGACACTAAGTGGTGAGGCTGAGGAAAGGAGGTGAGGTTGAGACGTGGCGGTGGGGCAGGGCTTATCTCTGATTTTTCGTTTTTTCTGGAAAGAAGATGTCCGTGAATTCGCCCTGTAAATTTAAAACCTGACTATCAACAGTTTGAAAAGGAGTAATGAAAAATGACCATTTATGAGAAAATGATCAACGAAGCGGTAGGAGCGACAAAGGCCGTCTTCTCTGTTATCAAGGAGAAAAGGGGCGGAACCTTCAAACTAACCGACTGCAAGCCTTATGTGGATGCCGTCAACAACATGACGGTAGGCAAAGGGCAATCCAAAGAGGTCATCGATCTTCATGTCCAATCCGTAAATGCGCACTATGACATTCTTGTGGGCCTGACAGATACGATTCGTCCCGAGGATGATCCCTTTGTCGAGCATTACCAGACCCCGCCGATTCTGGAAATCTTCTACGAAGAAGATGCGTCCTTCAAAGACTCCATGTGGAAATTCATTGACGCCATAGCCGAGAACAAGGCCCTTATGGGGCGCGAAGCTGTGAGGCGATACGGCGGGATGTACGGACTGACCTGCGTGGTGGATTTTGCCTATTCCTGTGGCTCTGTACCCAACGTGGTTAACCAAATCCTTACGGACCTCGATATACCGAAGGACCACAAGCGTACAATCATTTCCTCCAAGTCATGGGGCATGAATACTTCCTACGGCTTGGGCGGAGCCTTTCGCGCCGCTCTGGAGTCGGGCAAATCCGTGGGCGAGGCCGAAGCGGCCGAAATCGAGCAATTCCAGTATATCTATCGCGAACCGGTCGAGGCACAGGCCAAGCTTATGGATACTCACAATCTGGGTGGTAATGGGCCTCACACTTCTTTTGACACGCGCAAGTACATGGCCGCGTATAAAAAGAGAATGAAGCCCTATGTGATGGCCGCCTTGGAGGCGAAGGTACACCCCGCAAACATCGTAACGGTTCCGGCCTACTGCGTGGGTGATGTAGGCCATCACATCGCCCAGTCGGCCTTCAACATGTTCAAAGATGACATGGTCTTCGGCATTTATGAAGCCGTGATGGGCACCTTTGAGAATACCTTGCGCAGAGGTCTGGAGCAAAATGCCTACAAAAACCCATACAAGGTGCTGTCGGTAGCAACCGGAGCACCGGCATGCGCCACGGCCTATATCCTGTGGCTGGACAGCTTTACGGTCCCCATGATCATCGATCTGTTGTCCAAGCGCTTCTACAACTATGCGGCCATGAATCCCAAGCGCGGCGAAGCCGACGATCTGCATAACGCCGACTTCATCGACATCCTCGCCCGCGGTGAGAGGATCCTTGACATCACGCCCATCGGCAGTGGTGGGAAAATCAGCGGAATCGAAGTGGATCTCAGCCCGGTTGACAACCACGAGGTCGTCATGAATCCGCAACGTTACACATACCCCGCGTGCGCAATATCGCAGCGCTTTGCAGCTTTGATGAGCATGTCCGACTTTCCGTGCTATCTGACTCCGGAGTGTACCACGGCCACGCTGATGACGAACATCATCGCCCTTGACCCAACTAAGCCAGGTTCTCCGCTCAGGGCTTGTAAGGATTGTTCCGTCACCACCCTGATCAAAAGAAACGTGCCCTATGTAAAGGGGATCGGTGCCGGGAAGAAGGGTTACTGCCAGTTTGACGTGGCTATCTAACCTTTTGACAGTATGCCTGTATTCGGAATCTGGGGGCACCCCCCCCAGATTCCACCTTACACTACACTTAAAAAAAGGAGCTTTTAATTATGAGTAAAGAGCCGACATCAATGCAAAAGTACCTCGCGGAAATGGTAGGTACATTCATATTGGTTTGGATTGGCCCGGGCGCCGGTGTTGTGGCCGGCATGATGGGCGTGACAGGACTGGCAGACGTATTGGCCATTGCACTGGCCTTTGGAATCGCCGTGGTCATAGCCATACACGTGGTGGGTAAGATTTCCGGGTGTCATATCAACCCGGCGGTGACCATCGCTTTGGCCTCTCGAGGGCGCTTCCCGTGGAAAGATGTAGCTCCCTACATCTTATTCCAAAGCATCGGCGCAGTCCTCGCATCTTTGCTGTTCGTAGCTGGTATGGGCGTCCAGGCTTCCACTAAATTTGGCTTGGGAGCTACCACCTTGAATAGCGGTGCCGGAATCACCATACCCATGGGGGTGCTCGGTGAAGCCGTCGGCACTTTTTTGCTGGTGATCACCATTTTTGGGGTGGCTGTGGACAGCCGTGCTCCGGAAGGCTGGGCCGGCTGGATCATCGGCATGGCCGTTGCGGGTATTATCATTACCCTGGGGCCCTTGACCGGGTCATCGATCAATCCGGCCCGCACCTTCGGACCATACATCGGCAATCTGATTTTCGGCGGGCCTAACCCGTGGGACCAGTTCCTGCTGGTTTATACTGTCGGGCCGATCCTTGGCGGGGTAGTCGCAGCATTCCTATACGACGCCATGGCCAAACCTGATAGGTGAGTAATACCCGCAGCCGGAGACAGGCTACGGCAGGTTGACGCCGTTTTAGGTCTGAGCCGTTGTTTAGGGCATGTTTTTTGTTTGTAAGCCGACCACTAATGAATTATAATACGGCTTGCGCAAAAAACAGCTTTGCAGAATTAGCGCCCGGATTTATTTAATCTTGGACGCTTTGAAGGATCGACTTTTAAGGCGGCACGATGAAAGCCTCTTCTGATTGAGGTGGCGCTTTTATAGCCGGATATCAATTGCAACTTACTGTGAGGGAACGGTGGAAAACGACGCAAATTCAACTGACAAGGTACCAGGATCAGTAAAAAAAACACAAAAACCTTTCAGACTGGCTTGGGCCATAACCGGCGCGGGAGACCTCATGACAGAGACCTTCAAAGTAATGGAGGATCTGAAAAAAAGCGGAGGTGTCGACATAACTGTTTTTCTGTCGAAAGCAGCAGTTAAGGTTGTCAAATTGTATCGGCTCTGGTCGAAATTGCCAACGATTTCAGATAAAGTGTTGGTCGAAGAGGATGCAAATACGCCTTTCGTAAGCGGCGCTTTACAAACAGGCAAATACGATCTGCTCCTGGTTGCGCCGACCACAGCAAACTCAGTTGCAAAAATCGTTCACGGTATTGCAGACACATTAATCACCAACGCCGTAGCGATGGCAAACAAAACAGATATGAAAGTATACATCATGCCGGTGGAAAAAGAAAGGGAGACAGTCGTAACAAGGCTCCCCGATGGTAGCATGCTGGAGCTGTCTACGCGCAGTTTGGACATTGAAAATACGTCAAAACTTAAAAAAATGGTTGGTATTTCGGTATTGGATACCCCGGAAGACATAAAAAGGATCCGGATGAGCCGTTGAAGGTACCTGTGCATACAAAGCGCTTGAAGGGAAATGGCTGCAGGCGTGCTTGCAGTATGCCGAGAAGAGCTCCCAGCGAAACGCAGTCGGCATTGACTGATTCGCCGCGATTCAGTCTAAGCCATAGATGACTCTGTTGATTTAATCCAATCTCAGAAATTTAGATACAACATATTGTAGCAGGTGATATGATACAGCGCCATATAGTGTGCCACATTTTTTAAAAATCGACTTAATCAACAGAGTCATAGATACACCTCCAAAAAAACGCGCGCCTCGGCTAGTCTTTGACGAACAGAGGCATTTTTAGTATAAGTGAGCCGCGATTCGGAACGCGCTGTTCAAGAGGACAATCCGTTCATGCTATCTAAAAATTATCAGGAGGTAAACCCCGTGAAGATTCGCATTACGACCTCAAGTCGTCTGCATCTTGGTTTCATGGATTTAAACGGCAGTTTGGGCAGACTTTACGGTAGTATAGGGGTTTCATTATCAAACCCCAAGACTGTGATCTCGGTAGAGCCTCACCCGCACTTGTCCGTCCAAAACGCAGCCAGAGATAAAAAGCGGAAGATATTCGATCTTGTTAAGGCGTTTTCAAAACATCATCAAATAAAGCCGAATGTGATGATCCGGGTACATGAAAGCATTCCGGAGCACAAAGGTCTTGGATCGGGCACTCAACTGGCTCTGTCCATATCTACCGCCCTGGCACTTATTTACGGCATCAAGACCGACGCTCATGATCTTTCAATAATTATGGATCGAGGCATGAGATCCAGTATCGGTATTTGCAGTTTTGAACGTGGCGGTCTGATCATTGATTCGGGAAAAAAGAGGCTAAAAGGCGGTGGTAGCGCTGCAAGCCCGCCCAAGGCTGTTGTCAGGTACGATTTTCCCGATGAATGGAAGTTTGTGATCGTTATTCCTGATAAGAAGAAAGGACTCTCCGGAAAACAAGAGAAGGAGGCCATGCGGTATGTCAGCTCCTCAAAAAAAATATCCGAGGAAATATGCCGGCTGGTAATGATGAAATTATTGCCGTCGTTCGTTGAAAAAGACATAGAAGGATTCGGTAGCGCCTTATCGGAGATCGATCACAAAACAGGCCTGTTTTTTGTTCCGGTCCAGGGGGGGATTTATAGCGAGAAACTGTCTTATAAAATAATCGATCATTTGCTCGTTTCAGGTGCTTACGGCGCGGGGCAAAGCTCTTGGGGGCCGGCCGTATACGGTCTGACCTCAAAAGGGAAATCGGATTATCTGGCGAATTGCATGCAGGCTTTTCTGAAGAGGCATAAAGTCAAAGGGAGCGTCATTATTTCCTCCGGCCGAAACAGGGGGGCGGAAGTTGAAATGCTGGAGTCTGAACAGGATGGAAGGGCAAAAGTACGATTGATTCACTTTCCTGATACCGGCATCTCTGGTTTGGTGAGGCCGTCCACGTTGAGGCTGTAACGCAATGCGCCGGATGATTTGAACTCTGAGTTTTTAGGAGATAAAACCCAATGAAAAAAATATTGATCCAATTGGATAGCGACCGGGTCGCCAGTGTTTTTGATACTATCACCGCCTACGATGCAGGTGTAGATCACGTCCTTCAATATGGCGGTGTAACACCAAAAGAAGTTCGCGACCTTGTATACGGAGCGATGTTTACGCGTGGCGGAGACGCTCTTAAGAATTCATCCGTGTTCATCGGCGGCTCCGATGTTTCACATGGCGAAAAGATAATGCAGGCGGCGGTTGAGTCTTTTTTCGGTCCGGTGCGTGTGTCAGTGATGCTGGACGCTAATGGTTGTAACACAACCGCTGTTGCAGCTGTGAGAAAAATCGAGTCAGTCGGTCAGATCAAGGGACAAAAGACAGTCGTCATGGGCGGCACCGGACCGGTTGGCATGCGCGCGGCGGCCCTGATGGCAGGCGAAGGCGCTGATGTGTTTCTCACTTCTCGCAGTCAGCAACGGTCTGAAAAAACCTGCGCCATAGTCAAAGAACGTTTCGGTGCCGAGGTCAGCCCTGTTGAAGTTCGGGATATCGAGAACGTCAAAAGTATTCTTAAAGGCGCCTATGCGGTGCTTTGCACCGGGGCGGCCGGGATCACGTTGCTGCCCGAGTCCGTTTGGCTGGAGCATCCTGATCTGCACGTCCTAGCAGATGTTAATGCTGTTCCACCTCTGGGTATCGAAAATACAAAACCCCACTGGGACGGGAAAGAAGTAGGCGGGAAGATCGTTTATGGCGCCTTGGGTATCGGTGGATTGAAAATGAAAATCCATCGGGATTGCCTGTCTCGTCTCTTTAAACAAAACGATCTGGTGCTTGATGCCGAAGAGATATACGACATAGCCAAGGCAATTGACCAAAAATGAGAACTTTGCTCATAGGCATAAGTACCCGATCCATAGCCGAATCAGCTATGCGGGGCGGAAATAGCGTCTTCACGCTGGACTACTTCGGAGACAGGGATCAAAAGGCGCTGGTTGAGAACTATTCGCTTTTACGGGATCTCGATCTCCCTTGCAGTGCCGAAAGTTTGCTCCAAGCCAGCCGCTGCCTGGAGTTCGATTCGGTGGTCTACACCGCCGGCCTGGAAAACCACCCCAAAATGGTGGAACAGCTGGCCTGCCGGAGTATCCTGCTTGGAAATGAACCAGGGGTGCTTCGTCAGGTGCGTGACTGGCGAACGCTGAGGAAGTTTTGCTGCGAGGCAGAGATTTCCTGCCCTAGCACGCTTCTCCCCGGAGAGGAGCAAGAGGCTGACCCCAATATCTGCTGGCTCTGCAAACCTGTCCACAGCGGCGGCGGGCATGGTATCCGGATTTGGACAGGAGAACCGCTGGATGGGGCGCATGTCCTGCAAGCCTATGTAGAGGGCTGGCCGGCCTCAATAATTTTCGCCGCGGATGGACAGAAGAGCGTGGTCATAGGCTTGACGGAGCAGCTTATCGGGCAGGAAGAACTGGGAGTGGAGGGATTCAGGTGGTGTGGCAATATCTTACCCCCGGGGCACGATCTTTCAAAAGAAGCCCCTCTCCTTGAGGCTGTAGAGAAAATAGCTTCACGGCTCACACACCGCTTCGGCTTGCGCGGGATCAATGGAGTGGATCTTGTGGTTGCGGAGGGGCCCAACGGTTGCCCTTGCCCCGTCCTGGTGGAGGTCAACCCCCGTTGGACCGCCTCCGTGGAATTAGTGGAGCGTGCCTATGGTCTCAATGTCTTCGAGCTGCACCTTGAAGCGCTGGCCGGCCGCTTACCTGAATTTTCCATGGTAAAACGCGTTCAAGGCACTTACGTTGGTAAAGGAATTGTTTTCGCCAGAAAAACCGTGACCGTGCCGGCTACTGAGGGGTGGGCGGAAAGGGGAAGGCGAGATATTCCTTTCTCCGGTGAGCGGATCGCGGCTGGTCATCCGGTCTGTACGGTATTGGCAGAGGGGGAAATGAGAGAGGCATGCCTCAACAACCTGTTGGCAAGTGCGGATGCCGTACGGATGGAAATCGGGGATGAAAGGTGAGGGCTAACTTGAGGGAGTATTTTACTTTAATTACAGGACGCACGCTGGAGCAGGCCGATGGCCTGCATAAAGGGAAGGACTCGGCCGCCTACCGCCGCGCCACGACCGTGGTGGAGATGAGCGCAGAAGACATGACCCGCCTCACGATCGCAGAGGGACAGGCTTGCCGGTTGCGAACGACAGCAGGTCAGGCGGATGTGTTTGTGCGGACTGGGGACCTCCCCCCGAAAATGTTGTTCATGGCGATGGGGCCTGTGGCGAACGCCCTCATTGGAACGGATACAGGAGGCACTGGGATGCCGGCTTTCAAAGAAGTAACAGTAGAAGTGGAACTGGGATGAGTACGGTCGTCAAGAATGTTACCTGCACATTCTGCGGATGCCTATGCGATGACATCAGCGTGGAAGTCGAGAATAACAAAATTGTCCGTATTCAACGGGTGTGTCCCAACGGGAACGGGCTTTTTGTCAACTATGACCCTGCCTCACGGCGACCTACTATCGCCGGGCGAGAGGTTGACTGGGAGGAGGCCGTTGCAGAGGCGGCGCGAATCCTTGTGCGGGCCGATTCTCCGCTTATCTACGGCCTCAGCTCCACAGCCACCGAGGCGCAAAGGAAGGCAGTCCAATTGGCCGACCGGTTAGGGGCTATCATAGATACAACCTCATCCGTCTGCCATGGTCCCACCGGACTGGCTATGCAGGCGGTCGGAGAGCCCAGCTGCACGCTGGGAGAGGTGCGTAACCGTGCAGACCTTCTTATCTTCTGGGGTTGCAACCCGGCGGCGTCGCATCTCCGCCATTTCAGCCGCTACTCGCTGACAGCTAAAGGTACGCTCACACCCAACGGCCGACAGGATCGGACCATGATCGTGGTTGATGTACGGCCCACGGCCAGCACAAAGAAGGCTGATCGTTTTCTCCAAGTGAAGGCGGGCGCCGATTTTGAGGTGCTGACTGTGCTGCGGGCACTAATTCAGGAAAAAGAGATTGAGGCCGATGAAGTGGGGGGAGTACCCTTAGCTCAGTTGCAGGACCTGGCAGAGCGGATGAAGACCTGTCGCTACGGCGTAATCTTTATGGGGATGGGCCTGACAATGAGCGCAGCGCGACAACACAACGTGGAGGCACTCTTCACGCTGACGATCGCACTGAATCAATTCGCCCGCTTTTCGGTCATTCCGATGCGGGGGCACGGAAACGTGGCCGGTGCTGACCAAGTGCTCACCTGGCAGAGCGGTTATCCCTTTGCCGTCAGTTATGCACGGGGCTACCCCCAATTCGGCCCTGGTGAATTTTCTGCCGTTGATGTGCTGGCGCGAGAGGAAGTGGACGCTGCATTAATCCTGGCCTCAGACCCAAGGGCGCATTTCCCGATAGCGGCGGCCAGGCTGTTAGAACGCATCCCGACCATTATCCTCGATCCGATGACGAATCTTACGTCGCAGACCGCGCGAGTGGTTTTCCCCACAGCTTGCTACGGAATAGATGCCGTTGGAACATCTTACCGGATGGACAATGTGCCCGTCCGACTTCGGTCAATCCTCTCTTCTGTGCGCCCCACGGATGAAAAGATACTGGATCATATCATCGAGGCGGTAAAATCATGTTAGAAATTCGCAACGGCACGGTGTATGATCCCCTGAACGGGATCAACGGGCATGTGCAGAATCTCTGGGTGAAGGAAGGAAGGATCGTATCGCCTGAGAGTATTGATCAAGAGAGGGTCGAGATCATCGACGCGACAGGACTGGTCGTCATGCCCGGAGGAGTGGACATGCATAGTCATATTGCCGGTCCGAAAGTGAACGCCGCCCGCAAGTTTCGACCCGAGGACCATTTTCACAACGTTCGACAGCGCACCACATTCACCCGCTCGGGAACAGGCTATACCTTACCCACAACCCATTTGTCGGGATATCTCTACGCGGAAATGGGCTATACCACGGTGATGGAGGCCGCTGCGGCCCCCTTGGTGGCGCGACACACTCACGAAGAACTTGAGGACACCCCTATTATCGACAAGGGTGTGTTCGTTACAATGGGCAACAATCACTTCATCATGAAATGTATAGGCGATGGCCAAATAGAGAAGGCCCGTGACTATGTGGCTTGGCTTCTACATGCGAGCAAGGGCTACGCCATCAAAATTGTCAATCCGGGTGGAGTGGAGAACTGGAAATGGGGGCGCAACGTGAGTGAGCTGGATGAGGAGATCATCGGCTTTGGCGTCACCCCGCGCCAGATTATAATTACTCTGGCCGGGATTAACGATGAACTGGGATTGCCCCACGTGCCTCATATCCACGGTCTCAATTTAGGTCGGAGTTTCAGTGCCCGCACGACCATTGAGTCCATCAATGCCCTCGAAGGACGACGTGCTCACTTCTGCCACATTCAATTTCTGAGTTACGGTAAACAGAAGGGCAAGCTTCATCGCTCTGCCGCTGCTGAAGTCGCAGCCGCGGTGAACGAGAATCCCAACATCACGGTGGATGTGGGCCAGATCATCTTCGGCGAGGCTACCACCTTGACTTCGGATGGTCCCTTGCAGTTCCGCCTGCACTGTGAAACCGGCAACAAGTGGCTCAACCATGACATTGAAAACGAGACCGGCGGTGGAATCGTTCCCGTAGTCTATAGGCGCGACAATCCGATATTCTCCACGATGTGGCTTACCGGAATGGAGCTGTTCATGCTTATCGGCGATCCGTGGCAGGTGTTCCTGACGACCGATCATCCCAATGCCGGGCCTTTTTTCTGTTATCCACAGGTGGTCAGGTTGTTAATGGATCGAAATTACCGTGCCGAGGTGTTTGAGAGCATTCACCCTCGGGCACGCAAGGGTGCGTTGCTGCCTAACCTGGACCGCGAATACTCTCTGTACGAGATTGCCATTATCACCCGCGCGGGTCCGGCCCGCTCTCTGGGGCTTAATAACAAGGGGCATCTGGGCCTTGGCGGCGATGCCGACATAACCATTTACGCGAACCAAGACGACAAGGCCCAGATGTTTGCCCGTCCCCAATATGTGCTCAAAGACGGTGAGATCGTGGTCCGGGATGGACATACCGTGTGTGAGCGACCGGGTCGTACGCTATACGTCGCCCCTCCCTACGATCCTAAGATCGAGACGGACATCCGGTCGCACTTTCAGGAATCTTATAGCATCTCCTTTGAAAACTATTCAATCTCGGTGGATCATCTTGCGCACAGCGAGATGATCCCCTGCGCATAAGGATATCAACATGTCTCTATCACATCAAGCTTATCTGAGCTTTGGCTCCAACCTTGGAAGTCGGGAGGGCAACATCCTCCAGGCGCTGCAGTATGTTCAGACCCGCCCATCAGTAAAAAAAGTCTCGTTTTTTTACGAAACCGAGGCGGTTGGATACCCGGATCAACCCAAGTTTCTCAATATTGTCTGCCAGTTGGAAACCGACCTCTCTCCTGGCGACTTGCTCCGTTTTTTAAAGTCGATCGAGAAGCGCATGGGTAGGCGAGAGTCATCTCGAAATTCATCCCGTCCCATTGACATCGACATCCTTTTTTACGATGAGCTGGTCCTCGACAGTTCGGATTTACATATCCCGCACCCTCGATTACACGAGCGGGCTTTTGTCCTTGTTCCATTGGCAGAGATAAAGCCCGACCTGGTGCACCCAATACTGAATGTGACCGTGGAAGAGATTCTGGCCCAGGTGAACCAGGTGGGAGTTGAACGGATGGATCGGAGTCTCAAGCTGCGAATTGAGAACGACATTCAGCAGTCCCGTCCAAATGTGCCCGTCAGCTTGAGCCGGGCGGGAGTCACCAATCTGCGTAGGATCATCCAGATAACTGATGGCGGCCGGGGGGTCTTGTTCTACGCCGAGATTGACCTTTTTGCAGACCTGAATCCCAATCAATCGGGTGTTCACATGTCCCGATTCAGCGATGTAGTGGAGACCCTCATAGAGGAAATTTCGCTGGAACCCTCGGCCGATATCGAGTCGCTTGCAGAACGGCTGGCCCGGCAGGTGGTGCGAACTCAGAGTGCTATTTACTCTGAAGTACACATCCGGGCGCAGTCTCCGGTGATGAAGGTTACTCCGATTACGGGCAAACCGATTGAAGGGTTGTACACTCTGATCGGCATCGCTGCCAGCACCCAAGATCACACCAAACATTTGGTGGGGATCGAGGCGGAAGGGATGACCGTTTGCCCTTGCGCTCAGGACATGATGAGAAGCAACTCCAAAGACCTGCTGATGGAAGAGGGTTTCTCAGAAGCAGAATCCGAGCGTATTGTGGGCATTGTGCCCATGGCCTCTCATAACCAGCGGGGTAGAGGCACATTGCTGATCGGATCCGAGCAGCCGGTGCGGGCTGAGAACCTGCTCCACATTGTGGAGGCATCGATGAGTTCCGAGACATACGAGCTTCTCAAGCGGCCGGATGAGTTTTTCATCGTTAACAAGGCTCATCGCAACCCTAGATTCGTGGAAGACGTGGTTCGCGAGATATTGCGCAACGTAATAGAGGTGTATCCGGACCTGCCCGATGAGTCCTTTGTCCTGGTCAAACAGGAGAACTTCGAAGGCATACACCAACATAACGCTTTTGCCGAGCGATCCGGCACCTTTGCTGAGATACGCCGGGAAATCGTGAGAGGGGAACACGTAGTCCGACACACGACCCTTGAAGAATGGCTTAAAGGATAATTTTGTGTACAGAGTTGATGAGATTCCAGCAAGCACCCTGTTGAAAGACGTGAGGGATATCCGAAAATGCCTGATTACCTCTTTGTGACCGGCAAGCTGGCGGCCGACGCTCTGATACTCGCTTTAGAGAAAATGGAGCCCGACTTTGAGTATGAGGTGGCGGTCCTCAACATATCTGTCGCCGCCCTGATGGACACGCGCTGGATTGCCCGGCATCTATCCGATGCCCGCGGGTGCGATCAGGTCATGATCCCCGGTGGGTGCCAGGGTGATCTGTCCATCATCGAGGATCGGTTAGGAGTCTCTGTAATCCGCGGCTCCAAAGACCTGAAGGATCTGCCCGTCTTCTTCGGTCGTGAACGCGTTCTGGAGGGATATGGCGATTATCGGGTGCAGATTTTGGCCGAGATCGTGGAGGCTTATCGGATGTCCTGGGACAAGATCCTGGTCATGGCCGAGTACTACCAAGCCAATGGAGCCGATATTATTGACTTGGGTTGCCCCTCCCAGGGCGGTTTTCCCGGTGTGGAGCGGGTCGTGGCCGGACTCAAAGAGCGGGGGTACACCGTCAGCCTGGACAGCTTCGATCCTGAGAGTATCCTGCGCGCCGATGAGGCCGGCATGGATCTTCTCCTAAGCGTTAATTCACAGAACTTGGACCTGGCCCCTAAACTGCACTGTAAAGTTGTGGTCATCCCCGACTTCGGGGAAGGTCTGGAATCGCTGGAGCGTAATGCCGCTCAACTTGAGCGGTGGGGTGTGCCCTATGTCATGGATCCTATTTTGGACCCTATCAGTTTCGGCTTCACCGAGGCTCTGCTTCGTTTTTACGAAATTAGGCGGCGCCATCCCAAGGCCGAGATGCTCATGGGACTAGGCAATCTTACCGAACTCACTGACGCTGACAGCGTCGGCATTAACAGTTTGATGGCGGGGGTCATCACGGAACTCGATATAGACTACGTGTTGACCACCGAAGTTGTCAGTTGGACTCGAGGGGCAGTTCGCGAACTGGATCTTGCGCGCAAACTAATGTACTACGCACATAAAAACCGGTTACTACCGAAGAACATAAATGATAGTCTAATCACGGTGAAGGATCCTCCCCACGAGGTTTACGGCGAGGCGGAGCTGCGTCATATGCATCAACTATTAAGCGACAAGAATTTTCGCATCTTCACCGACGATACATGGATTTACGTGTTCAATCGCGACCGCTTCATTCGAGGCACCGACCCGCAAGAAATTTTTGCCCAACTTGATATCCAGGAACCGTCCCATGCCTTTTACCTGGGCAGGGAGCTTGAGCGAGCCGCCCTGAGCGTGCAATTGGGCAAAAAGTACACCCAAGAAGAGCAACTGCGCTGGGGCTACCTCAGCGAAAGAGAGACGTCAACTTGATGGAGTGCTATGGGTGCTGCCGACAAGCTGTGCGCCGTGGCCTTGATAAAAAAGCACCTTGAGTCATAATCTATTGAGAAAATTTCTAAGACGGAGGAGTATACTGACACCCTATGCAAGTTAACAGCGTGGAAATCGAAGACAGCTTTGCGGAAGCTTTCGATATGTGGGGAAGTCGACTGATCATAACCGCTTTCAATGAGCGCTGGGCCATAACCGCGGCCCAGGTTGTGACAGGCTTTGCCACGTCAATCATCGGTTGTGGTTGTGAGGCCGGTATCGGCGGCTTACTCTCTTGCGACCAGACTCCGGACGGACGGCCAGGTGTCCTCGTGCTGTTCTTTACCATGTCCAAAAAAGATATGGCAAAGCATCTCCTGTTGCGCTTGGGGCAGTGTGTAATGACTTCTCCCACTTCGGCATGTTATAATGACTTGCATGCGGAAGTGAATGTAAAGGTTGGCGGCAAACTTCGTTACTTCGGCGATGGTTTCCAAATTAGCAAACTGGTGGGAGAGAGGCGACTGTGGCGCATACCGGTAATGGACGGTGAGTTTGTCATTGAAGAGAGCTTTGGTGTGAAAAAAGCGGTCGGTGGTGGAAATTTCATCATACTTGCCGACAGTCAACCCAACGCACTGGCGGCGGCAGAGGAGGCCGTGGAGGCTATTCGCGTCGTGCCGGACGTCATTTTACCTTTCCCCGGCGGGATTGTGCGAAGCGGGAGCAAGATCGGATCTATATACAAGGGACAGAGGGTTTCGACCAACACCGCCTATTGTCCCACCATTCGACGACAGGTTAATTCCGCTTTGCCCGCAGGGGTCAATTCGGTTATGGAGATCGTCATTGATGGTCTGGATGAGGGAGCAGTGCGGGAGGCTACCCGAGTAGGTATCCAAGCCGCCTGCCGACCGGGAGTGTTGCGCATTGCGGCAGGAAACTACGGAGGCGAATTGGGTCAGCACCATTTTCACCTGCACGAGATAATGGATGGGGCTTGAGCCATCATCGCCATTTGTGGGGTCAAACCCATGGGCATTAAGAACACTGTTGGGACCTTACCAGGTGCTCTAAAATCCACTTTGAATCTGCCTTCCATCCCGACGGATTTTTTAAAATAGTTTGAAGCAAAGAGAGGTTTAGCATTGGGCTGCGTATCATGTGCCGGACTTGTTAGAAAATTTCCAAACGCAAAGGATGAGATAATCCTGCGCTTGAAAAAACAATCCACGATACCTATTGAAGCAGACAGTATCACTCCCGACCTTTTAGCCGAGTGTAACCATGCGGAAATTAAGGCACTACCCGCGTTTTACGGCCGTCATAAAGTGGCCCTCGGCGATCTGTTTAATGTAGAGGGTAAGTACTCTGAGAATATCGTCGTCGAGGGCCACCTGCGGCATGTCAAGAAGATCGGACAGAGGATGAGTCGAGGGCGCATTATTGTACAGGGCGACGTGGGCTTACACCTGGGCGCGCATATGCGCGGCGGCGAAATTATAGTTCATGGCAGCGCCGGAGACTATGCGGGAGCTCATTTGCAGGGTGGTCGTATCTGGATCAAGGCCAACGCGGGACACTTTGTTGGCGCGGCTTACCCAGGCGAAAAGCACGGCCTTAATCGAGGCATAATCATCGTTGGGGGTAATGCCGGCCGAACAATCGGGGCGAGGATGCGTCGTGGGCTGATTGTCGTCCTCGGTGATGTGGCCGATTTCGCAGGGGCAAATATGATAGCCGGTTCGGTTTTGGTCTTTGGCCGTTTGGGAAAAAGGGCCGGAGCAGGTATGAAACGAGGTTCCATTGTCGCCTTTGGCACATGTGAGCCACTGCTGCCCACCTTTCGCTTCGAAGCTGTTTTTCAGCCGGTTTTTATAAAGGTTTTCTTAAAACGCCTCCAGGAATGGGGCGTACCAGTTACCCCGAAAATGGCGGAAGGGATATTCCGGCGTTATTCGGGCGATATTACTAGCTTGGGAAAAGGAGAAATTCTGATACATGATTAGCATAAATGCAAGAGCTTATAAGATTGCACGTCGGATGGAGGCAGAGGCGGAGTCCTTAAATATTTCTGTGGAAAAACTTGGCTGCGGTACAACGGTGATAGACGCAGGCGTAAAAGTGACCGGATCCCTTGAAGCGGGCCGACTTTTTAGTGAAGTCTGTCTTGGCGGACTTGGCAAAGTTGATTTTTGCCCCCTTGATTTCAACAATTTTTCACTGCCAAGCATCAGCGTCGTGGTCAGCCATCCGGTTGAGGCTTGCATGGCCGCTCAATATGCCGGCTGGTCTGTGAAAGTCCCGATAGAAGGCCGAAAAGCCTACCAGGCCATGGGGTCCGGCCCGGCCCGGGCCCTTTACGGCAAGGAGGCGCTCTTGCAAGATCTGGGCGTAACAGAAGTGGCAGATATGGCTGTACTGACCATAGAGAGCCATAAGCTTCCCGGTGATGAGGTCGCCTCCTGGATTGCCGCAAAGTGCGGAGTTTCTGCGGAGCGGGTTATCCTCCTTGTTGCACCCACCGCCAGTTTGGTGGGATCGGTTCAAGTGGCGGCCAGAGTGGTAGAGACCGGTTTGCACAAAATGGTTATGGTGGATTTCGACATCCGCAGTATTTTATCCGGTTTCGGCGTGTGTCCGATCGCTCCCATTGCTAAGGACAACCTACGGGCCATGGGTCGCACTAATGATTCTGTCCTTTACGGGGGGCGGGCCTGGTACACGGCAAAAACAAATCCGGACAAAATTGAAGAGATAATCGAAAAACTTCCTTCCTCGGCCTCATTGGATTATGGGACCCCTTTTTACGAGATTTTCCGTCGCTACGACTATGACTTCTACAAAATCAACCCCCTGCTGTTCAGTCCGGCTGAAATCTTTATTAACGAACTGACCAGCGGCCGCACTTTTCATGCCGGCCGGGTGAATCCCGACATATTGCAAAAATCGTTTCTATCGTGAAAATTGCCATTCTGGGAAGACAAAACACCTGGTACACCAAGGCCTTGCAAACAGCGTTTAAGGCCCGCGGCATTGAAGCGCCCTGCTTTCCGGTTACTGGTTTTGTGGGCTCCATCGGATCGGAAGTGCGGCTGCGCATTGGCAATGAATCTCTGGAAGATTACCAGGTAGTGCTTGTCCGCGCGATTCCGGGAGGTTCTTTGGAGCAGATCATCTATCGTTTGGATGCGCTACATCGGTTGGAAAATGCCGGGGTCCGCATTTTGAATTCGCCTTCAGCCATTGAACGTGGCGTAGACAAATACTATACCCTGACATTGATGGAAGACGAAGGTCTGCCCGTACCCCGAACAATTGTTGCCGAACAGTTTGATGATGCCATGGACGCCTTTGATGAATTGGGCGGAGATGTTGTGGTCAAGCCCCTTTTCGGTTCGGAAGGAAGAGGCATGGTCAGAGTTTCAGATAGAAACACGGCCTATAGAGTTTTCCGTGCTCTTGAATTGGGCCGCTATGTCTATTACCTGCAAGTTTATGTGCCCCACGGATGTGAGGATATTCGTGTCTTTGTGGTGGGAAATACGGCTGTGGCGGCCATGACACGCCGGGGAGAAACCTGGAAAACCAACATATCCAGTGGAGCCAAGGCCAAGCGGTTAAGGCCTGATAAAAGACTTGCGGATATGAGCGTCAGGGCCGCCAAGGTCTTAGGGGCCGAGTATGCCGGAGTCGATATCCTGCCGATAGAGGGCGGCGGCTATTCCTTGATTGAAGTAAACACCATCCCCGGTTGGAAGGGTTTGAAAAAAGCGACCGGATTTGACGCAGCTGAATATCTGGCCGACTTTGTACTGAGGACAACACATTAAAAGATGATGGATTCCGACGAAATTGGCTGGGCGGCAGAAATGGCCTGTCTGCTTGAAGTCAGCGCCGAAAAGCCCGGTAACGTGACGCGACGCCAGGACTTCGATGACGCTTGTTTTGAAGACTTCGTTATCAGCGCCGCTGCTATCGGTCCGGCTTTCAGGTGTGCCGCGAAGGCCTCGGTGGGAGAAACCATACTCAGGGCAGTTCGTGCTACCAGGCGCTTTGTGAGGATGAATACCAATCTGGGGATTGTGCTCCTTTTGGCGCCTTTGGCCAAAGCAGCCGGATTGGATCGTTTTGATGAATTGCGGCCCGCCGTGAGGTCGGTCTTGAAAGGTTTGACCGTTGATGACGCCCGTTTGGCCTATAAAGCCATTCGCTTGGCAAATCCAACCGGCATGGGAACGGTGAAGCAGTATGACCTGCAGGAAATCGATGTTAACATAACCCTTCGTGAGGCCATGGAACCGGCCCGTGATCGGGACACCTTGGCAAGCGAATATGTGACCGATTTCGCGATAACTTTTGAAATCGGGCTCATATCCCTGCAGCGGATTCTGGAACAAGAGATCGGCATATCGGAGGCGATTGTGCAGACTTTTCTCACGATTCTCGCTCAAGTGCCGGATACGTTGATTGCGCGGAAAAAGGGCATGGAAGCGGCCCGTGAAGTCTCTGGCCGCGCCGGGCAGGTGTTAAAGCACGGAGGGATTTTTAACGAGAAAGGACAGGAGGAGATAAG
>SDBU01003767.1_pt1 | contig 19108 bp, 10 predicted proteins | sample 2277071 | NCBI WGS metagenome assembly SDBU01 (sample SAMN10397929, study PRJNA504765) | marine sediment metagenome | isolation source: marine sediment core GS08_GC12, 126 cmbsf | place: Arctic Ocean: Gakkel Ridge, Loki's castle | collected 2008 | reverse complement strand
GAGAGGAGCAAACAACTCTCTTTGTTTGCTCCCGTACTCTGCCTAAGGCGGGTAACAGAATGGCCAGAAGCAAAGCAATTATTGCAATGACAACCAATAGCTCAATCAGGGTAAAAGCATATCGCCTATTCATAGCTCGCCAACTCCTTCTATCCAACCTGCCAGCTTTGGTTAGACTCCAACTAATCTATATATTTTAACACGACTGTCAAAAAATGTCAAGTACTCATTGTGTAGAGAAACCAGAGAATTATCATATTAATATTGACTTGAAGGGCCAACCCAGCCATTATACTGCGCAACAAAGCGCGCGACAACTCCGTTCGTTTAGGCTACTTTCACGCTTTTAGTTGTGCTTCGGCCAGCATCATAAGTTCATTTTTAGCAACCATTAATCATTTATTAACAAATACTTACAAATCTACATCGCAGACTGTCGAACCTAAGGGATAAAATGTTAGATTTGCCTGTCCTTTTCCTTGACAGAACAAAACTTGTTTGTATTTTATATGGGTACAACAGCGGCTGGGATTGCTCTGAATGATGAGAAGTTCGGGCTGCTATACGGAAAGCATATATACATAGTTGGGTTTCAAGGAGAATGATTATGAGCGAGCGCGCCAGAGAGGTCAAGAAATCCTTGGAGTCGAAGGACACGGCAGAACTGCTGGTTAAGAAAATGAAAGTATAGGCCAATGAACAACCGATCAGCATTTGATATAGACTGCAATCCTGTGATCCCGGAATGCGGATTCGCATGTCCAAAGTGCGTACAGGAGATTGAATCTACCCTTACCAGCGTGGCGGGAGTTAGCAGGGCCTACATCGAGGCCGAGGGCAAAGAGCAGAGACTAATCGTCGAACACGATCCCGACACGGCGCCCATGGAACAACTAATCGACGTCCTAAAAAGCCTGCCTTCATTTTATGAAGGATTCTTCATCCCGACTGTGATTGGGAAGAAAGAGGGCTGAGTTCCTGAGCGGGCACCTTTGATTGGCGGCCTGCCCCCTTGTCTTGAGGAAGGCGGAGCGTATCGCAGCACTACAGAGAGAATGAGCCCACCCATAACTGAGAAGGTATTTTTTTAATATTTTTTTCTTGACGAAAAGGCAGACAATCTGGTATAAATAATAGTTGGTTGTGGTCTGTGGAATCCTTGGAGTTTTCTGATATGAGAAGCTACTCTGCAAGGCACAGAGTTGCAACGAAGATTTTGGCATTGCATTAGTGGCTTATATCATTGTGGGCTGTTGAAGGAAGGAGGTAGTGTCAAGCTGTAAAACTCATCCCGGGCAAACATAAACAATTTATGATTTGCGATTTTTAATTTTCGATATTTCTCGTAAGCAACGGGTGTTCTGGTGTGTAGCCAAAGCACAGTTATTTATTTTAACTCTTTTGGAAGGAGAACTATTATGTGTAAACGACTAATTTTTTTAACTTCCTTTGTTTTGGCGCTGGTTGCTGTCCCATTAGTAACTAATGCGCAAGTCGAGAATCTGGTGCTAAATCCCAGTTTCGAAGAGGATGAGGTTATCCTCGACGACCCGAATGAGCTGGCATGGTGGACTTGGTATCCAGCAGGGGGTGCCGGTAGTAACGCCACGATAGTCGATACAGACTTTATTGACGGCGCCAGAAGCCTGATGATCGAGCCCCAAGGAGGTACCGACTGGTTTTTCATCGTGATAAATAGTCCCATCCCGCTCGAGGTTGGCACACAGTTTACTACCAGTTTCTGGGCCAAAGCAGCAGCACCGCGTCCGCTTAGCGTAAAGATGAAAGCAACGGATGACTCTGGTGATTGGGGTTGGACGCAGTTTCAGTTAACAACCGACTGGGCCGAGTATTCCTTTAGCGCGGCCGCCGCGAACGCAGAGGCCAAGCTGGAATTCCACTGTGCGGCTGCGGATGATACCTTCTGGTTGGATTTTGTTTCGGTCTATGCAGAGGCAGGACCCGGACCCGATGAACCTGATGCGCAAGTCGGGAATCTGGTGCAAAATCCCAGTTTCGAAGAGGATGAGGCTATCCTCGACGACCCGAATTGGGAAGCATGGGCTACCTGGAACGACGCAGCGGGTGCAGGTAGTAACGCCACGATTGTCGATACAGAGTCTATTGACGGCGCAAGAAGCCTTAGGGTTGATCCTATAGGCGGTACTGACTGGTTTTTCATTGTGATGAATGCACCAATCCCGCTCGAGGTTGGCGCGCAGTATACTTCGAGCTTCTGGGCCAAAGCTGAAGCACCACGTCCCCTGAGTGCCCAGATGAAAGCGACGGACAACTCTGTAAGCTGGGGCTGGACAAGCTTTCAGTTGACGACCGAGTGGGCTGAGTACACATTCACCTCTGAAGCCCTGAACGCCGAGGGAAAGCTTGAGTTCTCGTGTGCTGCCGTTGAAGTTCCATTCTGGTTGGATCTTGTTTCCGTGGCAGGACCCGAACCCAATGCGCCTATCGTTCTCAATGGCGATTTTGAATTGCCGGGTGAAGGCAAGATCAATACGGACTGGGGCCTGATCCCTGGTTGGAGCAGTGATACGCCGCCAGCCGATTCAGGGCTCGATGCTGAAGAGACCTATCCCGGATACGGTTATTCAGCCTTTTTGATGGATGGTGATCCCAACGTTTGGCAGACGACCGCGCATATTATTGCTGCGGGTGATCGATTTACCCTATCGCTGGTTGCGTCTGACAATTATACAGACCTTCTTGGCGATTGGAGTGTTGAGGGTGGCGGCCAATTAACCGTATCGCTCTATTATGATGATGGTGTTACGCGCACCACCGTGGCCACGACAGATATCACGCCTGCGGCTTCTTACACGGAGATGGATGGTCCCTTTAAGCTGGCATTTAATGCGGCTGACGTACCAGCATCTACCGGCTATGCTATTGGTATTGAGATTATGAATTCATCTCCAACAGCAGTGCCTAATCATAGCTGGGTTTTCTTTGACGATGTCCAACTGACGGTGGCCCCTCCGATCGTGGTCAATGGTGATTTTGAATTGCCGGATGAAGGCAAGATCAATACGGACTGGGACCTGATTCCTGGTTGGAGCAGTGATACGCCGCCGGCCGATTCAGGGCTCGATGTTGAAGAGACCTATCCCGGATACGGTTATCCAGCCTTTTTGATGGATGGTGATCCCAGCGTTTGGCAGACGACCGCGCATATTATTGCTCCGGGTAACCAATTTAGCCTATCACTGGTTGCGTCTGATTTTTATACAGACCTTGTTGGCGATTGGAGTGTTCTGGGTGGCGGCCAATTAACCGTATCGCTCTATTATGATAATGGTGTTACGCGCACCATCGTGGCCACGACAGATATCATGCCTGCGGCTTCTTACACGGAGATGTATGGTCCGTTTGAGCTGGCATTTACTGCGGCTGACGTACCAGCATCGATTGGCTATGCTATTGGTGTTGAGATTGTGAATTCATCTCCAACAGCAGTAGCTAATCATAGCTGGGTTTTCTTTGACAATGTCCAATTGGCGGTGTCCCCTCCCCTTATAACCAACGGAAGTTTTGAAGAAGATGAGGCTATCAAGCCCGACGATGATTATTACCATTGGTGGTTTTGGGGTTCGGGAGATGGTCTAAGCAGCATCATCGAATTCGATGAAGCCGTCTACATTGATGGAACAAGAAGCCTGAGGATCGAGCCCCGAGGAGCCACCAACTGGTTTTGCATTGTGGCGTATAGTCCCTTCCCGCTCGAAGTTGGCACGCTGTATACTACCAGCTTCTGGGTCAAAGCTGAAGAACCACGTCCCCTTGGAGTAAAGATGAAACCATCGGACAACTCTAATGATGGATGGGGCTGGACAGACTTCGAGTTGACGACCGAGTGGGCTGAGTATGCAATTACCTCTGAAGCCATGAGCGCCGAAGCAAAGTTTGAGTTTCACAGTGCCGGCAGTGAAGTTACATTCTGGTTGGATTTTGTTTCTGTCTATGCAGGAGAGTATATTCCCGGAGTTGCTCCAGGGGGAGCAGTAAAGGCTACTGAACCGTATCCAACCGACGGTGCTATAGACGTTTCGAGAGAAATTACTCTTAGCTGGGCGCCGGGAAAGTCTGCTGACAAGCAAGAAGTGTACTTCGGCACCGATATCAACGATGTGAACAATGCCGATATCACTGATACTACAGGTATATATCGAGGCAGCCGGGATTTAGATGTTACAAGCTACATTCCCATTGAGGCGCCTCTTCAGTGGGGCCAGACTTATTACTGGCGGGTCGATGGGACCGAGCCGAATACTCTATGGAAAGGCAGCGTCTGGAGCTTCACGGTAATCAATTATATTGTTGTAGATGATTTCGAGGACTACAACGACTACCAACCTGACACGATATTTGATACGTGGATAGATGGATATGGTGACTCGTTAAACGGTTCCTCGGCAGGTTATCCTGATCCGGATTTCTTCGCTGGAGAGCATTACATGGAGACTGCAATTGTTCATGGCGGCGAGCAGTCCATGCCGGTGTTCTACGACAACAGTACAGCAGGGCTCTCCGAGGTGACCAGGACGTTGAATGCTGACTGGACCCAGGATGGCGTTATCACATTGACGCTGTTTTACAAAGGCAATTTGACAAATGCTGATGAGCCGATGTACGTTGCTCTCAATGGCACGGTGATAACTAACGATAACCCGAAAGCAGCGCGGGCTGGTGGCTGGATCCAATGGGATATCCTCCTGCAGGATTTTGCAGATTTGGGTGTGGACCTTGCCAATGTCATTACGATGTCCATTGGTTTCGGGAACAAGGCCGATCCTGTCGCCGGCGGTTCAGGCTACGTGTTCATCGACGATATTCGTCTGTCTCGGTTGCTGCCTGTAGAGCCGGAACCGGAGCCGGAACCGGTTGATCCCGGCACCGGTAATCTTGTGGCTTCCTACTCATTTGAGAACAATACTCAAGATGGTTCCGGCAACGGGCTAAATGGTACCATAATGGGCAATCCGATCTTTGTCGGAGGTATAGCCGGCATGGCGCTATCATTTGACGGAGTGAATGATTATGTTGATCTCGGTAATAATGCAGCCTTTGATATCACAAAACAAATTACGCTTTCAGCGTGGGTCAACCCGAATGATGCCGGCAGCGGTCTGCATAAACCCTATGTGGGCAAAGGCGATAACGCTTATGCGCTCAAGCACGCTAATTCCAATACGATAGAGTTCTTCATTTATGATGGTACCTGGTACGTGGCGCAAGTCAGAGTGGACGACTCGTTTAATGGCGAGTGGCACCATGTGGCTGGAACCTATGACGGAAGTGAGCTCAAGACTTACGTCGATGGTATCTTAGGTGTCACTGTGGCTCATGTAGGATTGATAGACGTTCAAATTCACAATCTCACTATAGGTAACAACTCTCAAGCAAGCGGGCGATACTACGATGGCGCAATAGACGAAGTCAATATCTACGACCGGGCGCTGTCTAAGGCTGAGATTCGTTTTCTTGTGGGTAACTAACATTGTCATTCTCTGTAGGGGAAGACCTGCATCGGGACGGCATTGTTGAGCTGATGAGCTAAGCAGCTTGATGAGTAACCTATATGGCCACGGCTGTAGTTAGCTTTGGCTAATTGAAGATTTTGTATCAGTTCGGGGTCTATACCGATTAATTCGGTATGGGCCCCGGTTCTTTTTGAGTAAGTGTGTCCCAGCTCACAACTTGATTACGGCCACATCGAACATATCAAGCTGTATATATCTCTGTGTTCTCTTTCCACTCAACAATTCAAGTTTGCCTTCAGGGACGCTTACTGTTTGTGTCCTTTCCGTGTGGTTGATGAGGAACAGCAGTTGTTTCCCCTGACCTTCACGTACTAACGCCTCTACCCCGACCGGCGGTGTTACAATTGATTTGACGTTGGCATCCTTAAGCAATTGAGCAATTAGATTGTCGTAGAAAGCTTCCTCTTTCATTACTGTACCGACATACCAGCCTTTGCCTTTTCCATAGCTGTTTCTCGTGACCGCTGCAAATGGCTTCATATGCCACTGATCTGCATAGTCTGCCATAATCTCTGCATGTTCAGGTGTTACCCAGTCAACGTATTTTGTTGCAGTGTAAGAACCGCCAAAGCCATTCGTGCCTTTAACTCTATACGACATATCGTCGCTGATGGAACTGTATTCCTCGATCCTGATACCCAACATTGGCGAAAGCAAACCGGGCAGTGTCCGCTCATGACAAAGGTTGTTCTCGTCTTTTACACCCGTCCGGCAATCAGCAAACACAATCCCACCTTTTTTGACATATCGATTTAGTTTTTGGGCAGTTTCGTCGGGCAAAACGAACATATCAGGTGTTAGAACAAGTTTGTATTCCGAAAGGTCGGCATTACGGTTGACTATATCTACGTTAATGCCGGCGCGAAACAGGGCATTGTAATACCTTTGTATCGAACCTCTGAGGCTGTTTCCGGGATACCCCGGCTGGAAATTCAAGGACCAGATATTGTCATAGTCATAGATGACAGCGACTTGTGATACGACAGTAGTTCCACTCAAATAGCCTTCTAATCTGTGAAGTTCTTTTGCCGTTTGAGCAGCTTCATTGTACCGTCTCAATGGCTTACCGTCATGCCCGAGCAACCCGTGCCAATATTGCTCACGACCGGCCGTACAAGTGCGCCATCGAAACCATATCTGGCCATCGGAGCCGTGGGCGATTTGCTGGTAGGTAATTTTGCGAATCTCGCCCGGCCATGGATTACGGCCAAACTCAGCCCAGCCGCACGCCCCGGCAGTCTGTTCCATAATCATGAAATTCTTGCTCTTCAGCCCGCGCATGACATCTGCGGCTAAAGCGGCTTCATAAGAGATATTCGGCTTGTCGGCCCAGATGGGATAATTGTCCCAGGTAATAAAATCAAGGTCTTTCGCCAAATCATAATAGTCGAGGTCGCTATAGAGCCCCATGAAATTATGTGTAACAAAATCATCAGGACAAATTTCACGAATGATCCTGACCTGGTCAGCCTGGAATCGAACCCTGAGCCAGGAGGTAAAGCGTTTCCAATCGAGGCAGGCACTCGGATTGCCCATCACCCAGTCCCGATCGGTGCTGGTATCTGGAATCGTAATCTCGCCCCAGGCCTTAAAACTTAGCCCCCAGAAGTGATTGCCCCAGGCACGGTTCAATTCATCGAGTGTACCGTACTTATTCCGCAACCAATCCTGAAAACCAGCGAGGCAGCTATGACAGTGACATTCTCTGCCGCCAAATTCGTTGTCTGTCTGCCACCCAACCACATTAGGAGTATTTGCAAAGTGCTCGACCATAGCGCGGGTAATCCGCGTCGAGAGCAAACGATAAGCCCCACTTGAAAAACAATTATTTTTTCGTCCACCCCAGACGATACGGTTACCGTCTGCGTTCATACCCAGGGTTTGGGGATACTTGCGAGCGACCCACGCGGGCATCACCGCGGTTGGTGTTCCTAATATTACATACATATCATTACGATTAAGCAATTCGATAACATCGTCCAGCCAACCGAATTCGAAATGTCCCTCGGCCGGCTCCATGTTAATCCAGGAAAACTCTGCCAGGCGGACCGTATTGAAACCCGCCTTCTTCATCAGCCTTATATCTGTCCTCCATCTGTTCTTCGGCCAGTGCTCAGGGTAGTAGTCCACCCCTATGTACATTGCTCTGTCTTTTGAATTTGCCTGTTGTGTTCCGGATATAGACGCCTTAGGCTGTGCCTGTGCAAGATAGCTGCCGCTATCCTCAGCCGCCCATAAATTCTCTACGGAAAGACAAGCCAGACAAATAAGCAGCAAAACGACCCCAAGAATCTGATGTGTATTATATTTAGCTTCCATATCGCATACTCCTTCACATAGAACAGTAATATAGCAACCGCGTGATAATGAAACAGGATTTGTAGCTGTGTATTATAACGTTAGACAGGAATTGTTGAAATTCATTTAAAATTTAACTTCACAGCTTTTGCCTTCTGCCTGCTTAAGCTTGCTCGTATCAGTTTGTGTAATGCACGAGATTAGTCAACAGATTGGAAGCAGTGGCTTATACAAAACACGGAAGTTTTCATTTGGTTGTTCACATCACTCTGCTAATGCCACAGAGCTGAACAGGAAAATTGAAGAAGCGACCGAGATTATCTATTAGCTGCATATCTATTGAGCCTTGGCTCACAACGACGGGTCAGTAAAAATGGCGGCTGAAAGACTTGCTCCCGTACTTTGATTATCCCTATTCTTTCATGCCTCTCATCCACTCCGGCCAGTCGTTAGTCTGGACACCACCGGCTATTGTCCAGGGACCGTTAATGTCATAGTTTTTATGCCATTTAAGTGTCCACAACTCTTTAAGATTGACTTTCCTGACAGACCAATCCAAGAAAACACTATTTACCGTTGCGCTGTGCCGGTTAAGACAGACACGCCGCATTTCATTGACACCGGGGCTATGCGTATCGGCCACATGTTCCGGAGGCCGGTCAACTGAATGCGCCCACACATCGTACCAGTAACAATCAAGAAAGACCGGTATAGTATGTGCAGGCCTGTTATTGACACTCCTCCAGTAGTTCCCTTCCTGTCCACCAGCACTGACTACTCGATTGCAAAGCCACTCATTGAAACCATAGCTGCCATAGCTTCCGTCGTCAAATATTCCCCAGGCCGCAAATGGGGTTAGCCCTCCTTCTGACAGAGGTTTCTTGGCCATCGGACAGGTTCGCATCTTAAGATTTTTGTAGTGTGTGCGCATTACAATCGGCCACCTGTCTCCGCCCGATTGGCTCTCTCCGCCGAGGCCTATATGAAAGTAGCCGTTGTTATCATCAGTATACATCTTCCAGACAAGGACCCATTGGCGCAGGCTCGCCTGGCAGGTTATTGCTTTTGCTTGTTTCTTCACCCGATTTAGCGCCGGCATTAATATGGCCATGAGTAACGCAATGATGGCGATTACCACCAAGAGTTCTATCAGCGTAAATCCTCTATGACAGTTTGGAGCTTTATAGTTTTGTATTTTCATAGCAATACCCTTCCTTTCAATTCTATCTTTCAAATTTCAGAATAGATAAAACCACTAACCAGCAAAAAAGGTCAGCCCTGAAAGACTTGCTTTTCTGTGTAACAGCTACTCTTCAACCGACATTTCCAATTGACACTTTCTGAGATACTTTTGATCCTACTTCTAATATAATACCAAAATCTTCTTCCAATTACAACAATCTGAAACTTATTCTTCACAAATTTTGCGAATCCGTGGGTCTTGGGGGTATTGTGGCTTGTCTACGGTCAAAAGCGTTGAAATCACCGCATATTGTGCTATTATAGAGGCCGTCGCGTGCAGGAGTACTGTTTATGAACTCATATGGGAAATGTAAGTTATAACAATAAAATGATAACCGCCAGTTGAAATCGTTTCCTTATTCAAAGGTGTTTTTGTCTAATTCTTGTTAACGATATACAGTGCAGAGTCCAAAATCAATTATAAGAAGGGTTACACTATGAAGTACCGTGCGTTTTGGTTGTTTGGCAAGTGCTTTGGACTGTCGTTGCTGCTGGTTATGCCGGCATACGGCGAGCAGAAAGCTACCCGTTCGGAGACTGCCGCCAAGCAGGTTACCTGGAAGCCTGTCGGTCTGTCCGGTGGAGGCGGTATGTTTTCACCTGCAATCTCTCCGGCGGACCGGAATCTGATGATGCTCAACTGCGATATGAGCGCGGCCTACATTTCCGAGGACGGCGGCCGAAACTGGCGTATGATCAACCATGCTCAACTCAGGGCCGACACAAGATGCCGGCCGGGTTTCCATCCATCAAATCCCGACGTCATATACGCTTCATCACGCGGTCGCTTACGAGTCAGCCGTGACCGCGGCAGGACCTTTGCGCCTATCGGTAATCTCAAGGAGCCGCTCTATGGTGAAATCGCGATAAATCCGTCCGACCCAAACGTCATGCTCGTGGGCACGCGCAACGGCCAATGCCGGTTGTCGCGTGATGCAGGTATTACGTGGACAGCGTGCAATGGACCCGATGGCCAGGTGATAGGGTTCCATTTTGACTGTATTAGCAAAGGCCGCGTCATGTTCACTGCTACGAATAAGGGTATCTGGCGATCTGACGACGGGGGGCAGAACTGGGAGGAGAAGACCGATGGCCTGCCGTGGAAAGAGATACAGGGATTTGCCGGTGGTTCTGACCCGGCAAACAACGTCACCATGCTTTACTGCACTGTACGCAGCAAAGATGAGAACGGCACCTTCAAAGGGGGTATCTATCGTTCCCGCGATCAAGGCCAGAGCTGGCAGTGGGCCATGGGCCGGGGAATAAACAGAGATACAAAAAAGGCTGACCGATGGGCCTACGGTTCTATCGCGCAATATAAACAGCTTCTTACCACGGATACGAAACCGCTAACCGTGTACGCCATGAACACAAGCACCGGGTTCCATCCTCCCTACCATGACACGGTGTATCGCAGCGATGACGGGGGCGAGACCTGGCGCGACACGTACTTCATGGACCCGCGTTTCGAGCGATACAACGTTGCTCCCAACTACGTCACTGCATCCACAGGACAGTCTTTCAAGGGAGGTGATGCGCCTTTCGGGGTTGCCATATGCAACACCGATCCCAACCGGGTGATCTTGGTGAGAAGCCAATGCTATCTCACACACGACGGCGGTAATACATGGTTCAACGGCCATACGTACCCTGCACCCGGCCAGGAGCCCGGACCCGGCTGCGCATGGGTATGCAACGGCCTGGTGGTCACCACTACGTGGCATTACTACGTTGACCCCTCCGAAGCTAACCGACATTACATCGCCTACACGGATATCGGCTTGGCGCGCTCCATCGACAGTGGTCAAACGTGGATATGGTGGGACACGCACTCATGGGCCCCCTGGCGGAATACCTGCTACGAGATCGCATTCGACCCGGATATACCCGGTAAGATGTGGGGCGCATTCTCCGATGTGCACGACATCCCTAACGATAACATCATCTCCGAACGTCATGGCCACAACCGTCCCGGCGGGGTGTGCATTTCATACGACTTCGGCGCTTCATGGAAGCACGAGGCTCAGGGTATTCCTCCCAAACCGGTGACCTCCATCGTGCTCGACCCCAGGAGCTCTAAAAATGCGCGTACACTGTACGCCGGGGTGTTCATGGAAGGCGTGTACAAATCAACCAACGACGGCAAGACATGGACACTGAAGAAAAACGGCTTAGGCCACCCACAGAACATGCGAGTCTATCGCGTGACCCTGCACAAGGATGGCACTGTCTTTGCGATGGTATGCGCCAAGCGTCCGGCATACGGAAAACCGCTCATGAGTGAGGGTGTGGGGTTGTACCGGTCCCGGGATGGCGCGGAGACCTGGAAGAAGGTCAATGTCTCCCGGCTTTTTTTGTACCCCAAGGACTTTACTATTCATCCCGAGGACAGCAATATTATTCTTGTGGGCACATGCGATTCGAATCGTCAGGACAAGTCCGGCGGCTTGTACCGCTCTGAGGATGGCGGCGGCACATGGCAGCGTATTGGGCGCGAAGGACGTCAGAGCTTTGGCGGTTACTTTCACCCGAAATTTGACGGGTGGATCTATATGACTCTCACCGAGGGGGCGCCTGGTGCAGGCTTGTGGCTCACGCGGAACAAAGGCCGGACCTGGGAAGCGTTCAATGATCTGCCGTTCTCGAACATTCAGCGCGTGGTGTTTGACCCATCGGACCATACCCTGATGTATGTTACCACGTTCGGCGGCAGCATTTGGCGAGGACCGGTCGTGCCGCACGAAAAGTGAATATCCCATGCTCATCGCTTCTTTTTGCCATCTACTTGATTGTAAGTTGGTGATGTTCATTGATATTATTCTTAGGCAGCTTGTTATTCTGTTGGGGATGAGTTATAATTTTTAGACGGTTTTTTTTGCTCTGGGTTTTTTGGCCAGGGTGGTTTACTAATTTACTTCTTTAGAAGGAGGTAATTCTATGGAACCAACAAAAGGTAAAGGTTTAAGTCGGCGCAGTTTTTTGCGTGGTGCTTGCGGGATGGTCGCGTTTCCGACAATTATATCGGCCACTGCACTGGGGGCCGAGGGGAGGCCCGCAGCAAGTGAGCGGATTGTTATGGGTACGATCGGATTCGGCGGACGTGCGAGCGGGGTCATGCCTGCGTTTATGCGCGAGGACGATGTGCAGATGGTCGCGGTTTGCGATGTTAAAGGGAACCGGAGGAAACTTGCGCAGGATACAGTAAATCGGCATTACGGAAATACTGACTGCGATGCTTATATCGACCTGCGGGAGTTGTTGGCACGAGATGATATCGACGCGGTGCTTATCGCTACCGGGGATTACTGGCATTCGGCGGCGGCTTGTCTGTCGGCCCGTGCAGGCAAGGACATGTACTGCGAAAAACCGATGAGTGTGACAATCACCGAAGGACGGGCATTGGTGGAAACGATGAAACGATATGGCAGAATCTTTCAGTGCGGAACGCAGCGACGAAACGTGAGTCAGTTTATGTTTGCAGCTAACCTTGTACATAAGGGCCTGCTGGGCGAGTTGAAAACTGTTCATGCGGAGAAGGCGCCGAACTGGCACGAAACATACGAGACTGTTCTGCCTGCAGAACCGGAGCCGCCACGTGAGGTTTTTGACTGGGATTTATGGCTCGGCCCGGCAGCGTGGAGGCCTTACAATTCCAAGTACGCATCACGGGGATTTTGGGGTGGTCATCTGGATTTTGCGGGCGGGTCGTACACCGAGTGGGGAAGCCATACGGTCGATCTTTGTCAATGGGCGGCGAGGAAAGACGATACTTCGCCGGTGCTTTATCACCTTGTCGGCAAGGACGTGGAAGCATACTATGAGGACGGGCTTAAGCTGGTGCTTCGTGCTGACATAGGCCGGGGTTCGTGCGGAGTACGTTTCGTCGGGACCGAGGGCTGGATAGAGGTGGATGATTCGGGCCATATCGAGGTCTATCCGGAATCGCTCAGGTCCAAACGCAAGCTGGGCAAGGGTTATCCGGTGGACGACCATGTGAGGGATTTCCTTAACAGCTTCAAGTCGCGAAGACAGCCGGCGGCCCCGGCAGAGGGTGCGCACCGTTCGATTACGGCCTGCCATGCGGCTAATATTTGCCGGCGGCTGGGCAGGACTGTGAAATGGGACACTGTTAAAGAAGAATTTATCGGTGATGAACAGGCCAATCGATTGAGTTCAAGGGCTTATCGTGAACCCTGGAGGTTGTAAATTAACTTTTATGAAAAAGCCGGCAAGACGGATTGGCAAGATAAGGAGAATAAAATGAATCGTAACCAGTTAATTTTTGGTTTATTAATATTAAGCTGTATTATCGCCACAGGTGTATCACGTGCGGATACGGGTACTATCGATGTTGAGGTAGTAGCCGCGACAAAGGCAGGTCCAAGAGAACTGAAGAATCTCGAACTACGTGCGATAGAGACGATACAGAGCGATGCGTCCACAATGGAAAAAGACCACGCGTGCCGGATATTGCGGGTAATCGGGACACCTGATTCCATCGAGGCACTGGGAGCATTGCTGAGGGATGAAAAACTTTCGCATATGGCCCGATATGCACTTGAACCTATGCGCTATCCCGGTGCGGACAAGGCATTGAGAGATGCGCTCGGCAAGACCAGCGGTAAAGTAAAGGTTGGGATTATCAATTCGCTTGCTATGCGGGGGAATGAGCGAAATTACGATATTTTAGCGCCATTGCTGAAAGATAGCGATACCGAGGTTGCAGGTGCCGCAGCATGGGCATTGGGTCGGATAGGGTCGCCGCAGGCGGTGAGTACACTTTCTGAATGTTATAAAAATGCGGGAAAGAAAATGCGTTTCGCCGCTGCCGACGGGTTGTTTAATGCGGCTGACCAGTTGGTCGCCAAAGGCAGTTTTCAGAAAGCCGTTGCGATTTATAAGCAGCTTCACCGAGCAAATGCGCCGGAGCATGTTCGAATGGGTGCGTTTAGAGGGTTGATTGAGGCCCAACCCGATAAGGCGACCGGTATTCTTGTCGAGGCTATTGGAAGCAACGACTGGAAGACCAGGGGCATGGCGATCGATATGATTGTTACGCTCAAGGGAGAAGGTGTTACCGAACGGTTTTCGGCGAACCTTGATAAACTGGATGCTGATACGCAGGTGCTGATGATCGGCGCATTGGTTGGGCGGGGCGAAAAGGGTGCATTGAGACCTGTTATAACAGAGGCTGTATTTAGTTCTAATGCAGAGATTCGTGCGCTGGCGATCAAGTCGCTGGGGGACATCGGCGATGTAAGTTCGGTACAAGTATTGGTCAACGTAATAGAAGCTGGCAAAAACGATGAGGAAAAAAAGCTGTCAGCGTCGAGTCTGAGGCGGTTATCGGGAAAGAATATTAACGGTCAAATCATTAAATCCCTGAAGGCAAGCAGCGCCCAGGGCAGAACCAAGCTTATCGAGATTCTGCGGGACCGCGATGCTACAGAAGCGGTTGATGAGTTGTTGGTTGCAGGTTCGGATAAAGATGCCGAAGTTCGCAGGGCTGCTTTTAAGGCGCTTGCCGATTTGGCCGGGCCTGAACACCAGAAAGTCCTTATCAAATTGCTGTTGAGCCTGAAAGGGGATGCGGGGCGCCCCGAAGCGGAACGGGCGGTTATAGCAGTTTCCCGTAATCTCGACAAGGCGGCCGGTACAGAGCCGATACTTGCAGTGATGGATTCGACAACAACAACAAAATGTTCTTTACTGCGTGTGCTGGGGGGGGTTGGTAATACAAGAGGATTTGTAGTAGTACGTCAGGCTCTCAAAGACGTTAATCCTGATGTTCGGGATACGGCTGTGCGGACACTTGCGGACTGGCCGGATTCCACACCGGCACGTACACTGCTGGAAGTTTTTCAAACAACCTCAAACAGAACACATCGGATAGTAGCACTTCGCGGGTGTGTTCGGCAATTAGGTATGGGTGCATTGACATCGGCGGATATGCTTAATATATGCAGTGAGTTAATGAAGGGTACAGATCGGCCTGAAGAGCAAAAGCTGATTCTGGCTTGTCTGGCGAATTTGGGGGAACCCGGTGCGACAAAAATTGTTGCCCCTTTGCTGGCCGACAACAAAGTAAAGGCCGAGGCAGAACTTGCAATGCTTGGAATTATTAGCAATATGACCGGACCGATGCCGAATGAGGCTAAAACGTCGGCACAGATTCTGCGCAATAAATCAAAGAATGAAACAATAAAGAAAGAGGCGGCAGCGGTCATACGGCTCATCGAGAAGTTCGAAGATTATATCATGGCATGGCAGGTCTCCGGTCCGTATTCAAAGCCCTTCGCCGACACGTTTGATACAGCATTTGGGCCGGAACAAACCGATGCCGAAGATGTGTTATGGAAGATACTTCCAATTAGTAAAATCGGTGATAGGCCCTGGATGTTCGATCTGCAGAAGAATCTCGGGGGCCAGTACAAGGCAGGTTATGTTCGTACGTGGGTGCATTCCGATGAGGAACGGTCAGCAAGGCTCGAGTTCGGAACAGATGACGGTAATAAGGTATGGTTGAACGGCAAGCTGGTTCATGCAAACAGTGCAGGCGGTGCGGCGGTACCGGGTGAGCATAAGGTGAATGTGACACTGCAAAAAGGCTGGAATGTTTTATTGCTGAAGATTATACAGGATACGGGACCGTGGCAGTTTTGCCTTGCCATTCGACAACCAAACGGCAATAAACTCGAAGGACTCAGTATTCAAACAGGCAAACCGACAAAATAATACTCCATTAATACTACACGTCTTTTTGGAGAAAGGTCGCCGGCCCCCGCCTTTTTGCATGTACTCTAAAAGTAACATAGAGAATTCAGCAGGTGATTGAGATGGCCAGGAGTCTTTGCCAGATAGTTATAATGTCAATTTTATGTCTGAGCACAACCGCCTCGGCCAATCCTGCGGTAAAACCGGTGATAGAGATTGGCGAGAGCTGGGAGCTTCTTGTTGACAAATACCTGATTGAATTTATGAAGGGGGATGTCGAGCTGCAACTCAATAAACCTGTAGAACGCGAGGTCGTGATGATTCATGATAAGCCGTGGGAAGGCAATACCTGCGGCTACAACACTATATTCAAGGATGGCGATTTATACCGGATGTACTACCGCGGCTGGAGTCATGATGAAAAGACAAAGAAACAGTTTCATCAGGCGGTGGTTTGCTACGCCGAAAGCCGGGATGGTATTCGTTGGAGCAGACCCAATTTAAGTATAGTTGCATTCAATGGGTCGAAAGACAACAATATCATTCTGGAAGGACTCGGCTCACACAATTTCACACCTTTCAAGGACACCAATGCCGCCTGTCTTCCGGAAGCACGATATAAGGCTGTTGCAAGGGGCGAGGGGAATGATAATAAAAAGCTGTTTGCATTCCAGAGCGCGGACGGGATTCACTGGCGGTTGATAAAGAATGAGCCCATCCTGACAGAGGGTGCCTTTGATTCACAGAACCTGGCATTTTGGGATTCGGTGCGAAACGAATATCGTTGTTATTTTCGTGACTTCCGCAGTGGAGTACGGGATATTAAGACATCCACCTCAAAGGACTTCATTCATTGGTCACAGCCCGTGTGGCTGGAATATCCGGGCGCGCCCAAGCAACATCTGTACACGAATCAAATACAGCCTTACTTCCGAGCACCTCACATTTTTGTTGGCTTTCCAACACGGTATGTGCCGGAACGAGGCTCACTGACAGAAGGCCTTTTAATGACCAGTCGAGATGGGCGGATATTTCATCGGTGGGATGAAGCGATTATTCGACCCGGTCGAAACAAGGACAAATGGCACAATCGAAGCAATTACATATGGCTCGGGATAGTGGAAACGGAATCCAACCTGCCGGGCGCAGGAAATGAATTGTCTATCTACAGTAACGAGCGATACTACAAGGGCCCGGGTGTGAAAACACGACGCTACACGTATCGGATAGATGGTTTTGTTTCATTGCATGCATCTTTTCAAGGCGGGGAAGTGATTACAAGGCCGATTATCTTCCAAGGCAGCAAGCTGCTGATGAATTTCTCCACTTCGGCTGCAGGATCGGTGCGTGTGGAGATTAGAGAAGCTGGTGGTGATCCCATCAGAGGATATACCCTGTCGGAGTGCTCTGAGATATACGGCGATGAGATTGCACGGGTCATCACATGGAATAGCCGAAGCGGTTTGAGCGAGCTGGCAGGCAAAGCAATTCGACTAAGATTTGTTATGCGGGATGCCGATCTGTTCGCATTTGGCTTCCAGAACGGTCTATGACGATGCGTCTTCACCCGAGCTGTAACAGTTTATTTTAATAAAGAACGTATTGGTGGGCAGCTTGCTTTGCCATGGTCGAGTGTGTTATAATTATGGCAGACAAACATACTATAGAAACTCATTATCTCTCTTTGAAAAAGATGGTCAAAAATTATGCGCAAGGCAAATGGTTTTACATTAATAGAGCTTTTAGTCGTGATTGCGATTATTGCATTGTTGTTGGCGATACTAATGCCCGCACTACAGCGAGTGAAGAAACAAGCCAAAGGTGTTGTATGCCAAAATAATTTGAAACAAATTGGCATGGCAACCAATTTGTATGCTCTGGACCGGGATTTGTACATCCCACGCTCGGCGGAATGGGGAGGCGATACAAAGCCCTGGTTCAAGCTCTTTATGCCTTATTTGGCACAAAAGCCCATCGATGATGATTATCGTAGCGTCAAGATATTTCGCTGTCCCAGCTATCCCGACAAAGAACAAACCGTTTGCTATGTCATCAACGGCTGGACCAGGGAAGGTGTTCCACGCGGGAGAAGCAAGCTTACCGAATGTCGCCGCCCAGCATCCGTAATCTACCTTGCCGACAACGAGGACGGATGGTGGCGGCCCATAGTCAGATTGGCGACTGACCGAGGTACTACTCGATGTGACGTCTTCCAACCGGAACATCTGCCCAGCTCTGACATTGAGGCCGTAACCGGAGGCAGACGGATCGCAAGGGCCCGACATAGAGACGGCTGTAACATACTTTTTCTCGATTGGCACGCTGACTGGATGGCCGCTGAAGATATGACTGAAGATATGTGGAGATTTTAAGATAAGATATTGCCTTTCAACTGAGTCCGCTGCCATAATCTTTTGGACGGAAATTGGGTTTGTTTGGGTTTGAATCCGGCTTCGCCAGAGGCTACGCCGCGACAAGTTGGGTTTGTTTTTTGGGCTGCTAAACAATCGTTTTTTCTGTAATCCTTTGTTAAAGTTAAGTTTACGTTCATTTTTGGCATTTTGGAAATTGGGTTTGTTTATTTGGACTGCGAAATCATCTTTTTTTCTGTAATCCTCTATAATATATAAGCTTACGTTCATTTTGGCTTTTCGGAGATTGGGTTTGATTGGGTTTGAATTGGGTTTGTTTTTTCGGACTCTCCACGGCCATTTATTTTCATAATCCGTTGTATTATATAGATTTGCGTTCATTTGACTTTTTCGGAAATTGGGTTTGTTTTGCATAAAAAGTAGTCGATTTGTAGAGAACTCTCTACAAGTGTAGAGGGGAATAAAGTGCCTAAAGTGCCTAAAGTGCCTAAAGTGAACTAAAGTTGGATTCTCGATGCTTGTAAATGGTTCATGGTTCATGGTTCATAGTTCAAGGTTCAAGGTTCATGGTTCAAGGTTCATTCCCCTAAGGGGTTTCCGCTTCGCTTCAAAGTTAATTGGCTGGGCCTTCTGGGTGCCTTATAGGCACGTAAATAACTGGCTGCTTTTTGCCAGAGAGTAAAAAAACACTCCCTCTATAATTAGACGTAGCTGCACGTTTGATACGAAAATAGAACCGTTTTTCGTCGCTCGTCGCTCGTAACTCGTTTTGGGAAAGTGAGTTAAAAATTTTTGAAAAATTTAATTTTTGTTAGAAGGTATCAGTGCTTTTGGTTGAAAAATCGTGGATATTTTACCTATCTTAACGCCACCCCCGACAGAAAGTCAAGTGAGCTAACATCGAGGGTAAACTCCAGGCACAGGGGC
>SDBU01003766.1_pt1 | contig 19109 bp, 18 predicted proteins | sample 2277071 | NCBI WGS metagenome assembly SDBU01 (sample SAMN10397929, study PRJNA504765) | marine sediment metagenome | isolation source: marine sediment core GS08_GC12, 126 cmbsf | place: Arctic Ocean: Gakkel Ridge, Loki's castle | collected 2008 | reverse complement strand
GTAGGGCCCTTAGGGGAAAAATTAATGCTTCCGCTAGCTGAGCCCAGTATTCTTATTAATTCTTCATTTACTATTTTTATTACCTGCTGATAGGGGGTAAGACTCTCCAATATCTTGTCCCCGATGGCTTTTTTCTTTACATTTTCTAAAAATTCACCCACTACTTTGAAATTTACATCAGCTTCCAGTAAAGTCAGCTTGATCTCGCGCAATGCATTATCCAGATCGCCCGGGCTTAATTTTCCCTTATTCCTGATCTTGTAAAATAGATCTTCAAATTTTCCTGAAATTTGTTCAAACATAAATATGCTCCTTGTTTCTCTTAAGCCAGGTCATGAAAATAAAAGGTCTATAAACCTTAAAGGGTTAAAATAATCAATATCTTCTAATTTTTCTCCACTTGCGATAAGTTTTACAGGGATTTTTAGATCATTTTTAATAGTTATGACAATCCCGCCCTTAGAGGTTCCGTCAGCCTTTGTCAATATGATTCCTGTCAGGCCCAGCGCTTCATTAAATTTTATGGCCTGGCTGACTGCATTCTGCCCGGTAGTGGAATCTATGGTAAGCAAGATCTCATCAATATCCCTGCCCTGGTTTTTAACAATTACTTTTTTTATTTTTTTCAATTCCTCCATCAGATTATAGGAGGTCTGCATCCTTCCTGCAGTATCAACAATAACAAGATCTATTCCTCTTGCTTTTGCCTTTTCTATACTGTCATATACCACAGCGCCAGGATCAGAGTTTCTCTGGTGATGAACCAGGTCCAATCCCAATTTATCAGTATAATATTGGATCTGCTCTACTGCTGCTGACCTGTATGTATCTGCTGCGGCAATCAATACCTTCTTTTTCATGTCCTTGTACATCTTTGCAATTTTGGCAATTGTAGTGGTCTTACCGGTCCCGTTCACCCCCACAATAAGAAAAACTGTTGGAGGCTCCGGGGATATATTTAACTCTTCTGCCGGGCCGTCATTAAAGATCTTTATTACTTTTTCTTTTAGCAGATTATTTATTGCTCCGGGATCCTTTATATTTTCCCTGTGGACATGATCCTTTACCTCTTCCAATATGCTGCCAGCAGTATTGATACTGACATCACCTGAGATAAGCTGCTCTTCAAGTTCATCCCAGAACTTTTGGTCACTGCTTTTAAACCTGTTCCAGATAAGATTAAAATTTTTAATTAATTTTTGCATCCTCTTTTTTGTCTTTTTTTATTTTTTCTGCAATAACTTTTGATATTCCATCAGACTGCATGGTAATACCGTAAATAATCTCAGCGATCTCCATCGTCTTTTTCTGGTGAGTTACAAGTATGACCTGCTGCTTTTTAGAAAATTTTTTGACCATTGAAAGAAAACGGTCAAGATTTGCATCATCCAGTGCAGCATCTGCCTCATCAAAAATATAAAAAGGCGAAGGGTTGATGGAAAATACTGAAAACAGGAAAGCCAGCGATACCAGTGCTTTTTCACCACCTGAAAGAAGGGACAGGTACACAAGTTTATTGTTCCCAATATCTACTTTCAGGTCCACACCGATATCATCATCAGTCTCGCCTACACCTTTCTCCAGCTGCATCTCTCCTTCTCCATTTGGGAACAAAGTCTTAAAATAATATTTAAAAGACTGGTTGATCTCCTCAAATTTTTCAAGGAAGAAATCACTTATTTTCTTATTAATATCCATTATCAACTGTTCCAGTTTCTCCTTGCTCTCTTTCAGGTCCGTTTTCTGTTCGATTAAAAAATCATACCTTTTCTTTATCCTGCCAAACTCAATTGCTGCATTGGGATTGATGTTTCCATATCTCCTTAGTTCATTTTTAAGCCTTTGCACCCTCATCTCGCTCTCTCTTAGATCCTCACAGGGCTTAAAATTCTTTACTGCATATTCTATTGAAAGATTATAATTATCAACAATAATCGTTGATATAGTTTTTACATTATCTTTTATCTGTTCCTTTTTAAGGTCAATTTTGTATAGATTATTTTCCAGGCCGGAGCGGGAACTTTCCAATTTTTGTATTTTACCGCTCAATCCATTTATTTTTTGCTGGTTTCCAGATATCAAGTTTTGCATTTTTTCAAATTCAGGATAAAGCTTTTTGCCGATATTGTTTTGTTGTACTGTAAAAGCTTTAACCAGCATAGTTATCTTTTTTGACCTCTCCAGGTTAAGGGCACAGAATTTCTTTATGGTTTTTATTTTATCGATCCTTAGATCTTTGCCTTTATAGGGAGAATCACCACCTGAAGCTTTCAAAGCTTTATCTTTAATCTGCTTGCCGGGGAGATCTTCGTCCTTGACAAGATCAAGCAGTTCACTTAATTGGCGCTGGATCTGGTCTATTTCTCCATCAATTTTTATTGAAATCTTTCTACTTACTAATATCTCCTTCATTTTTTTCTGGAATCTTAAAAATAATTTCTCAATATCCTTTATCATTTTAATGATATTCTGTAGAAAACCAGGATCCACTACTTTTCCAACTTTTTTGCCGGACAGATGCACGCCTCTCCCGGACGGTCCAGGATCTTCTTCAAATTTTATCTCAAACATATTAAGCAGGGTAGAAAAAACATTGTTTTTGCTTTCAACCAGCACCACCAGGTTCATCAAACGGTTTTTTTCAGAATTGAAAAGGTCTATCCTATTTTTCCAGGAATTATATTCATCCTGTGTGCTGTCCTCAGAGTTAAGAAGATCACCCTTCAAAGCCTCTAGTTCAGATATGGTATCATTCACTTTTACTAATTTGCTTTTGCTTTCCTTATATGCCTGGTTTTGGTTGTCCCAGATACTGTTCTGGTTATTAATATTTGTTAAAATAAGAGAGACTTCTTCTTGCTTTAAGGCATTGGATATCTTTGCAAATTCCTTCGCCCTCTTTGCTTCAATTTCCAGGGGATCCATTGTCCTCCTGATCTCATCGGTCAGGTCATCTACCCTATCTATATCATCTTTTACTTTTACAAGCCTGGCAAGAGCTTTATTCCTCCTGATCTTATGCTTGGATATTCCAAGGACTTCATCTATCATCATCTTTCTTTCTTCAGGTTTTAACATGGCTATTTCATTGATCTGTCCCTGATTGATGATCGCATGCAGCCCTTTCCCTATCCCGGTAACAGCCATCATCTCCTGGATATCAAAAAGCCTGCTCGGGGAAGAATTTATAAAATATTCGCTGCCGCCTTCAGAATAGATCCTTCGGGTGATCTTTACATCCCTGAACTCTACATCGACTGCCCTATCCGAATTATCAAAAAGAAGCGAGACTTCAGCAATTCCCATTTTCTCGCTCTTGCTTCTAAAGATCACATCTCCCATTGAACTGCCCCTGAGAGACTTTGGGCTCTGCTGGCCCAGCACCCATGAGATCGCATCAGTGATATTGCTCTTCCCGCTGCCGTTCGGTCCAACGATAACACCTACCCCGGGCATAAAAAAAAGCCGGCTTGTGTTTCCAAATGATTTAAAACCTTGAAGTGTGATACTTTTTAAATACAATATTAATTCCTCAGTAGTCCTATAATTCCATATTATACAAGTTCTTTAATGTATTTTTAGCAGCACCTTGCTCTGAATCTTTTTTATTGGAGCCCTTTCCCTGGCCGATTATTTTACCGTCTACTTTTACTACTGAATAAAATAATTTATTATGGTCAGGGCCCTCTGACTTGACCAGTTTATATTTGGCTAACTTAGAATAATCAGCCTGGATTTTCTCCTGTAGATATGTCTTATAATCAGTTATCTGGGGCGTGTGGATCTTTTCCTCAATTTCTTCACCATAATTTTTTAAGACCCATTCTGTTGCAAATTTAATCCCTTGATCTATATATATTGCGCCGATCAATGCTTCGAGGCTATCAGCAATTATTGAATCCTTATCCCTTCCCCTGCATGATTCTTCATTTTCACTCAATAGAATCTGGCCATCTATTTTTATTTCCCTGCCAATTTTAAACAAAGTTTTTTTATCGACCAGGACTGCCCTTATTTTTGCCAGTTTTCCTTCGGTATAATAACTATACTTTCTGTAAAGATATGAGGTTATTATAAAAGAAAGGACACTGTCACCCAAAAACTCCAACTGTTCATTTCCCCTCGACTGGATATTGATCTGCCTGGCAAAGGACCTGTGTGTCAGGCCCTGGATGTAAATCTTTAAATCCTTTGCCTTGATACCCAGGCCTTCCAGCCAATCTGTGATCCTTATTCTCAGGATTCCTTCATCGCTCATTAATTAATTGTCGCCACCTTATAGTGAATGTTCCATGTTTAAGATATTTAAAATATTAAAAATAATCAGACCAGGGCAGAAGAAACAATATATTCCCGGATCCAGTAAAATGCCTGCTCCGATTATTTGTTTTGATTATTAATATAATCCAGGACATCTTTTACTGTTACCATTTTTTCTGCTTCCTCGTCACTGATCTCTATTTCCAACTTGTCCTCAAATGCCATTATGAGCTCTACTAGATCAAGAGAGTCTGCTCCAAGATCCTCTACAAATTTACTTTCTGGTTTTATATCTTCCTCTTTTACCCCCAGCACTTCAACAAGTATTTTCTTTAATTTATCCATGTTCTCCTTCTCACTCCTTTTGCTTATAAAAAATATTTATTATTAATGATCAAGCTTTGACTTCTTCGGCAATTTTACTTACCATGTCATTTTTAAGACCTTCAAGAGCAACTTTTACTGCATTTCTTATTGCTTTCGCCTTTGAACTACCGTGAGATATTATGACTATTCCATTTAATCCTAGCAGTTGAGCGCCTCCATGTTCTTCATAATCAAATTTTTTCTTCATCCCTAGAAGCGACTTTTTTAATCCCAGCGCAGCAAGTTTAGTTAAAATATTTTTAGTAAGGGCTTCTCTTACTTCTCCAAAAAACATTTTTGCTAATCCCTCGGTGGATTTGAGTATCACATTTCCTGTAAAGCCATCTGCTACTACTACATCAGCTTTTCCCTCGAATATCTCTCTTCCTTCAATATTTCCAATAAAATTTATCTTATTGTCATTTTTCAAAAGCTTATAGCTTTCAACAGATAGCTCATTTCCCTTTTTTTCTTCCTCTCCAATATTGTTTAGGGCCACTTTGGGATCTTTAACACCTAAGATATTCTGGCTGTAGATCTTTCCCATTAATGCAAACTGCTTTAAGAATTGTGGTTTGCAGTCCGCATTAGCTCCTGCATCTATCAATACAAATCTCCCGCTCGGTAATGGTATTACCACTGCAATGGCCGGCCTTAAGATTCCTTTTATCCTTTTCATGTTTAACAGCGAACAAGCCATAACCGCTCCTGTATTTCCCGCTGATAGGAAAGCACCTCTCTCTCCGCCGGAAACCAACCCGGATCCTATATAAATAGAAGAATCCTTCTTCTTCCTGATAACCTCCGATGGGGACTCGTTCATGCTGACCTCCTGGGAGCTGTGGACTATTTCCATTCCATCCAAATTACGGCCATTTGAATCTGCCCAATTTTCTATTTTTGATTTATCCCCTACCAGGACTATCCTGGCACCTAATATATCCCTGGCATCTATAGCACCTTTAATAATCTCAAAAGGCGCAAAATCTCCTCCCATGGTATCTACTACTATTTTAAATTTATTTAAGCCATTCATCTCACTGTCACCCTTGAAAATTTTTATTTCTTTGAAATAGCCAGTAGTTTATCAATATCTATATACTCACGGACAACTTCGACTATTTTATCTATTTTCCTGATCTCATGGAATCTTACATGCCCTATTATTTCCCCAACTTTTTCTACAGCTGTCAGGGTATCAAAATTTACAAGTATCATGGGAATGCCCAGCTCTTCTGCCCTCCCCAGGACAATCGAACTTGGCTGAAAATTACCTGTAAGGATAAGGCATTTAGTGGGAGTTTCCAGGGCTGCCAGCTGGACATCTGCCCTGTCACCGCCGGTGATCACTGCTTTATTAGCTTTCCTCCTGAAGAATTTTAATGCCTGTTCCTGGCCCATAGCACCCACCATAAAAGTTTCTACCAGTTCATCGATCTTATCTTCAGCACAGATTATTTTTCCCCCCAGCAGTTCGGACATTTCCCTTATACTGACTGATGAAAGCATCTTGTCTGAAACAATACAACCGAAGACCTCGACCCCATTTTTTTTAAGGAAAGGCAGGATCAATTCTTTTAAAAATTCAAGCTGGCTTCTAGGGATCCAGTTAATGATTACTCCCCCGAAACAATCACCAAGGTATTCTTTTGAAAAAAGTACCTGATCTACAATTTCACTGCTATACCTGACTACCATTATTGCTTTCGCCCCTAATTTACTGCAGATCTCCCTGGATGATATGCCAAGAAAATATCCATCTTCAACACTCTTGGCCCCTTCCAATATCACGGCATCCTTACCGTTCTTAATATTCCGGAAAGCCTTGTCAATAGAACCTAAAAATCCTTTTGAAAAATCACTGTCTTTCAAACCTTCCCTTATATATTGCTGGGTAAGTACAATGGGGCAAACATTCTCAAGGTCGTCCGGTACATCCAATATGCTTGAAATATATTGTGCATCTTCGTCAGTGGTCACTCCTCCAACTTTGGTAGGAAGGGTGCCTACAGGTTTCATATAACCCACCTTTAACCCTTTTTCTATAAACAACCTGCCCACACCTACGCACATTGAACTTTTACCAGAAAATGGTTGGTTTGATAAAAAAAATAGTGGTGCCATGATCTATCCTCCTAGTCTTATTCTTGCATCTCCTGCTATTGAACCTTCCCCATTCTTTTTCACAAATAAGGGATTTATGTCCATTTCAATTATTTCTGGAAAATCAGTTACCAGTTGTGATACTTTTAACATTATCTCGACTATGCTATCGATATCTGAAGGTTCCTCTCCGCGGACACCCCTGAGCAGTTCTGTAGACTTTATTTCCTCTATCATCTTAAAGGCTTCTTTCCTGCTTACCGGTGCTATCCGGAAAGAGACATCTCCAAGTACCTCAACATATATCCCGCCAAGGCCAAACATGATCATCTGGCCAAATTGCGGGTCTTCATTTACACCGATTATGGTTTCTTTTTTATCTTCAACAAACTCCTGTACCGTGATGCCTGATATATTTGCATCCGGCATATATTTTTTTACACTAAACAGTATCTGGTCATAACTTTCTTCAAGTTCTTCATGATTCCTTATACCGACTTTTATACCACCGATATCAGTTTTATGCAAAATATTCGGAGAAACTATTTTTAATACAGTAGGGTATCCTATCCTTTCTGCTATTTCCCCGGCTTCTTTAATATCGCGGGCCAGCTCTGCCTTTGGGACAGGGATCTTATATGCCTCAAGAATGCCCCTTGATTCCATTTCGCCCAATTCCAACCTGCCTTCAGCAATGCATTTGTCAAAGATCTTCTTTACTTTTGCTTCATTAACATTAAATTCCTCAATAGGGTGGCTCCGGGATCTTTTCCAGTCATTATAATCTATCATAACCTTCAAAGTATCAATCGCTTCCTCCGGTATATCAAAATTAGTTATCCCATTAACCATTAAATAATCTATACCTTCCCTGACTTCTGACCCGCCCATAAAAATAGTGAGGACAGGTATTTTCTTATCCATGTTGCTGGTTATTTCAACAATAACTTTTGCTGTTTCCAGGCCCTGAGTCATTGCCTGGGGAGTCAGGATCACAACCATTGCGTCTACATTACTATCTTTCAGGACAATTTCTATGGTCTTTCTATACCTGTCTGCAATTGCATCTCCTAAAAGATCAACTGGATTATAGAAATTTGCCGCTTCCGGCAGAAAACTTTTTAATTTATCAATAGTCTTGTTCTCTAATACTGCAAGCGATATATTATTTTCTTCACAGGCATCAGTTGCCATAATTCCCGGACCTCCGGCATTTGTTATTATTGCAACTTTATTACCCTCCGGAGGACTTTGGGTTGACAGGGCGAGGGAATAATTAAAAAGTTCCCTTATATTTTTGGCCCTGATTATCCCAGACTGTTTGAAAGCAGCATCATAAGCTACTGTTGAACCTGCAAGCGTGCCGGTGTGGGAAGAGACCGCTCTTGCACCTGCGTCAGTATTACCTGATTTGATGATGACTATTGGCTTTTTTTTAGATACCTTTGAAGCTATCCTGATGAATTCCTTTCCTTTCTTTACTCCCTCAATATACGCTGTGATCACATTTGTATCTTTATCATTTTTCCAGTTCTCAAACAGGTCATTTTCGGATATATCAGCTTTATTTCCAAGAGACACGACTTTTGAAAATCCTATCCCCTTTGTTTGTGCCCAATCAAGGATAGAAGTCAGGAGGGCTCCTGATTGTGATAATAAGCTTATTTTGCCTGTTCCAGGCATGCTGGCAGAAAAGGAAGCATTTACAGGGCAGCTGGTATTTATCATCCCAAGGCAATTCGGGCCCAAAATCCTTATTCCGTGATCTTTGGCTTTTTCTATCAGCCTTCTTTCCCTTTTTGAGCCCTTTACTCCGGTCTCCTTAAATCCTGCAGAAATAATAATTGCATATTTTACATTTTTCCCGGCACATTCTTCCAGGGCCATTGAAACAAATTGGGCAGGAATAACAATTACAGCCAGTTCAATATCCTGGGAAATATCCAGGATCGATTTGTAGCATTTAGCTCCATGTATGCTGTCAGTCTTTGGATTTACAGGAAACAATTTACCCTTATAGCCGGATTCCACTATATTATCAAAAATAATATGCCCGACTTTACCTTCAGTCCTGGCTGCGCCTATTACAGCTATGGAGCCAGGACAAAAAAAATCTTCCAAACTCAACTTAATGACCCCCAATTTACAAACTAAAAAGATTATTTCTTTTTTTCTTTGCTTTTTTTATCAGCTGCTTCTTTTTTAGTTTCCTCTCCCTTTGCTTCTTCTCCTTTGGCCGGCTCTTTGCCTTTTTTCTTTCCTTTTTCTTCCAGAGGTATTATTTCTTCTCCACCGTAATAACCGCAAGCGGGGCACACCCTGTGGGAGATCTTTTTACTGTGACATCTGGGACACTCAACAACATTGACTGCTTTCAGCTTGTCATGGGTTCTACGCTTATCTCTTTTTGATCTTGATACTTTTCTTTTTGGAACTGCCAATCTATTATCCTCCTTTAAGAATATTTTAAAAATAGTTATTGTTTTTCATCGGAAGATAAAGACTTTTTAAACTTATCTCTTCCTTTTTCTATAGAATTTATCAGTTTATGGAGTACCGCTTCCAGGCTTGCCAGTTTCTCATCCGCATAATCTTCAGCTTCCAGCCTGATTGTCCTGGCCCTTGCTTCAATGGCCGATACTATCTGTTCAGCTTTTCTCCTGGCATTCTTCATGATCTCATCCTCGCTTACCAGGACCTGGGCTCTCTCTTCCCCGTCACTTATTATTTTTTCAGCCGTTTTTTTAGCTTCCTCGATCATATTTTCCCGCTCTTTTACGATCCACCTGGACTGCTTAAATTCTTCCGGCAGACTGCTGCGGAGTTCATCCATGAGGTCCATTACCTGATCGCCTTTTACCATAATATTTGATGAAAATGGGATCCTCTTGCTGTTTTCAAGAAGCTCCTCGAGCCTATCAATGATCTCAAATGTTTTCATACGGTTCTCCACATAAATTTATTAATCAAAAATATTCTTTGCAAAACTTTCAACAATATCCGGTTCGATCTCTTCAGGGACGAGGCCTTTAATAGAGCCTCCAAATCTTGCAACTTCTTTTACTGCACTGGAACTAAGGTAAGCATACCTGGGATCAGTCACCAGAAACATTGTCTCGATACCCTTGCATAATTTCTTATTTATCTGGGCCATCTGAAATTCATATTCAAAATCAGATATGGCTCTCAGGCCTTTAATGATGACATTTACTTTTTCCTTTAAAGCCAGGTCCACAAGGAGGCCCTCAAATGATATTATCCGTATATTTTTAATTTTGGCCAGGGACCTCTTTGCAAAATCAACTCTCCTGGCTACGCTATATAGAGCTTCTTTATTTGTATTTTTAGTTATTGCTACCACCACCGACGGGAAAACCCTGGAGGACCTTGTTATAACATCTTTGTGCCCTTCTGTCAGGGGATCATATGTTCCCGGGCATAATGCAATCTTTTCCATATTTTTCTATAAACCTTTCCTCTACTGGCAGGGTGATAAAAATACTACTTTCTTATCTCCATAAAATGAGTCTTTAATTATTTTTAAACCACGAACTTCTTCTTCTATATCCTTTTTAAAAAAATAATGATAGATCATCCAGGTATCATTCCGGGTTATTTCCTTATTAATAAGGATATCAAAAATTTCTTTCATCAATCCGCCACTGATTTTATAGGGCGGATCTAAAAAAATTATATCCCACTTTCTATTTTTACTAAACCTCAAGAATTTTAGAACATCGCTTTTAATGATCCTGTATTTATCCTCAACATCTTTTAGATTTTGTGTATTATACCTTATTAGATTGATTGATTGAATGCTTTTATCAATAAAATATACCTGTTCACATCCTCTGCTTAAAGACTCGATACCAAGTGAACCCGTGCCGGAAAATAAATCCAGGACGGCTGCACCAATAATTTTGTTCCCAATAATATTGAATATGCTTTCTTTAACCCTGTCCATCATGGGCCTAATCTCATAATTAGAAGGGGGCTTAAGTTTCCTGCCTTTAAATTTACCTGTAATGATCCTTATGGCGGTCTCCGTTTAATTATTTATTCAATTGATAATATATAGGGATATAGGGGTTGTCCTCCCTTATGTATTTCTATATCTATTTTAGGAAAATACTCATTTAATTTTTTCTTGATCTTTTCAGTGTCTTCGGGTTTTTCTTCATCACCGAGATAGAAAGTCACCACTTCCTCAGAACCTTCCAACATATCCCTTATCAGGTCCGTTACAGCATCAACAATATTATCAGAGACGATCCTTACATCTCCATTATAAAGGCCAATAAATTCACCTTTCCTGATTTTCCCGACATGAAGCTTCGCATCCCTGACAGCAATAGTGATCTCACCGCTCTTGCTTTTCTTCATGGAATTCTCCATATTGGAAACATTTTCCTCCATTCCAGATGCTGGATTATAGTTTAAGATGGCGTTTATCCCTTCAGGAATAGTCCTTGAGGGAATCACGGTCATTGTCTTGCCTTTCACTATCTTTTTTGCCTGCATGGCAGTCAGGATGATATTCTTATTATTGGGAAAGATAATAATTTCACCATTATCAACACTATTTACAGCTTTTAATATATCATAAGTGGAAGGATTCATGCTCTGGCCTCCCCCGATCAAAACATCAACTCCAATGCTTTTGAAAATGTTTTCCAGGCCTTCACCTGTCACTACAGCTATAAGTGTCCGCTTCACTGCCTTTTCTTCTGCCTCTAAACCAGTTTCCTTCCCTGCAAGGTTCTCATCCCTTTGATCTTTCATATTATTTATCTGGATATCATGGATCGTACCTTCTCGCAGTGCTCTCTGGAGCACTTTATTGGGTTGATTGGTATGGACATGTATTTTTATCATATTTTGATTTCCCACCACAAGGGTACTGTCTCCATAAGTCTCTATCTTTTCCCGCAGCTTTTCAATATTCATGCCATTTCCCTTAATCAATAGCTCCGTACAATATGCAAACTTGATATCGAATCCTTTTTTTACTTCCTCAAGGCTGCTCATGCTCCTGGGTATATTTTCTCCCGGATTTCCTGGATCTGCAGGTCCCCCGCTGCCTGTAAATTCCTTTTCTGAACCTTCCACCTTTATTTTACCGGACACTTTCCTGTTCTTCCCTTTTGCTATTTTACTGTCCATACTGCCATTAGCGCTTTTTATTTCCGCAATAGCCTTCCTGGCACCGATCAAAATATCCAGGATCCCCTGTGCCCCGGCATCCACTACATCTGCCTGCTTTAATACCGGCAGGAGGAAAGTGGTCCTCTCAACAGATTTTTCAGTCTCATTTATAATGCCGTCCAGAAGTTCTATTAAACCTATATTATCTTTTTTGCCCGCATGTTCATCTACATATATATGAATATCCTTGATAGTTGTAAGCATGGTTCCTTCTGTTGGATTTTGGACAGAGCTATATGCCAGCTCCCTGGATGATCTCAAGGCTTCCCTTAAAATATCTATATCAAAATCGTCTTTTTTTATTATTATGTCAAAAAATCCCCTTATGATCTGGGATAATATCACTCCTGAATTTCCTCTTGCACCCATCAATGCCCCAAAAGATATCTTCTCGCAAATACTTTTTATCTTTAAGCTCTTAAGTTTTGAAAGTTCATCCTTGATCGATTTTAAAGTAAGGAGCATATTCGTTCCGGTGTCACCATCAGGCACTGGGAAAACATTAAGATCATTTATTTCTGCTTCTTTCTTTTTAAAATGGCCTATTATCGTGCCGGTGATCTTATCCAGTTCTTTCTTATTAAATTCACTTATCATATTATTCCCTGCCTGGTTAAAATATTGATGACATCAAGATACTTAAAAATTATTATTTCCCGGCTTTAATCCACTGTTTTATCCTTAATAAAGCTACTATCCATTATCAGCCCGTAAACACTTTCCGCAATAAGCTCCAGGCCTGTTTCATTTGGATGGAACCCGTCTCCTGCCATTAACTGTTCAGTCTGGCCATCTTTTAAAAAAATATCCCAGAGACCTATAAAAGGGATCCCATTGCTGCCTGACACTTGCCGGGCTTTCTTATTATATTTTTCAAATGATATAATCTGCTCTTCAAAATAATTTCTGTCATCAAACTTATTGTCTAGAATGGGATTTGTCCCCAGTATTATTATACCTATATCCCCTGCTTTTAATCTATCTATTATATCATTATATGTTTTTTCAAAAGTTTCTATATCTACCCTGGAAGTTAACTTACTTTTATCTAATAAAGACTTATTTGTATTATTTTTGTTTCCATTTTCATCCGTTTTTAAAAGGATGCCATCATTCAAGCCAAAATTTATTATTACAAGAAGAGGGTTGAAATCTAAAATATCATCATCTAATCTATTCCAGGCTTCTATTATTGTATCCCCCCCAATACCGCTATTGATCACTTCGACCTCCCTGTAATTTACCTCAAGCAATCTCTTGAGGACCCTTGGATAAGAATTTTTATATTCCACATTCCATCCAAATGTGACTGAATCCCCAAAACAGATAATCCTTGGACTGTGTTCCGCAGCCTCTTTATGGTCCATATTTAAAGTTTCCATCCTCAGGCCCTGATAATTGTTCCCGGCAGGCCCCGCGGCTTCTCCACTTGCTTCTTTATTGTCCGGGAAAATATCCTGCCTTAAAACGGGTTTACATGAATTTACTGATACAGTAAGCAGGACCAGGAAAAAGACATATAAAAGAATAAGAAATAATCTCATGCTCGAGGCCTTCATAAAACCTACTCTCTTCCCACTGCCGATTTTTCTTGAAAATTATTTAAATAAATGTTAATATTCCTTTCGTTTTATAATTATATAATAAAGTCTGGCTTGAGAGTATCCTAAACTGAGCGGATTAAAGCCAGAAGAGCTAAACAATAATAAATTATTTATTTTAATAGGTGGAAAAATGTCTAGAATCTGTGAAATCTGTGGCAAAAAAACAATATTCGGAAATAGTGTCAGTCATTCACATAAAAAAACTAAAAGGGTGTTTAAGCCAAATCTTCATAAGACTAAAGTAGAGATAAAAGGCAAGGTCAAGACAGTTAATATCTGCGCCAGTTGTCTAAAAGCTAATAAGGTAAAGAAAATAGTTTAATGGAACCATCGACCTTCTGATGTGCCTTGCCTGCATTCAGCATGCATCTACCCGGTTTGCTTATATCATCCAAACCTTTCACCGATCTCTGGCTTGAATCCATTAATAAAATCGAGGCTGGCCATTGTTTTTTTACCCTGGGGCTTCAGTGAAAAAAGTTTTATCGCTGTATTGTTTTTACACGCTACAATGATCCCGGAATTCTTATCAGCAGCTATTATTTCTCCCGGGACTATGGCTGAGGGACCTTCCCTTCCTGTTTCGGCTGGCCCGGCTTCAAGTATTTTCAACCTGCTTCCCTTCCAGAGGCAGTAAGCTCCGGGGGTGGTGCTAAAAGCCCTGATCCTGTTCACGGTCTTTGCTGCATTATTTTCCCAGTCTATTTTCAGGTCTTCACTGCTTATTTTATTGGTATATGTAGCCATACCTTCATCCTGGGGATATGGCTCAATAGCTTTATCCTCTATAAGGTCAAGCACAGATATCATCAAAGGGCCGCCAAATTTTAATGCTTTTTCTTCTACTCTATCCTTATTGTCTGAGGCCCCTATCCTGAAACTGGCCTGGGCATATATCCTGCCTGTGTCGACTTTATAGACCACATCATTAATGCTGACCCCTGCCATATCATCTCCATTCAGGATAGCGCTTATTATTGGTGCGGGACCCCGGTACCCGGGAAGAAGCGAGGGGTGAAGATTGAGCCACTTTACAGAAGTATCCTTAAACATTATTTCAGGAAATATGAGGCCAAAAGATACGACAACTGCTATGTCAAAATCAATGCGGGCCAGTGAATCAAGGAAAGAGCCATCAATCCGGTCAGTTTCCATGAGGTCGATACCCAGCTCCACCGCTTTCTGCTTTACAATTCCCGGTATGACTTTCATTCCCCTGCCGGTTTTTTTATCTGTTCTTGTAATGATCTTTACTAATTCATGGCTGGAGTCCCTGATATATCCAAGGATAGGAACAGAAAAACCAGAAGAGCCAAAATATACTATCTTCACTTTTTCCCGCTTTCTGTTCTGCTTATCTCTGAAAGCAGTTCCCTCCTTGACTTCCGGTCAAGAAGGTCAATAAAAAGAATCCCGCTTAAATGGTCTATTTCATGCTGGAATATCCTTGACATCAGATCACTGGCAGTAATTGTGACCTTTTTTCCCCTGAGGTTTGTTGCCGTGACTTTTATTTTCTGAAATCTTTTTACCTTGAATCCCTGAATGGCATATATGGAAAGACATCCTTCTTCCTCTTCTATCTTCTCGTCTGTCAGCGCTTCGACCACCGGATTTATATAAGTCTCAAACTTTTCTTCAAAATATATTATTATGATATTTTTGCTGACCCCTATCTGTGGTGCAGAAAGGCCGACCCCTCCTCTTTGATTTAATGTATCGACCATATCTTCTACCAGGGTCAGGACACCTTTGTCTATCTTCTCAATATTGGTAGACTTTTCCCTCAGTACCGGATCTCCAATTTTTCTAATCTTTTTAATTGCCATATTTATTACCCTAGTCTATTCTATAAAACTTGTATTTATTATTATACTAAAATATTATTATAATACATTAAAGTATCCATACAGGATCAACATCGATTATTATCCTGTTTTCCTTATATTTTTTAAATTGTTTTATAACATCAGATATAATATTTCCTGTCTCATCGATCTTACCGGTCTTTACGATCATGTGCCACCGATAAAATTTGTTGATCTTGTAAAAAGGAGCTGGAGCCGGCCCCAGTATGGTACTCCCGGCTTTTATTGCTTTTCCTGTTTCACTAAACAATTTTTTTGCATCATTTTTAACCCTGTCTTCTATGGTCCCTGAAATAATCATATTTATAATATTTGAAAATGGAGGATAGCCGAGTTCCTTCCTGTCCCCTAGCTCTTGCTTGTAGAAAAGTCCATAATTTTCATCCATTATATGTTTTATCACATTACTATCGGGTCTATAAGTCTGCACAATCACCCTGCCCTTTTTATGTTTTCTACCGGCCCTCCCGGATACCTGTGTGATTAGCTGGTATACCCTTTCATTCATATGGTAATCAGGCAATCCCAGCATCCCATCACAATTGATCACTCCCACCAGGGTCACATCTCCTATATCCAGGCCCTTGGCTACCATTTGGGTTCCAATAAGGATTGATTTTCCGGGAGCAGCAAACTTTAAAAGAATATCCTGATGTGATTTTTTGGTGCTTGTCATATCGGAGTCCATGCGGTATATGGGAATATCCGGAAACCTTGTTTTAAGTTTTGATTCGACTTTCTGTATCCCGGTCCCGTAAAGAAACATGTTTTTCTCTCCACAGGCCGGACATATTCCTGTGAACCTTGTCTCTCTGCTGCAGTGATGGCATATAAGCCTGCCCCTGTCTCTATGATAATTGAATGAAAGTTCACAGGCAGGGCATTTTGGAATATCTCCACATTTTGAACATATTACAAAATTACTAAAACCTCTCCTATTTATAAATATAATCACCTTGTTTTCTTTTTCCAGCTCTTCTCTCATGGCTGTAAATAATCTCCGGGTGATCACGGTATCTTCCTTTGCCCTGTCGATCTTCCGAAGGTCGACTATTTCTCTTGACAGTTTGTGCTTGCTCTGCGCCTTCATGGGGATCTTAAGTAAACTAAAATCATCTTCCAGACCTGCACGATACCTGATCTCGACAGAAGGTGTGGCGCTCCCAAAAACTACAGGGATATTAAGGATCCCGGCTAGTTTCATTGCCACATCGCGGGAATTATACCTGACCCTGGTACCTTCTTTATAGGAAGGGTCATGTTCTTCATCTATTATTATAAGTCCCAGGCCGCTTACCGGTGTAAAAAGTGCGGATCTTGTCCCTATGATTATTTCCACTTTGCCATTCCATATATCAAGCCACCTCTCATATCTTTCGGCTTCGCTCATATTGGAATGATAGACTGCCACCCGGCTGCCAAATTCAGATTCAAACCTTGAAAAAAGTTGAGGAGTAAGCGATATCTCCGGTGTCAGGACAAGGGCCTTTTTATTTTGCTGGATTATTTTTTTACAGGCTGCTATATATATTTCTGTCTTTCCGCTGCCAGTCACCCCTTCAATGAGAAATTTGCAAAACTCACCTTTTCCGATCCTGGAATTAATTGCATCAATACAATGCACCTGGTATTTGTTTAAAGTGATCTCATCACTTTTTTGCTGTCCCTCAATCCTGAAATCATAATAAAAATTTCTTTTTTGCCTCTTGCTTTCAATAATTACAAGGCTTTTATCTATCAGGCTTTTCAAGCTGGAAGCATTTGACCCGCTCTCTTTTAAAAGTTTAGCCCTGGATACTCCGCCATATTTTTTAAGATAATCAATAATTTTTTTCTGGGAGTGGGCCCTTTTAAAATTAATTTTACTGCTTGCCTTTCCCAGGGCGGTCTCGTCCAGCCTTATATGATCCTTAAATTTTAATTTAACTTTGGGGCTCATAAACTCACTTTTGCTTTTCCTGCCAGGTGGAAGGAAAAGTTTCAAGACGCTCCCGGGTGGTTGGATATAATATGAACTCATCCACTTTATCAGGTCAAATCTGGCCATGTCGAAAACAGGTTTACTATTGAGTATCCGGGATATATCTTTTATTTGTTTTTCATTAAATGAAGATTCATCCTTGAAACCTGCAATATAGCCGATCTCCTGGCGGTTTTTGAAAGGAACGAGCACTATGCTCCCAATATCGACCTTACCTGCCAGTTCCGGAGGCAGGCGGTAATCAAAAGCGTGGTCTATCTTGAGGGCCCTTATATCTATATAAACCTCTGTATATTTTTTGGCTGTCTTCATTTAAGAACTATTCTAGCCCAACAAATTCATTTAAAGTAGGGGTTTTTTATAATCTATTTTAAGCCAAGGGCGCTTTTTACATCATTGACCATATCAAGCTTTTCCCAGGTGAAGTCACGGTCATGCCTTCCAAAATGGCCATAGGCAGCAGTTTTCTGGTAGATCGGCCGCAACAGGTCAAGTTTTTTGATGATGGCTGCCGGCCTCAGGTCAAATAGTTCAGCAACTGCCTTTTCAATTTTTTTAATATCAACTTTCTCTGTATCGAAAGCATCTACCATGACTGATACCGGATGGGCAACACCGATAGCATATGCAACTTCCACCTCTAATTTATCAGCGGCCCCGGCTGCTACCAGGTTCTTGGCAACATATCTGGCAGCATAAGCAGCAGAACGATCCACTTTTGAAGGGTCCTTTCCTGAAAAGGCTCCGCCACCATGCCTGGCCATCCCACCATAAGTATCAACGATTATTTTCCTTCCGGTAAGCCCTGTATCACCCATTGGACCTCCGATTGTAAACTCTCCGGTAGGGTTCACATAAAGCTTATAGTCTTTCTGTATATATTCTTCGGGTATTATGGGTTTTATTACAAATTCTTTTACATCAGGTTCTATCTGTGTCTCAATATCAATATTTGGAGCATGCTGTGAAGAGATGACAATGGTATCGATAGCTACCGGTTTTCCATTTTCATATCTTACTGTGACCTGGGATTTGCCATCGGGCCTGAGATAAGGAAGTATTCCTGCTTTTCTGACTTCAGACAACCGGTGGGCAAGCTTGTGGGCAAGCTGGATCGGAAGCGGCATATATTCTGGAGTTTCACTGCAGGCATAACCAAACATCATGCCCTGGTCCCCCGCTCCCTGGGAATCGATCTCATCTTCATATCCATCCCCTACTCTTGCCTCAAATGCCTTATTTACTCCCTGGGAAATATTTGGGGACTGCTTTCCTATAGAAGTAATTATCCCGCAGGTCTCATAGTCAAAACCATATTTTGCTCTGGTATACCCTATGCCTTTTATAACTTCCCTGACCAGGTCGGCAATCTCCACATAGGCCGAAGTGGTGACCTCCCCCGCAACCATCACTATCCCGGTCTTGATAAGGGTTTCGATCGCTACTCTTGAAGCGGGATCATTTGCTATCATCCTATCTAGAATCGCATCAGAGATCTGGTCAGCCATCTTATCGGGATGGCCCTCGGTCACTGACTCTGATGTAAATACATAATCTTTTTTCCTTGACATTATTCCTCCTGTTTAAAAATCTCTAATTTTTAAAATAATTTTTTATAATCTCATCCCATATTCCCCTGGAGATGATTCTTTTTTTATTCTTAATAAGTCTAATGGCAGAACCATCACTTTTTACCACTTCTACTTCATTATAGTCGCTATC
>SDBU01003765.1_pt1 | contig 19111 bp, 40 predicted proteins | sample 2277071 | NCBI WGS metagenome assembly SDBU01 (sample SAMN10397929, study PRJNA504765) | marine sediment metagenome | isolation source: marine sediment core GS08_GC12, 126 cmbsf | place: Arctic Ocean: Gakkel Ridge, Loki's castle | collected 2008 | reverse complement strand
TTTAGCTAACACTCCTAAATATGCTAAACAACTTAAGATGGATGGAAGTTCAAGTGATGATGATTTTTTCATTCAGCAACCTTTTGATCTAAGCAGAAAGAATGGCTATGTCGCTAGGTTCTATGCTTATTCGAATTATGCTGACTTGTATTGGAACTACGGCTCGGACTATTCGGGTTCGACTCTCGGGGTACGTTTCGTTCGTAAAATTAAAAAATCCAAACAGTGATTTTTTAATTTTCTTATTTTTTTTAAATTTTTTATAGTATTGATAAATATAAACTAGATTGGGTAAAAGAATAAAAATGGAAGAACAAAAAACAAATCATAGTCAGCTACCAAAGACTAAACAAGTGGACAGGGAAAAGGGAGTTAAAGCTAAAACTTGCTTGTTGGATTTAGATAACGGCTCCTCTGCTGACATTTCATTAATAAGAAGATACAATAAGTTTTCAAATCTATGTGTTGCAGAAGGAATGCGTAATATAAAAGAGATAGCAGAATTATTTAGAGTAAGGGAGGAATTAAGGTTGATTTAATCTTCCGAATGTAAGATATTAAAATGGTAAAAGAATATAAAAGAATTTGTGATAATTGTAAAAAACAAATAGAAAGTATGTATGATTTTGGAGTTACTACCTTATATAAAAATATTAGAATTGGAAGAGGTAATAGATTCCATGATTATACCGAAGGAACAATATATAATGGTGTTTCAGAAACACAACCAGATGATTATGATAGTTATGGTAAGGGCTGGAAAGATGATGATAATGCGGAATTTAGTTTTTGTTCTCCTGAATGTTTGATTAAGTTTTTTGAAAAATTATATAAAGATACTTATAGCAATTCTATAAAAGTTTTAGGAGAAGAGGAAAAGGAATTGAATATAACAATCAAAGAATTTAAAAAGAAATATGGGGCTAAGATTCCATTTTTCCAAAAGATACAAACAGTATTTTCTAAAGACAGATTTAAGGAAAAAGCAATAGAACAAGTTACTAATTTATTAAAACAAATTAAAAAAGTAAAGAAAGAACTGGAGGAAAAGAGTAAATAGACTACTCTTTGTATAATAAGAAACAATGAATCAAGTAAAAATAGCAGAACAAATTGCAAGAGAATCTCACAAGGAGCAAAAGAGATGGGGTGGAGAACCTTACATAACTCATCCAGAAGCAATAGCAAATTTCTTTAAAGTAAATGAATTAAAAATAATTGCTTGGCTTCATGATGTTTTAGAGGATACAGAAGTTACTGCTGAAATATTATGTGATGCAGGAATACAAGATGATTTAATTAAATCAATTTATATTTTAACAAGAAAAGATAATGAAGAATATTTAGATTATATATTAAGAGTTTCTGAAGATGATAATGCAAAACAAGTGAAGATTGCAGATCTTAATCATAATTTATCTGATTTAAAAAAGGGAAGCATGAGAGATAAATATCTTATGGCACTTCATATATTAAAGGAGAGTTTTTAATCTCCTGGAGTAAACATGGTAAAACAAAAAACTTGGAAATTAATTTATCCTAATGGGGAAGAAAGCATTTTTAATTATAATCCTATTGAAGAAGAAAGAAAAGCTACTATTAATGAAGTTGAACATAAACACCAGGTTTCTATGCAATGTGCAAGAGATGCTTCAAGAGAAGAAGCATTAAGGGAAATATTTGATAAGTTTGATGAATATGCTTGTATTAAGGATGATAAATGGTATAAGGAGTTGAAGTTAAATCTTTTAAAGTAAAGACAAAATGAATAATAATAAATTAATAAAATTAATCAACGCAAGATTTAGAGTAAACTTTGATGAGGATATTTTAGATCAAGAAGGAAATGAAATGCAAAAAGGACAAATAACAATCTTTATTGGGATGTTAATGCAGGAGGAAGTTTTAGACGCTAAGGCGGATTTACTCATTTAAATTAAAGAAACAATGAAAATACTAAACTTATACGCAGGAATTGGGGGAAACAGAAAACTCTGGGGAGATGAACATGAAGTTACTGCTGTGGAAAACAATAAAGAAATAGCAAAAGTTTATCAAGATTTTTTCCCTAATGATAAAGTAATCGTTTGTGATGCACATGAATATCTTTTAAAACATTACAAAGAATTTGATTTTATTTGGATTTCTCCACCTTGTCAAACACATTCAATTACAAATCATTTTCTAAATGCACAAGGAGTTGTAAGGTATCCTGCAGTGGAATTATGGCAAGAAATATTATTCTTAAAACATTTTTGCAAATGCAAGTGGGTTATTGAAAATGTTAAAAGTTATTATGAACCATTAATAAAACCTTATATTGCTGGAAGACATTACTTTTGGAGTAATTTCAATATAAGTGATAAAAAAATTAAATTAGATATTGGAAGAATGAATGGGAGTAATCAAAAAAGAATACACTCTAAAAGAATAAAAGAAGGAGCATTTGACTTAGAAAATTGTAAGATTAAAAATAAAGAAAATCTGTTAAATAATTGCGTCAAACCAGAGTTAGGCCTTCATATTTTTAATTGTGCATTTAAAAATAAACAGGAGCTTTTATTCAAATAAGGTAAAGAAACATGGTATTAGATTTTACAAAGGGCAGAGAAGAACTTTTTGATGAAAGGGATTCATTAACAGAAGAAATTAGAAATTTACAAGCCATATATAATGAAAGGTTAGAAGAAGTAAAAGAAGATTTTATCCCAAAGATAAATAAATTAGCTGAAAGAATAAGTGAAATTAGAAGTAAACTACATGAATTAGGGGTTTCAGCAGAAGATTGCTAAACTCTTTTGATTGAAACATGGCAAAGAAAACAGCACACACAGAATACGGAGAACCAAATGATAAGATTGGAAAACATGAAGTTTGTGAGAAATGCGGATATTGTATTCCTTGTAGAGATTGTAAAAAATATGGGTGTAAGAATAAAGATTAACTCTTTTGAAATAACTAATAAAAATGAGTTCAATAATGATAACACTAATAATATCAATGCTACCTTTGATAGAACTAAGGGGAGCAATTCCTTATGCAATATTATCTGGGATGAGTCCAACACTAGCAATAATGTTATCTGTAATTGCTAATTCTATTGTAATAATCTTAGGATATGCTTTTTTAGATTATGCACACGAAAAATTATTGGCCTTTCCAAAATATAAATCATTTTTTGAAAACTATCTTGATAAGAAGTTAAAGAGATTAAAAGGAAAGAAGTTAAGTTTCTTTTTGTTATTCTTATTTGTAGCAATACCCTTACCAGGAACAGGGGCTTATACTGGAACACTACTAGCTTGGTTCTTTAAATTAGATCGAGTAAAAAGCTTTTGGACAATGTTCCTTGCGTTAATAACTGTAGCAATCCTAATTACACTAATAATTTTAGGGGGATTAACTCTTTAAATAGAATCAATAAATAAAATGGAGGCAAAAAATGAATAAAATAGAAACATTTGAACAATTTTTAGCAAATAGTTCAAGCCAGATTAGTTTAGGGTATCTTGTTTTAGCTTTAGTTCTAGCAGGATTGCTTTCATATATACTTAGTAAATTATATATTAAATATGGAAAAAGTCTTTCTAACAGAACAAAATTTGCAAGTAACTTTGTATTACTAACAACAACAACAACTTTAATAATAATAATAGTTAAATCATCATTAGCATTATCACTTGGATTAGTTGGAGCATTATCAATAGTTAGATTTAGATCTGCAATTAAAGAACCAGAAGAACTTTCTTTTCTTTTCTTATGTATTGCTATTGGATTAGGCCTTGGGGCAAATCAAGTTTTAATAACCTTAGTTTCCTTTGCAATTATATCTACAATAATATTTGGAAGACATTTATCAAGTAAAGAAGATGAAAATCAAAACCTTTGCTTAACAATAACTGGAAAAGATATTAAAATATCCGAGGTAATAGAGATTTTAAAAGATAATTGTAATGCAGTAAATCTAAAAAGATATGAAGAAGGAGAAACTATGGAAGCGTCTTTCCTAGTAGATTTAAAATCATTCGAGAGTCTACAAAAAGTAAAAGAAAAACTAAAATCACTATCCAAATCAATGAAGATTCTTTACTTAGATAAGGAAGGAATATGAAATTAAAGGAAAGAGAATTAGGTAAACCCTTTAGTCTTACTAGAAGTTTTGGAAAAAGAATTTATAGATTTATCTCTAATAAAAAATTACTAATTTTTGGAAAGATTCTTTTCTTAATTTTATTTTTTGCAGGTGGAACAATGGTTGGTTTAGTTATTTCAGGATACTTTGGAACATTCGATAACCCATCACAAAACTTATTAGATATACTCCATGAAATGGATATTAGAAATTTAAGGGATATAAAACAGAAGACAGAAAGCATATTGCATGAAAATATAAAGATCCCAATAAATTATGTGAAAGGACAATTCTCCAATCCAAAGAAGATTTATATTGATATTGGATTTGATGAACTTAAACAAATAGAATATAAAAGAAAAATAGCATTAATTGAAGAACAAATTATTTTAAAAGATAGTGATTATGTTCCTGCAACTATAAGATATAAGGATAATCAAGTTGATGTTAAGTTAAGATTAAAAGGAGGAATAGATCATTGGAAAGGAGATAAATGCTCTTTCAGAATAAAAACAAAAGGAGATAGTTCTTTTTTAGGCATGACAACATTTGCAGTTCATTATCCTGGTGCTAGAAATAATTTAAATGAATATATTTTTGAAAAAGCATTAGAAAGAGAAGGAGTATTATCAATTAGATATGAGTTTGTAGAAGTTTATGTTAATGGAGAAAATAAAGGGATTTTTGCTATTGAAGAAGGTTTTGATAAACCATTAATGGAACATAATCAAAGAAGAGAAGGATTAATTATTAAGTTTGAAGATCAAACATCAAAAGAACAAGACATAAAGATAAAAGAATATTTTGATAATGATTTAGTAAGAAATGAATATAAAAACGAAATGTTTTTTGGTAATTGGTTTTATGATAGTAATGTTGAAACTTATAATGGAAATAGAGTTTTCAAAGACCCAGTATTAACAAATCAATTTCAACAAGCAAAGAATCTTCTAAATTCTTTTAAAGAAGGAGAATTAAAAACCTCAGAAGTTTTTAATGTAGATAAATATGCAAAATATTTTGCAGTAGTTTCAGTAATGGGATGTAGACATGGACCACATTGGAATAATATAAGGTTTTATTATAATCCCATAACTTCTAAATTAGAACCAATTGGATATGATGGGAATTGCGGAGATAGTTGGTCAGAAATAACAACACAAGATTTAACTTTATCTTGTTTGAATACTGATGGGGATTGTCCAGATAATCCTAAGTGGTTTGATTTAATAATGAGGGATGAAGTCTTTTATGAAAAATATATACAAGAACTTGAAAGAATGATAGAACCTTCTTATTTAGATGATTTATTTTTAGAATTAGATCCAGAGATTAAGAAAAATATAAATATAATTCATAAGGATAACCCAATGTATTATTTTCCAAGAGAAATATTTTATAATAATCAAAAACAAATAAGAATGGATTTAAATCCTGAAACAAGTTTGAATGCTTATGTCAAGAAAAGAACACCAAACAAAATAATTTTATCAGTTACAAATATTCAAAATTATCCTATAGAAATAATAAGTTTAAGTTCAAATAATTCAGAATTAAAACCAATAAAGAATATTCTACAACCAAGACAAGAAGATTTAGTATATCAGGAATTTGAATTTTATGGTAATATTGAAGGGGATTTAAAACTTAATTACAAACTATTTGGAACTAATAGAACTAAAATACAATTTGTTTATCCTTGGCCATACTTAGAAGATGTTGAACCATTAGATATAAAGGAAGATGTAGTAATAGAACCAGGAACAACAATTAATTTAATTGAAAAATCAATAATGTTCAGTTCAAATATAATCTTAAATGGAAGTAAGGAAAAACCAATTAAAATAATTTCAACAGATGGAACAGGAAGTTTTGTAGTAATTGGTGGAAAGGCAATATTGAATAATGTTATCTTTAATAATTTAACAAACCCAAAGAAAGAAAACTGGGAATTAACAGGAGCAATTAACTTTTATGAATCTGAAATAGAATTTAATAATGTAGTGATTGAAAATATAAATGCTGAAGATGGTTTAAATATTGTAAGTTCTAATTTTATTATAAATAATTTAACTATTAAAAACTCATTATCAGATTGTTTAGACATTGATTTTGGAAAGGGAATCATAAAGAATTTATATTTTATTAATTGTGGGAATGATGGTTTAGATTTTTCAGGAAGTTTAGTTAATTTAACAGACATAACCATATTAAATACTGTGGATAAAGGAATAAGCATTGGAGAAAAAAGTGAGATTATGCTTAAAGGGTTTGAAATTAATAATGCAAATATAGGAATTGCTAGTAAGGATCTATCTGAAGTAATAATTGATGATGGAAGAATATTAAATACAAATTATAGCATAGCAGTATATGAAAAGAAATCAGAGTATGGTTCTGCATTGTTAATTGCGACTAATATAGAATCAGATAATTATATTGTTGAAGTTGATTCGATATTAAGTATTAATAATTTAGAAATTAAAGATAAGGAGGATAAAGTTTATGAAAAATTGTATGCGATATGAAAGAAAATTTATAGTAGATTTAAACAAGTTTGAAATAGAACACTTAATTAAACACCATCCAGCAATGTTCTCAGAGATATTTTATGAAAGAAATGTAAATAATGTCTATTTTGATTCAGAAGATTTAACTAATTATCATGAAAATTTATCTGGAGATGCTAAGAGATTAAAGATAAGAATAAGATGGTATGGAGATTTATTTGGATTAATAAAGAAACCAATCCTTGAATTAAAGATCAAAGAAAATGAATTAGGAAGAAAACTATCATATCCTCTAAAGAGTTTTAACTTTGATAGAAGTTTTACATTTGAATATCTACAAGAAATATTAAATAAATCTAATCTCCCTGAATGGTTAATTGAAAATCTTAAAATACAAAGACCAAGATTATTAAATTCATATAAGAGAAAATACTTTTCATCAAATAAATTTAGAATCACATTAGATAGAGATTTAAAGTTTTTTAAGATGAGAAATAGAAATAATTTATTCCAAGAAAGAAATCTAAACATTAACATTGTTGAAATAAAATATCCTTATGAATGTTATGAAGATATTGAAAGAATAACAAATAAATTCCCATTTAGATTAATAGCAATATCAAAATATGTTACAGGGGTTGAATTAGTGAATTAAAAATGAAATGTAAGAGTAAAATTATTTGGGAACATTGTAAAAAAGACATATTTGGAAAACAAATATGTATCATTGATAATAAAAACGTTTGTAAAAATTGCTTTGATAAAATAAAAAGGGATAGAAAATGAAGTATATATTGGTACGTCAGCATTTTTCATATTCCTAATGATTGTTGCATGGATTTTAAGTTGTCATTGGGCTAAGAAATATTTTGAACTAAAAAAACAAATTGATGATGGAGACTATATACGCATTAACAAAGTTTAGGGATGGTGATAAATCAATGAAAGAAATTAAAAGACCTTATCTTTTTTATTTTATTGTAATCTTAATTTCAGGGATAGTTAATTTTGGATTGATTTATTTATGGGCAAAGTTGTTAGAACATTTCTTTTTAGTTATTTGAATATAGATAAGTTTATATACTACCATACCCTACCATTATCATGGGATGGCTAAAAGACTTTTTTAATCCAGGAGAAGAAGCAAAGATTGAAACTTATGAAATAAAAACATTTTGTTTAAATTGTAAAGACCAAAGTTTATTAGATATTGAGCAAGGAAAATCTGTTAAAGAAGGATTAAAGAGATCTGCTTGTAGAAAATGTAAAAATGAATCCTTAGTTCCATTTAGTTTGAATATATATTATTTAGTAAAAGATGGAGTTATAATGAAGGGTTTTGAAATTGAAGATTTAATAAATTGGGAAGATTTAGATATGGAATATTTACAAAAGTTAGGTTATAAAGTAAAGATAAAAAAGAAGAAAAATGGAAAACAAGATATACAAAAAAAAGTGTGAAAACTGTGGAAAAGAATTGGTTTCTTTGAGTGAATCTCAATTGGAATATAATTTTAATTCTCATGTTTTTGCTTGTAAGAAGAAGAGTGAAACTGAAAATGGTTGTAAGGAGGTTAAATAAGATGAAAAAATATATTATAGGATTGAAGGGAAATTCTCCAATTGTATTTAATACAATGCAAGAGAAAATAGTTGAAGAAATATCAAAGCTTAAAAAAGATGATTATCCTGTATGGGAAAAGAATAACTGGAAAAGGAAAGCATTAAGAGATGAAAAAGGTAATGTTATTATCCCTGCAAAGTGGGTAAAAGCTTCTTTTGTAAATGCTTGTAAGCATAGTTTGATGAATCCGCGTTATACTTCAACTAAGAAAGGAACATACACAAGATATGCAGAAGCAATGTTTTTTAATGATACAGATTTTAAATGTAATGAAAAAGATTTATTTTGTATCAAAGAATATATGGGTGCTCAAGGTGTAGGAAGCAAGACCAAAGTGTTAAAATGCTTTCCTTCATTAAAGGAATGGAAAACTAATTTAGAGATTTCAGATCCAGACGGAAGAATGACTGAAGAAGAATTAAGAGAATTATTTGAGTATGCAGGTATGTTTGAAGGTATTGGAGATTTTAGAAAAGTTAATCATGGAAGATTTGAAATAACATCTATAAAAGAAATAAAATGACGCCAGATTTAAAAGACAAGAAAAACGAAATCCAAGAATTAGGATTAAATGCAATTAAAGATTATTTTAAAATTGATGTAGAGAAGTTAGATAAAAATGTTTTAGCACATTTACACCAAAAAGCGAAAATAGGTATGCAATTTGAAAAGGAAATGAGTGTAAGTAAAAGAGCTGTTGAAATGAATTATTTAAGAGTATTTAAGTTAGTTGCAGAAGATAAGAAAGAAATTAAAAAACTTATAAAGAAATCAATCCCTAATTACTTACCAGAATAAAAATCTTTATTATTATTTTTTTATTTTTTATTCTTTCATATTCATACGTTATGTTGTGTTGAGTTGCGTTGAGTTCAGTTCAGTTATGTTGAGTTTCACAATTCATACTCATCAATCCTATGATGAATGTTATGTTGTGTTACGTTGGGTTAAGTTGGGTTTTGTTCCGTTATGTTATGTTGAGTTTCATAAATCATATTCATATGTTGAGTTCGGTTTTGTTATGTTGAGTAGCGTTCCGTTGTGTTAAGTTTTAAAATAAAAATGAAAAATAAAAATTGTTTACATTGTGGGAATGAATTGACTGGACAACAAGAGAAATATTGTTGTAGCGCATGTAGTGGTAATTTTTATTATAGTGAGAATAAGGAGAAGTTATGTAAATGGAGAAGAAAATATCGTAGAGATAATCATGAGAGGTTATCTAAACAAAGAAAGGAATACAAGAAAAAAAATAGAGAAAGAATAGCAAAAAGACAAAGAGGATATAATCAAAAACCCCAAGAGAAGAAAAAAAGAAATATAAGAATGAAAGAAAGAAGAGAAAATGACCCAGAATTTAGAACTAGACATTATCTTAGAAAAAGATTAAGTGATTCTTTAAGATATTATACAACAAGAGGAAAAATTATGAATTCAAAAAAATATGGGATAGATTATGATAAAATAATAAAACATCTTAAACCTTTTCCAAAAGATATTCATTTATATCATATAGATCACATAATCCCACTATGTAAATTTAAATTTATTAATACAGATGGTTCTACAAACTTAGATGAAGTAAAAAAAGCATTTGCTCCTAAAAATCATCAATGGCTTAAAGTAAAAGATAATCTTGATAAAGGTGGAAAGTTAGAAAAACAAAGTAAATTAATATAAACGAATAAAAACATAGAAACAAAAAAACATAGAAAGGTTTAAAAAGAAAGGATGTTATTATAATCCTAGAGTATGCTCAAGAGGTGATTAATTCGAGCATACCAAAATTACTTCTTGGCATATTTTTTTAATTATGGAAATAAAAAGTTCAAGGTGTCCGAGGTGTAATTCAAAACGGACTCGTGTAAGAATAACAACAAACGAATTAGTATGTGAAAAGTGTGGACATATAAGTAAATTAAAAGGAAATAAGAATGGGAATAATCACTGAATATTTACCTGGAATCGAAGGTATAAATGTATCTGGCCTTGTAGGAGTAGTTACTTGGTTTATTTTAATAATTATTTTTGGTATTGCTGCAGGTTTTGGAACTTATATGTATTTAAGGGAAAAGAAGTTCAATAAAAAGATAGTAATTTTCTCAAGAGTTAATGGAAATTTTGGAGTTACTGGAAAAGACAAAGCAATGATTGTAAGATTTGGAGTAGGGGGAGATACAGTATTTAGATTAAGAAAAAGTAAAAAGTTTTTACCAACACCAACAATTCAAACAGGAATAAACTCATTTTGGTTTTATATAAGGGAAGATGGAGAATGGATTAACTTTGGATTAGCAGATTTAGATCAAAAACAAAAAGAAATGGGTGCAAGATTCTTAGATAAAGAAGTAAGATTCGCAAGAGCTAGTTTACAAAAAAACCTAAAAGATAGATATGATGCACCAACTTTCCTACAAAAATATGGAGGAATTTTAACATATACTATTTTAATAATCTCAGTAGGAATTGTTATTTGGTTATGGTTTGATAAAATTATCCAAATTTCAGCAAATATTGCGTCAGCAACAGAAACAGCAATTGATTTAACTAATGCTCAAAAACAAATATTAGCAGGAATGGATAATATCTGTACTGGAAGTGGATTAAAGGCTGCTCCAGCATTATTTTTAGGATTAATAAAAAGAAAATGAGAATAATTTACCTAAACAATAAATCTGATAAAGAATTAGAACAAATGAAAAAAGAGCTAAAAAGTCAAATAAAACAAATAAACAAAGTTCTAAAAGAAAGAGAATTTGTTAGGAGAAAAAATGGGAATTAAAAAAGTAAGTAAAGATTTTTATATATTTATATTAATGGTATTATCATTAGGAGCAGTAGTACCAACATTAACCTATGCAGTTTCAAAATTCTTAAATGTACAATTTGATATTTATGGTGTAGGAATCTTTGTATTTGTTTTATTTATTGCATGTTTAGTTTATTTAACAATTAGAGCAAAAAAAGGAAAATTAAATTTAGATTTTTTAGTGAGGTATGAAGATGGGAAAGAATAAAGAAATAAAGAAATTAAAAGAGAGATTAGAAAAATTAGAAAAAGAAGAAGAGGAAGAAAAAGAGAAGATTATAGACGACAATGATATAAAAAAAGATATAAATACAAAGGGGTGGATTGATTAAAATGACAGAGTTAACACTAGAAAAAATAGAAGAATTAAAGAAATACCATGAATATAAATTAAAACAAGCCGAAAATAATGTAAAATTTCATAAAGATAAATTAAAAAAGATTGAGGATAAAAAAGAAGTTGAAGAACCAAAAACTGAAACTGTTGAAGTAGATCCTTATGAGGGATTATTAGATTAAATGGCAAAGAAAAAACAAGAATACAGAAAAAGATTACTGGGCGGAGAACCACCAAGATTTTTTAATTTTATAGTCTATACGTTTATGTGGTTTTTAACAGTAATTGCAATTTTAGCAATACATATGTTAAAAGAATCAACACCATTTGAAAGTTTAATTATTTTATTAATCGTAGCTTGTATTTGTTTTTGGATATTGAGAGAATCTATATTAAGAATTCATTGGATTTATTCAGCTCCAGGATTATTATTATTTGTAGCAATAATCACTAGAGATCTAAATATAGTTAACACCTCTATAACAATTTTAATAATTTTATATACAATTTTCATTTTAGATTATTTTGGATTGTTAAGTAAATTTATTAGAATAATGCATGAGGTAATAAAAAAATGACTGAACTAGAAGACTTAAAAAACAAAGTAGCTGAAATGGAGAAAAAAAATAAAGAAGACTTAGAAATAAATAAATTAAAGAAAAGAAAAAGTCAATTAGAACATCCAAAAACAGTAAAATTCGCAAATGCAATGGGTGGATTTGGAAGAGGATTGGGAAAATTAATTAAAGGAACACCAAAGGTAATAGGCAAAGGAGTAAAAAAACTTAATGAGATGGATGAAAATTTAGAAAAAAGACAGAGGGCTGAAAGAGAGAGATTAAAAGAAAAAGGAAAAGAAATTAAAAAACAAAGTTTTGAAGACACTTTGAATATAATACCCTAAAATGTTATTTGAAATAATAGAACTATTTGCAGATATTATATCGATTTTGATAGTTGGGGGACTGGGAATCTGGGGAATGTTACAAATATTTAAATCTAAGGCCAAAAGAAATTATGATAAGAAATTATTGAAATCTATTAAAGAAACTGAAGATAAATTTAAATCAATTTTAGGATCATTAGTAGGAGGTATTCTGACCTTTGTAAAAATAATGTTATGTGTAATATTGGCAATAGGATCAAAGAATATGATTTATGTATTAAATGAACCCCTAGGTGAAGGATATGCAATATTTGCTTCTTATGTGGTCGCAATTTGTTTATATATTTTATTACCTAATTTTAACAAAAAATAAAAAATGCAAAAAGAAGAAGAAAAACAAGTAGTAGAAAATATGATCTGTGTAAAATGTAAAAATGTAATTCACAGATTAGATCAATATTCAGAAATAAGCGACTTTGCTAGTGGAAGATTCCTTAAAAAAGTATTTGTTCATAAGAAATGTTTTATGGAAACAATGCAAATAGGCCAAGGATTCGGACAAGTAATAAATAATTTAAATAATCTAATAAAGTCAAATATGCCACAATGATACCAGAAATAATCTTTTCAGTAGTAGTCTTTGGAATAGTTATATTAATTTGTTATCCTTTTGTTAGATGGTTTTTAAAAAAATATCAAAAGAAAATGGAAAAATTAATTACAAAAGAAATATATGAAGAATTAAACGAAAAAAAAGAAGAAACAGAAGAAAAAATTGATGAAGAATATAAGGAGGTGCAAAATGCCAGAAGAGAATCAGAAGACAAGCGAACCGCAGATAGAGAAGAAAGAATCAAACGAAGAGATGGTAAAAGAAAACGAGAACTTGAAGAATCAGAACTTAGAGCTAGAAAAGAATCTGGAGATATTGAAGAAATCAATAATCAGACAGGAAGAAGTGAATCAAATGACAGAGAAGGAGTTCAGATACCAGAAGATAGAAATGATGGAAGCATTGATAAAAGTTCAGATGCCTCAAGCGAGATACTTTCAAGCGAAGATGAAACCAAAAGTGAAGAAGGAAGTACCGAGTACGAGTTAGTGGAGGATGACGATGACGCCTTTAACTAATGCCCTTATTTTAATTTCAATTTTTATTATTTTTATGGGGTTAATACTTTGGTATGCTATGAAAGAATCAAGAAAGATGAAAGGAGGTAAGAAAAAATAAAATGATAGAATATTATAATATAGAACCTTTTGCAGGAGCAGGAGATTTCGTAATAGGAATAGCAATAGCAGTATGTCTAATAATCATGGCAGGATTTATTGTAAAAACCTCAAAACCAACATTTACTAGAACTTATAGAAAAGCTATGACAGATACCTATGTAACTGCAAAAATTAAAAAATTAGCTAAAAAAGATGATATTGATCTAAATAAAGAATTAAAAGAAAATATTGAAGGATACGCATATTTCAACAAAGTTTTAAATTGTAGAAAAAAAGATTTAGATGATGTTATTGAACTTGATTTATCTGATAAGATCGAGGAAGAAACAAAAAAGCTAAAAAAAGAAAAAAAGGAGAAGACTAAATAAATTTATTTGGGGCATTTGCCCCTTTTTTATTATGATAGAAAGCATACTCGTAACAGCAGCAGTAATATTATCAATATATTACTTATTAGTACATCACGAAGCAGAAAGAAGAGGAAATATAAAGGAAATGGCAAATTAAAATGAAAAAACTTGATTATTTATTATTAGGGTTAATTTTATTAGTTGTAGTTTTACTTGGAATCTTGACTTATAATCTTTTAGACAAAAGAACGCAATGTGTTTTAAACCCACAAAAATATTATTTAACAGAATTAGAAAAAGCAAATGATGGAGAACCTGGAAGTGTTTCTTGTACTTGTACTGATGGAAGTGGTGCAGGAATTGTTGTAACTTCAGATTCAACTGATCACTTCGATAATTCTAATCCAGAAAAATTTAATTTTCAAGTTAATTTATCAAAATGAAAAAAGAAATAAAAAATAAAATATTAGAAACTATAAAAAACTTTTTTATGATTAAAAATCCTATTAGAAATATATTGTTTTTTATAATAATGGCCTTTTTTTCAGCATTTATAAAATTTGGAATTCTAATATGGGAAGAAATGATTAACGGAATAACATTTAACTTTTTCATTTATATTTTTGTTATGGGAATATCAATTATAATAATCTCAATTACCTACCTTAAATTAAAAGGATATTTTATATTATCTGGAACGCTTATGTTATTATGGATAGTTTTAGAAACTAAAATAAATTTAGTATCAATGTCAACAACATTATTAGCAATAGGTATTAATATTCAAATATTGATATTTATATTAGGCATATTTATTAAAACATTAAAAATAATGGAACTAAAGAAGAAATTTCACAAAAAAAACTGTAAAAAAAAGAAAGATGATAAGAAGATTAAAAAACATAAAGATTGGAAATTTAGTTTTTTATCATTACAATTAGAAAGGAATAGATTTCAAATCTTAGGGGAACAAAAATCAATAAAATCCTTAATTTATATTTTGTTTTCAATAATTTTAATAATAGTATTGGCTCTCCAATTATATACAGAACCAGAAACTCCATTCTATCAAGAGATTTGGTTTTATATAATAGCAGGAGGATATTTTTTAGCAGGTATTATTTCAGAGTTTAGTTCTATTAATGATTATTTTAAGGGAAGAAAAATAAATAATGAAATGGGAGAATTAATAAAAAAGAATAAAAAAAACAAAAATGAAAAAAGAAATAAGTAGATCTGCAATATTAGAAACCTTTGTTCAATTATCTAGTTTTGGAATTAGTTTTTATTTGATTGATTTCAGGGGGTATCCCTTTTTGGGCAACCGCAATAGTTCTAATGCCAACTTATTTCACAATTAGATTTTTAGTTAATAAGTTCTGGATTTTTAAGAATGGTGATTAATTCGTTTCAACGAATAGTTTAACATAGTTAATTTATACAAACATTTATAAAGTAGACTTGCTTATAAAATAACATAGTTAACGAACTGAGGTGATTAAATGAAAAAAATATTAAAAAAATGGGGAAATGCATTAGGAATTCTCGTCAATAAAGAAGAACAAAAAATCTATGACCTAAAAGAAGGTAGCATTGTTGAAGTAGATCCAAATAAAGTAAATATAATCTTTAAGGACAAAGAAGAAATAGATTGGAAGGATTTAAGGGAGAAAGTTGAAAAAAATGATAAAGGAAATAAAAAATGAGTGATTGGGTAGAAGATTATTTAGTGGGAATTATTATGGCTATCCTTTTATTAGTAATTGGAGGATTTATAACGTCAGGATTTTTTTGGTTTAATGAAGGAGCTTGTCAAGTTTCATGTGAGCTAGATTTTGATACTCATGGATTTTCAGGAACTCAATATGCAATTTTTTCAATAGTAGTTTTAGAGTTAATTTATATTTTCTTTTTATCTAAGTTTAAAAAAGGTAAAAAAGAGTCCTGGTTTGCTCATGCAGCATGGTATAAATTTATGTCTTTATTCTGTTTATTAGGAGTTTACATAATCATAATACCAATAATTTCATTATTAATCCATAAAACAACACTCTACGTAATCGGAGGAATAGGAGTAATTGCAATATTTTACCTAGTAAATGTATTAATTGCAAGAATGATTGATAATAAGGAAGAAGTTAAATCCAGGAAAAAGAAAAAATGAGTAATTATGATAAAAATTTAGCAATAAGATTTTTTATAGGCCAAAAAGTGATTGAATTATCAAAAGTCTTTTTAATAATCGCAGGGATGATTTTTATACCAATTATTACTGCAATATCACTTCCACAATCTTGGGGAATTTTAATGAATTATGGAAACCCTACACATTTTGATTATTGGTTTTCAGGATTTTTTCAGATACTAATTGGGGGAGCATTTTTATTCATGATCGGGTTCATTTTTATGCTTATGAAAGAATGGATTGAATCAAATTGGGAATTAGCAAAAGAGAGAGCTATATCTGGTGAAACTACAAAGGAAAGAAAGGAGAGAATAAAAAAAGAAGAAGAAGAAATTAATGACATTATTGAGATAGATTTTGATGAAATTTTTGAAAAAGATAAACCTAAAAAGAAGAAAAAATGAATATAAAAGATGTAATAGACCAAACATTGAAAGAAGTTCCACAGGAAGTGAAGGAGATAGAATTTGATTTAGGTGTTGATGATAAACGAGGAAACTTGATTTTATCAAATCTTAGTCAGAATAGAATAAAATTTAGTGTGGTGAAAAATGAAAATACAGAATAAACCTTTATTTTGGACTGGATTTACACTTCAGATTATCCCTTTAACTATTTTAGGAATATTTGGATTAGCTATGCTTAATTGGGATTGGATAACTATTAAGTTAGCAAAAGTTGTATTAGTTATACTTGGAATGATTTTATATGAAGGATTAGTATTTGTAATGATGTATTTCGGATTAAAAAGAGATCCAAGTGATGTTGAAAAGGATAAAATTGAAGACTTAGAAGCAGAAATTAAAAAACAAGAAAGAAAAATAAAGAGGTTAAAAAAATGATAGTTAAATGTAATGGATGTGGAAGAGTTTTAGATGTAACTAAGACCGAATGGAGTAAATCAAGTAAAGATTGTTCTAAATGTATGGGAGATTTTGAAGAAGTAAAAGATAAGGGAGATAGGGCAGTATTATCTAAATATAAAAGTGAAATAAAAACCTATCAAGAAACAGAAGAAAAAAAGTTAAAATTACTTAAAAATGTGATAAAATATTCAATTATTGGAATATTAGGTTTAATTATATTTTTTGGGCTTTTTTATACTATTTCTGCAGGAGAGAGAGGAATATTATTAACTTTTGGTAAACCATCAATGAATGCTGCAGGTGAAGGATTACATTTTAAATTTCCAATAGTTCAATCAGTAAAAAAAATGGAAGTAAGAACTCAAAAAATTGAAGTAGTAGCAGATTCAGCTAGTGCAGATTTACAAGATGTCCAAACTACAATAGCCCTAAATTTTCATTTAGAGCCCTCTCAAGTGCCAAAACTATATCAACAGATAGGTAGAGACTATGCTGGAAGAATTATTCATCCAGCTATGCAAGAAAGTGTTAAGGCCGTAACAGCTAAATTTACTGCAGAAGAACTAATTACAAGACGTCCAGAGGTAAGAAAAGGCATCCAGGAAGCCATGAGAGAAAAATTAGAAGTTTATTATATTGTAGTTGATGATTTAAATATTGTTAATTTCCAATTTTCACCAGAATTTGATAAAGCAATTGAAGAAAAAGTAACCGCAGAACAAAAGAAATTAAAAGCAGAAAGAGACCTTGAAAGAATAAAAATAGAAAAACAACAAAAAATAACACAAGCAGAAGCTGAAGCAGAATCAATTAGAATACAATCATTAGCATTACAAGATAATAAAGATATTTTAGAATTAAGAGCAATTGAAAAGTGGGATGGCGTACTTCCAAAGGTTACAGGTGGAGCAACACCATTTATTGATGTAACGTCAATGGTCTGAAAGGAGGTAATAATAATAAAAATGGATGAAGATTTACAAACACCAGAAAGTTTAAATGAAGAATTAGGTCAAGTTATTCCTGAAGAAGAATCAACAGAAGAAGTGGCAGATATTGAAGAAAAAGAAGAATCTGCACAAGAATTAGTTGATGAGGTAGAAGAAGATTCACAGGAAACAGAGGGGTCTGAATAAATGGATTGCTTTAAAATAATTATCTGGGCAATTGGGATATTTTTTATTTTATTAATGATTTTAAGTGGACTTCTGGTGAAGGTATTGCATTAATAAAAAATAATGGGTGGGGATTCTATTATAATGTTATTAAACAACCTAAAGAGTTCTTTTTTAATGGCCCAGAAGGACATTGTAACATCTGCGACACCTCACTTTTTGAAAATTCTGAAAGGGGGCATTTTTAGATGGGTTTAAAAGAATTTATTAGAGCTCATAAAGATTTAATGAGTGCAATAGCAGTTATCTTGGTTTTTATTGGAGGTATAATGATTGGAACAAATTATTGTTAATTGGAATTATAACATAAACAGGGCATAGTCCATAAACAAAATGATGTCTATAAAATGTCTATAAATGAAAATAGGAGGAAAAAATGAAAGAACTTGAAAATAAGATAGAACTAAAAGGAACAAGTGGAATTTATATTAAATTTTGCATTGGATTACTTATTTTGTTTTTGTGTATTTTGGTTGGATTAGGGGCTTGGAAGTTTTTCGAATTATTCGTATTGTAATAATCATACCAATAGCAAAAACTAAGGTAGTAACCCCAAAAACAATTGACATCCAAAGAATATTATAAATTAAGGAAGAAAATCTTAGAATTAATACCTAAATAAAGTATGAGATATAAAACCATAATCTTTATAAAGTAATTATAATTATAATTAGTATGAAAACAACACAAGAAAAAATTGAGAAGAAAGAACAAGAGTTGAAAGAACTTAAAAACAAACTTAAAAAAGAGCAAGATATTTTTGAATGGATTTATATCCCTGAATTAAAGATTGAAATTCAAACTAAAATTCACCATAAAAATGAAACATATAGAGAATGTGAAAATGATTTAAATAAGGGAGAATCAATTCCTACTTATGAACAAATCCAGTGGCTTAGAAATTCTAAATATAAAGACAAATTAAACTTAGATGATACTTGGGAGTTTGTACAAAACCCTGATAACATTTCTAAAGAAAACGGCTATGTCGCTAGGTTCTGTGC
>SDBU01003764.1_pt1 | contig 19114 bp, 19 predicted proteins | sample 2277071 | NCBI WGS metagenome assembly SDBU01 (sample SAMN10397929, study PRJNA504765) | marine sediment metagenome | isolation source: marine sediment core GS08_GC12, 126 cmbsf | place: Arctic Ocean: Gakkel Ridge, Loki's castle | collected 2008 | reverse complement strand
ATCACGGGATGGTATTGGTGGACTCAAGGCGCAATGTCGTGATTGTGTCAGAGAGAATAGTCGCAAATGGCGAGCAGGCAGAACGATGACGGTTGAGCAGTTGGAAAGAAAGCGGCTAGTGGCGCGAATACACGCTGCGAATCGGCGAGCTAAGTTGACAGCAGGTGGGCATGGTATACGCCACGGGGTCAAGAACATACGGCGTCTGTGGAATGAGCAGGATGGATGCTGTGCTTATTGTGGTGAGGCATTGGATAAATACCACATCGACCATGTCGTTCCTATTGCGCAAGGCGGAATACATGAGCCATCCAATTGGGCTTTGAGTTGCCCTAGCTGTAATTATGGCAAGCACGCGCGAACGCCAGAACAGTGGGCGGCGGATGGGTACGGAAGGCATCGTGCCTGCAAGCGGCTGACCGGGATGGGGCTTGAGGCGCGGTTGGCAGCTTGATGGAATCTTGGATGGAATATGACAGGACCAGGACGGAGGCGAGGTACTTCTGAGATCATTCGGGACAGGCGGCGGATTGCCGATCTGTATCTCCAGGGTTGGACGCAGGCTGCCATTGCTGAGGATGTCGGGCGCGGTGTCGGCACCATCAACCGTGACCTCAAAGCCATTCAGGCTCAGTGGATTGAATCAGCACTCATTGACTTTGACGATGCTAAAGCACAAGAGCTTGCCAAGATCGACAGGCTTGAACGTGAATACTGGGACGCCTGGGAGCGCAGCAAGCAGAACAAAGAGAGCACCACGAAGGAACAGACGAAGGGCGAGGGGGTCCTTGGTGATGGCAAGGTCAAGGCACAGAAACGCAGCGAGGGCCAGGTTGGCAATCCGTCTTTTCTGTCTGGCGTTCAGTGGTGTATCGAGAGGCGATGCAAGATCATCGGGATTGATGCACCGGTGAGGCAAGACATCAAGCTGACAACCGTGAAAGGGTACACCGTCAAGGAGGCATCGCCGGACGCCTGGTCTGATAATGAGCCAGGATAAAACCGTTGCAGATTTCACACCGCTACCGTGGCAAATCGCACCGTGGCAGGACAAATCGCACACAATACTGCTGACCGGCAGTGCTGGAGGTGGCAAGTCGCAGGCGGCAGGCGAGAAGATGCACGCATACATGAAGGCATTCCCTGGCGCGATGGGGCTGATGCTCCGCAAAACACGCCAGAGTATGACGAACAGCACTGTGCTGTTTATGGACCGGACGGTTATCGGCGCTGATTCGGGCGTCAGGCACCTGCAGAGTAAGCGCCGGTTCGAGTACAGCAACGGGTCAATCCTGGCCTACGGCGGGATGCTCAACGAGGAGCAACGAGAGCAGGTCCGGTCGATCGGGCAACGAGGCGGTGTTGACATCGCCTGGATGGAGGAGGCGACAAAGTTCGTTGAGGATGATTTCAACGAGGTGCTGGCTAGAATGCGAGGGCGGGCAGCACCGTGGCGTCAGATCATTCTCAGCACGAACCCAGACACACGGACGCATTGGATCTACAAGCGGCTGATTGAAGGCGGCGAGGCCAACGTCTACTACTCAACGGCGATGGACAACCCGCATAACCCGAGCGACTACCTGGATATGCTGGCGAGGCTGACGGGAGTGCTCGGGCTCAGGCTCAGGGATGGCCGATGGGTACAGGCAGAGGGCGCGGTCTACGATTACAGCAGCGAGCTACACCTAATCGACCCGTTCCCAATCCCGTTCGGCTGGCGGCGGATTCGAGCGGTGGACTTTGGATACACCAACCCGTTCGTGTGCCAGTGGTGGGCTATCGACAATGATGGTAGAATGTACCTGTACCGGGAGATCTACCGGACGCAGACGCTGGTTGAGGACCACGCTAAGGAGATTTGCAGGGTATCCACGATCAACGGCGAGGATGAGCGGATCGAGACGACGGTCTGCGATCACGACGCCGAAGGCCGGGCCACATTGGAGCGTTACGGGGTTCCAGTGGTGGCGGCGAGGAAGTCTATTAGCGCAGGCATCCAGAAGGTGCAGGCGCGATTGCGGAAAGCGGGCGATGGAAAGCCCCGCATATTCGTGTTCAGAGGGGCAACGGTAGCGGCTGATAGTGAGCTGGTGACTAGGAAGAAAGCGACCAGCACAGAGGAAGAGTTCCCGGCCTACTCCTGGCCCGAGGGCAAGGATGGCAAGCCGTATAAGGAAGTGCCGATCGATGCAGACAATCACGGAATGGACGCAATGAGGTATGCCGTGATGCATATTGACGGTGATACTATTGTGCGCGCCGTCGTCTATTGAGGATTGAATGGATCATACTCTAAATCCAGAACTGGCATACGCAGCGTGGCGGGCGGCGGAGGAAGCTACGTGGCAGAAAAATATTGTGGTGGCGCGCGACTACTACGATGGCTACCAAAACACGAAGCTCACTGAACGACAGAAGGAGTTCTTGGGCTTCAACCTCACGGACGAGAGGTTCGCATTCAACTACTGCGCGACTGTGGTGAATGCGATTGTGGAGCGGATGTTGGTATCTGGGTTCACATCTGCCACTGATGAAACGTTCACCGGCTGGGTTTGGGACATCTGGCAGACGAACCGGATGGATGCGTTGCAGCGAAGTACGCATCAAGGCGCTGTGCTAGACGGTGAGTATTTCATCATCGTTGACTGGGACGACGACACTGGAATGCCGCGCTTCTCCCTGCATCCCCGCTACACTGACCCGGTTGTAGACGGCACGGGCTTCGGGTGCAAAGCATTCTACCCCGACGACGACCCGACGCAGCCGATGGTAAGGGCGAGCAAGCGGTGGACAGAGACGATTGTGAACGAGGGTGGCAAGCTCACGACGAGCCGCCGAATGACCGTCTACCTTCCTGACCACATCAAGAAATACATCGCAGGTCACGCCGATGACGACTCTGGCTGGATAAAGCTCATCGAGGAGGGCCAGCCCTGGCCGCTGCCCTGGGTGGACAATGCGGGCGAACCGTTGGGCATCCCGGTGATCCACTTCCGCAATCCGGGTAGGCGCACAGAGCTATGGGACGCTATGCCGATTCAGGACGCGATCAACAAAACGGCGCTGGACATACTGGCGGTGGCGGATGCCAGCGGGTTTCCGATTCGCTTCTCTTATGGATTCTATGCCACGACGGACGGCAAAGCCCCTGAGGAAGACGGCAGCAACTATCTGAAGTTGTCGCCGGGCGCGTGGGTGGGCATACCACAAACAGAGGCTAGAACGGAGAATCTGGAGCCTGCTGACCTGGGGCCAATGCTGCTCACGCTCGATTCCCTCATCGTCAAGCTGGCACAGGTCACAGACACGCCAACGAGCCGCTTTCAGGTGACCCGGCAGATAGCAGCCGAGGGCACGTTGAAACAGCAGGAGGGGCCGCTACTGGCGAAGGTTCGAGCGCGCCAGGTGCTGTTCGGCAATGCTTGGGAGAATGCGTTCTATATGGCACGGCGATTGGCGAACCACTTGGCTAGCGCAGGGCTGAACGAAGACGCCTTGCTCGAAACGCAGTGGCACCCGGCCGAGACGCGAGACGAGAAAGAACACATCGAGACGATTGGCCTGAAAGTTGAGAAACTGGAGATCCCATTGGAGCAGGCTTGGTCAGAGGCTGGCTACTCAAAGGAGGACATAGACCGGATGCGCGCCCAACGCGGCGAGCAGATGGCACAGACGAGCAACATTGGTGGTGCGTTGTTGGAAGCGTTTGAGAGAGGGACGTGATAATTGCCCAACCCAACACCGCGAGTAGTTGAGCTATCAGCAATATTCCGCGCCCAGTTGCTGGCCCGTGAGCGGGCAGCGGCGACGGCGATGGTGCGCTACTACGGCGAGACGTGGCGTAGGCTCAAGGTGGAGATAGCCAAGCTGCAGGCCGAGATCGCCGCGCTAGTCGAGGCCGGCAAAACGATCAGCCAAGAGCAACTGTGGCAAATGGAACGGCTGAAAGCAATCACAGCGCAGGCCGAGCAAGAGCTTGCCAAGTTCGCACAGTTCGCAGACCCGCTCATCGTGGCGGGCAAACGGGAGGCTATCATAGCTGGTGAACGGAACGCGACGGCATTGATGCAGGCGGCATTCCCGCCCTCTGCCGGGATCGGCATCAGTTTCCAGCATATGCCGTCTGAGGCTGTAGAGACGCTGGCGGGGTTCCTTGCCGATGGCTCACCGCTCAGGGACACGATATTCGGCTACGTCGGTGATGCAGTCGACCAGTTCAGCGAGACGATGGTGACGGGGTTGGCGGCGGGCTGGAACCCGCGCAGATTGGCCAAGGAGCTACGCCAGTCGTTCGGGATAGGGTTGACGGATTCGTTGAGGCTATCACGCACAGAGCAGTTGAGGGCGTACAGAACGGCGACGCTCAGGAGCTACAATGAGAGCGGTGTGGTCAAGGGGTGGGAACGGCACGCGGCTAAGGACGAGCGAACGTGTCTTGCATGTATTTCCCTCGACGGCAAGCGGTACACATTGGCTGAGGAGATGGACGACCATGTAGCTGGCAGGTGCTTACCGACAGGCGAGCCCGTGCTAACACAGAGCGGCTGGCGGCATATTGAGAACATCAAGCGCGGCGACTACGTGATGACGCATAAGGGTAGACTCCGAATGGTCACGGGGACCAGTAGGCGATTGCACGAAGGAGAGATCCTGCTTATTCGGCAAGGCCGTCACTCCGCGCGCCTGACGCCCGATCATCGCGTTATGACTTCGGGCGGTTGGCTTGAAGCTAGTCGGGTGAAGGCTGATTCTAAAAAGGCAAGTGCATACACTGGCTGGGTATATGATTTGCAGATTGATGAAGACGAGAGCTTCATTGCTGGCGGCATTGCGGTCCACAATTGTGCACTTTTGCCCGTAACCCTCACCTTTGCCGAAATGGGTATAGATGCCCCTGAACCGCAATTCGAGCGAGAGACGGGCCAGGACTGGTTCAGGCGGCAAACTGAGGCAACCCAGCGCCGGATGATGGACGGCTCTATCAGCAAGGAGGCTTTCGACGCGTGGCAGGCTGGGGAATTCACACTCGACGACATCCCGAAGCTAACAGAGAGCTCGGTGTGGGGCGACAGTTGGACGCCTGCGCCGTTGAAGGACTTGGCACCGGGGTGGAAGGAGGAGGAAGGGTGATTAACAGACGCGCGTTTCTTAGGATGATAGGCGTTGTCGGGGCCTATGGAGCTATTGCTGGACTGCCGATCAAAGCGCTGGCGGACCTAGAAAACCAGGTGCCAACGCTGAATGGCTTTGGCATCGCTGCCAAGAAAACGGCTGCTCAGCTTACCCGGGCAACAAAAACTGCATCGGCCGCAGTCGAGCAACTCAGAGAAGTTATTGCCAACGGCATTCAGGAGGAACTTGACGGAAAAGGCTGGCACGGTATTGATTCATTCTCCGATCATTTCGAGAGTGACGACGGTACCGTTATGGTCTGGACCACAATCGCATCTACCGGCGCGGCTCAGGATGGGAGAACGCTTGACCGCTCGTGAGCGCGACTTCTGGATAGCCGTAAGGCGTGCGCTACTGGCGCTCGTGGCAGCATTGGATAGGTACCTGGAGATTGATTCGACGTGACGGAAAAGCCCGACCGTATCACCATTGTGGCTGACTATGCCAGCCTCAGCTTTCGAGAGCACGGGGATCCTCCAGAGGTGTATTATGGTCTAATTGAAGTCTACTACCCGCATCCTAGCGAGCAGTTTGCTGCTTTGTGTCAAACGCGTGACGTGGGGTGGTTTGGGAAAAAGGTCAAGGTAACGATTGAAATACTAGACTAACAACTGCATATAGGCTTCCTGGGCAACCAGCACGCCGCTTCTTTTGTGGCTTCCGGGCATCGGCCCACACGCCGCAGAGATAGCGGCATTTTGCGTTAAGGGAACGGGCGCGTGAGGCGCCAATAGACACCGGCGAGATGCCGGACAAATCACGGAGGTGGCGAGATGCCAGACGAGAAGGACGAGAAGGGCAACGCGGACGAGAGGTCCAACGGTGGGGACCAAGAGGGTCAACAGGGTGACGCCGATAAGCAGACAAAGAAGGGGGCCGACGAGCTGCAAGCCGAGCTGGATAGCATAAGGGCAGCGCTCAAGAAGGCCAACGCGGAAGCTGCGAACAGGCGCAAGAAGTTGACAGAATTTGAGACAGCCGAACAGAAGCGGAAGGACGCAGAGCTAACGGAGATCGAAAAGCTACAGAAGGCATCGGAGGCCGCAGAGAAGCGAGCCGCAACCGCAGAGGCGGGCTTGCGGGAGTCGCTACTGAGGGCAGCGGTGCATCTGGAGGCGGTCAAGCTGGGCTTTCACAATCCAGAGGACGCCGCGCTGGCCGATCTGTCTGGGGTCACGGTTGAGGACGGCGGAGGGGTAACGGGTGCGGACGTTGCACTCAAGGCACTGGTCAAGAGCCGGCCGTACCTCATCGCCAAGAACACCGATAATCCGGACATCGACGCAATGAAGCGCGGGAAAGAGAAGAAAGGCGCGGTTAGCGACGAGAAGAAGGAGAGCGTCAATCGCAGGTTTGGCCTATGACAAAATGGAGGCTAGAAAATGAGTTCAATCACAATATCTGAGGCAAACATCAGACCGATCTTGCCGCTAGCGCAATGCCGCAGAAAGGACTGCGGCGGGACCGTGACCGCCGGGGAGATTGTCTACATAGACAGCAACGGCGCGGTACAGCCCGTCGACGCGGACGCGGCTAGCACCTCACGAGTGTACGGTATCGCAATCGCCGACAACGATGGCGGGACCAGCTTCTCCAGTGGTGAAGCTATCGACGTCTGCGTATTTGGTCCGGTGACCGGGTTTACGTCCCTATCGCCGGGGTCGCTACTGTACAATTCGCCTACTGCTGGCGCGATGGACGAATCAGCGCCGGGCAGCGGTGACTATCTGTGGGTTGTCGGTATCATCGAGAACTCCACGACTGTCTTCGTGAATCCGTTCACCGACAGCCTGGCAGTGCAGAGCTAAGGAGGTATGAAAAATGGCCGTTCTAGGATTCTCTGATCTGAAAAACACCGCCCTCCCTAGCCTGTGGGACGCAACGGTAATCACCCAGGTGAGATTGGCGGAAGGTGCAAGTTTCGAGGAACTGTTGGCCGATATTCGTATGGGCCTGCAGGAACTCAACGGACAACTGTTGAGCATGCCGCACTACGCGGACCTGTTCGCAGTTCAGGACGAACCCAACCTGGAATACCCGATTGGGGTATCAAACGGGTTCGAGGACGCGACGGAATACAGCGCGCCGCAACCACAGCGGGGCAAGACGACGGGGCATATGCTTCCGCTCTTCCCCTACGACCGCGGGCTGGGCTGGACGATGATGTATCTGCGGAAGGCGCGGTCCAGTAAGCTGGACGCTGATGTTCGCTCGGTGGTAATAGACGGCAAGCAGCTCTGGCAACAAAAGCTCTTGAGCCGTTTCTTCAGTGACTCCGGGGTCACGGTTGGCGCTACGGCTAATGCGTCGGTGCCGTTCTGTGACGCCGGTTCGACGGATAGCACGTATGTGCCGCCCCGGTCGCCAGAGGGCGAGATCTTCACCAGCTCTCACGACCACTTCCTGGGGTACAGCACGAGCGGTATCACGCAGGACGTGGTCGATCAAGGCGCTGTTGATGTGGCGGTAGAGACGTTGCAGGAACACGGGCACAAGTCGCCGTTTGACATCATCGGATCGCGCGCTGATGCCTCATCGTGGACGAGTGTGACTGGCTTTAAGCCGCCCAACTGGCCGGGGATCGTGTACCACAGCAGCGCGGTAGAACGCGCGGCCGTGAATGAGGTCTCAGACTACATGGGCTACATCGAAGGCGATTACGGTATCGCCCGTCTCTGGCTCACGCCTCGGGTGCCCACGGACAACTTCGGGGCCTTCAAGACCTACGGGCCAGGCGATCCGCGCAATCCGCTGAGGGTGCGCATCGATCGCAACGTCGGCTTCGGCTATAACCTGGTTCCCGGGCTGTGGGTGAATGCCCCCAGCCATATGGCGGTGGCCTGGGCCGAGTTCGGCGTCGGTGTTGGCGAAGATCGCACCAACGGTGTTTGTGTGGACGTGGCGGCTTCGAGTTGGGCCGCACCCACCATCAGCTAAGGACTGAATGAGTGAGGATCGGGGCGGGGCAACCCGCCCCATCTTCCACGAGGAGAAATGATATGACGAAACAACACAATGCGACTCGGGTGGCGATGGCTATCCTGTTCGCGGTGGCCGTGGCGCTCGGGGTGATGTTCCCGAGGCTGCCGGTGCCCAATGCCGTGGTCATTGACGGCGGGGCGCAGTCGGTCCGATACGGTCAACACGACAGCATCAGGGTACAGCATCTCCTCAACGTGATGGGCGCTACCGATCTCGATAGTACGCTGAACGTTGACGGAGCAACGACGCTGGTGGAGCTAACAGCCAGCGGTGATATGGCGATCGAGGGCACTACGCCAATGCTTACCATCGGTGACGGTGGCGAGGAAGACACCACACTACTCTACGACGGTGCGGCGCAGGACTACTACATCGCCCTCGACGACACAGCCGATGACCTACTGATAGGTCTTGGCTCTGCGGTAGGTACTACGCCAGGCCTGAGCATAGACGAGAACTTGGCAGTCGGGACCTACGGCGATGTTACAATGGTTGGGACCACGGTGATTCTGACCCTTGGTGACGCTGATGAAGAGGATGTAACGGTTCTCTTCGATGGCAACGCTCAGGACTTCTACATCGCCTTGGACGATACGGCAGACGATCTACTCATCGGGCTTGGATCCGCAGTGGGCACCACGCCTGGCTTGAGCATCGATGAAAACCTAGCCGTTGGCATGTATGGCGATCTGACAGTCGGAGGCACTACACCAGTTGTCACCGTCGGAGATGCAGGTGAAGAGGACACGGCGATCGTGTTTGACGGTATCGCGCAGGACTACTACCTAGGCTTGTACGATACGTCGGACGATTTCGTGATTGGACTCGGTAGCGCGCTGGGCACCACGCCCGGTCTTGGCATCGATGAGAATCTGGCCGTGGCGCTGTATGGCGACGTGACGATGAACGGCACTACGCCGGTTCTCACGGTCGGAGATGCTGACGAGGAAGACACGATAATCGTGTTCGACGGGAATGCCCAAGACTATTACTTGGGCTTGTATGATACCGACGACGACTTTGCAATCGGAGTCGGCAGTGCGCTGGGTACTACACCGGGACTGACGATAGATGAGAATCTGGCGGTCGGAACCTACGGTGACGTCACGATGGGTGGCACGACAGTAGTGTTGACCATCGGCGACGATGACGAGGAGGATATTCTCGTTATCTTCGACGGTCACTCGGGCGGGCAAAACTACTACATGGGCGTGTACGACAGTGCCGACGACTTCCAGATCGGGGTGGGTTCAGCTCTGAATACAACGGTTGGACTCAGCATCGATGAGAACCTGGCGGTCGGTACTTTTGGCGATGTCACGATGGGGGGAACGACCCCTGTTCTGACCATCGGTGACGCTGGTGAAGAGGACGTTGTTGTTATCTTCGATGGCCATTCAGGCGGGCAAGATTACTACCTCGGCTTGTATGACACGGCCGACGATCTGATTCTGGGTCTTGGCGGTGCTATCGGAACCACTGGAATCATCTACCTGGATGAGAATCAGGATGTTGGTCTCGGTGGGGCTTCAGCGGGTACCAAGCTCGACGTAACAGGCAACGCGATGATCGATGGCGCCGCTGATGAAATCCAGTTTCTTATCCAGGGCAACGCGACGCAGACCACTTCGTCTTTCGTGATTGAGGACTCTGGAGGCACAGATGTCTTCGTCGTCACGGAAATGCCAGTTGCTGGTGCCGGCGGTGACCTGCTCGACCTGACCGACACCACCGCGATAATGGACGGAACCGACACCATCATCGGCATCGACCTGAACATCACTGGCGCTGACCACACCGGGTCCACCAACTTCATCTACGGCATCGACCTCGACCTCACCACGCCCGACGAGCACGCCACCGAAATCGCCATCGAACTTAGCGACACCGACTGGGACATAGGAATCCAAGGCGCTGAAAACCTTGAACACTTTATGTTCCCGACTATCTTGGCGGTTGACTTCACCTACACCGCATCAGCCGGAGGCACCGTCGTCCTGGCAACCATCGCCGACGGCGAGATCTGGCTTGTCCACAGCGTTATAATCCGCGTTACCACCAACTTCGATTGCACCGGCGAGGACTGCGTTATGGTCATCGGCGATGACACCGACACAGACGGCTTCTGTGCTCTCGCAGACGGAGAACTACAGGCAGCCGACACCGAAGGCACCGGCTGGGCTGCAGGCTTCCAATGTCAGGTCGCTGCAACTCAGGGCGTTTGGGTTACGGAACCAGGAGGCTTTTGGTACGCTCCATCCGGCGCGGCCCAAACCATCGACGTCGTTATGACAGCGGCTGGAAATGACTTCAGCGCAGGAGCAGCTACGGGATACGTACACTACACGAGGATTCAGTGATGAATCACTAGAGCCCGGTGCAGTCTAGCCGGACTCGTTCAGCAGGGTGACACGCTCGGGGTGGGGCTTCCTCCTTTCACCCGCCCCGAGCGTTCACTAAGCAGGAGGGGAATTATGGGACTAGAATTGAAATGGTTGAGAACACTGCTGGAAAGCGTCATCTCTGGCTCAGAGGTACAGGTGGACATCGTGACGCTGCCGGCTGCCAATCTGGGCCAGAAAGCAATGGCTGCCTCTGTGTCTGTTGTACCCGCCAGTGACATTGCTGACGCTACCTATGTCGGTGACATCAAGTTCGGTGAGGCGGTCATTGCAGGCGAGAACCACATCGGGCAGGTTGGAGTGGACGGGACAGAAATAGTCCTGATACCAACGATAACAGCAGGGGCCTACACGTCTGGCGATGCGCTTGGTGGACTGCTCACGTTTGCTAATGCTGCACGAATATCTGGCGGTCGTGGCGTGGTCACGAAGGTCGTCATCGTTGACGACGACAACGAGCTTCAGCCTATCGACCTGGTGCTGTTCAATCAGACGTTCACGGCCACGGGTGACAATGACGCATTTGCTCCTAGCGAAGCAGACCTGGAGAATTGCATCGGGCATATCAGCATCGCAGCGACTGACTACGCATCATTCAGCGCCAACGCTGAGGCGACAAAGCGCAACGTCGGCTTTGACTACAAGCTGGCGGCTACGTCGCTATTCGGACAGATGGTGATTCGTGACACTGGTGGCTACGCAGCAACCGACGACCTCACTGTCAAGATCACGGTGATATTGGACTAGGAGGCGCTATGCCAGGATATAGGACAGCTACGGGCGTCCACTATTACGAACAGGACTATACCGAGGTAATCAAATCCCTCGACCCAATCGCCTACTGGCCTATGGGCGAGCGGTTCGGCTCGACGGCCTACGGCGCTGTGAACGGGTTCAACGGCGCGATAACCGGCGCGACCCTGGGGGAGCCAGGCATCGGGGACGGTTTGACGTCGATGCTCTTCGACGGAGCGAACGACTTTGTCAATATCGGGGTGGCTGGTCTGCTTGCGCTGTTTGACGGTGCGCTCGGTTCAGAGGGCACGGTAATGATCTGGGCACAAGTGGCCATTGCTGGCGACTGGACTGACGGCGCTACTCGAAGCTGCTTCATTGTGGAGGAAAGCTTCGGTTCTAATCGAATTTCCATAGTGAAAGCAAATGCGAACAATCGCCTTGATTGGCGCTATCAGGCCGCAGGCACGACAGAGCTTGTTAGCCGTGCTGAAACTACTACCGGTTGGATGCACTTGGCAAAGACTTGGAGCAAGTCGGCTGATGAACTAATTGCATATTTTAATGGTGTGCAAGAGGGCGCGACACAAACCGGGCTGGGTGTTTGGGGTGATAACGTTCAGGCTGCCCGTATGAATATAGGTGCAACGTCTACGACGCCCGCTGAAGGATGGCACGGTCGTCTCGCCCACGCCGTCGTATTCCCCCGCCCTCTCACACCCGCCGAAGTCCAACTAGCATACCGTGCTCGCCCCAAAGCTGGCAGCCGCCGCACATACACGAGCAAGGTGTTAAGCTACAATCCAACTGCATACTGGCCTTTAGATGAACTCACAGGCTCAAATGCTCACGATGTGACCGAACACGGCCACGAGGGCACATACACAGGCGTGACGTTGGACGATGCGCCTGGCCCTGATGGAAGGCCAACGCCGCTGTTTGATGGGGCGAATGACTTCGTAAATATCTTTTCGGCGGGGCTTGCTGCGGCTTTTGATAGCGCAGAGGGATCGGCAGCGATCTGGGGTAAGGTTTTCAACGTTGGGGTTTGGACCGATTCAAGCTGGCGACATGCTCTGAATCTGGAGACTGATGGGGCCAGCTGGATTTATCTAGCCCGGTCCGACACCGACAATAGGCTGCAGACTTTTTATACAACCTCTGGTGCCTATCAGATAGGACGACACGGTGGACTCTCTACTACTTCGTGGTTTCATTTAGCAATAACCTGGAGCGTTGCCGCCGATGAAGTGAAACATTACTACAATGGCACTCTCCTGGAAACTGATACGGGCTTGGGCACTTGGGCAGGCGCGTTGGGCAACACTACTACAACTCTCGGCGCACATCGAACAACCCCAGAGGCGATCTGGCATGGTTGGCTCGCACATGGTGCTGTCTGGGGCCGTGCTCTATCGCCTACCGAAATTGCAGATCTTGCGGTGATACCATAGGAGAATGAGATGACACAAAGACATGTTTACCTGGCGGTCGAGAATCTGAATCTCAACCCAACGCAGCGGACTACACTTGTCGATGCGCTTAAGGCATTGGGGCCAGCGAGCAATAAACAGCCAAGTCGTTTGAATCACTGGCGCACGCGGCTGGACAACGAAGCCGTCATCCTGGAAGCGTTGTTCAACGAGGACAATCTGACCGTTGATGTGTTCAAGGACCGGCTGGGTGCTATCTTCTCAGTGAACCCAGCAACGATTGACCACAGCACGTTGACGCCGACGTTTGACAGCAGACCATCCCCCGTGGTGACATTCAGCAGAAGTGGGATAGACTATATCAAATTCTGCCTGTTCGGTGGGGTGGGGGCGACGTGGCAACAGAGCGGCAACGAGTGCCGTGCATATCTGGCAGCCAATCGCGCTGAGTGGGAACCGGAGGAGCTGTAACCGATATTATGGCTGACATCTATGCAGCGGTAGACGGAAACGACGGCGGCACAGGGGCACAGGAAGATCCATTCGCCACGGCTCAGAAAGTTGCTGACGAGGCAATCGGTGGCGATACGGGCCACTTTGCCGATGGCACCTATGACGTTGGCACTGGTGTTGACCTCGTGCGCTCTGGCAGTGATGGCAGCCCGATTACGTTCCGGGCGACGAACAGCCGTGGGGCGATTTGGGCAACATCTGGCAACGGTGGCCCGCTTGACTTCCAGGAGTTTAGTTGGATAGACCTCGAGCAGCTCGTGTTGCAGGGCGACGTGCTAAATGCACACAGTACGCTGGTAGACGCGCGCGAATCAAGCAACCTGAACCTCACAGATGTGGAGATACGCAACGGCACTGCTCGCGGCATCTGGTTGGAGAATTCCTCGCATGTCAGACTCACGGATTGCGAGGTTCATCCAGAGGCAAACACTGGCGCGTTTGACGCCATCTTTGTGTGGCGGGGGTGTCTAGATGTTGTTATCACCGCCTGTGAAGTCTACCACGCTGACCACGTCGGAATAAAGGCGATGGGGGACAACACGGTAGTGCAGGACTGCTACGTACACGACACCGAAAGCCATTGTATCTCACTGTCCCTCATAGCATCGAACGGCACAGTTATTCAGAGAAACCGTATAGCGCGAGCCGGATCTTACGGAGCCGACGGAGGGAAGCGAGGAATCCGACTTGATGGTGAGCTAATTCGGTCAGTGACGATTCTACAGAATCAGATATTCGAGTGTGACGGGCCGGGGCTCGTAATTACGAGCAACCTGCTAGGTCCGGTCTACCTGTACAACAACTCATTTTACAATAATACGGTTGATACCACGTCGCCACATCTCGGCGAAGTGTTCCTCCACAAAATATTGCCACACAACGACCCGATCATAGTGGCACGCAACAACATCTTCTATCACGTTCAGGCAGATAGAACATACTGGCGCGAATCTACTTTCACTAAGGTCGATTTCGACTACAACCTACTCTATGCGCCGAACAACGAGGAGATCCGCTGGGACGGTACGACTTACAACTCGTTCGCAGACTACCAGACGGCAGGATTTGAACCTAATAGCGTGGTGTCTGACAACCCTGATTACACCAACCCGGGCGGCGAAGACTTCACGTTACAGGGCGGCAGCCCGGCAATTGACGCTGGCATTGACATTGGAAAGCCGTTCTTCGGGGCGGCTCCCGACTGCGGCTATGATGAGGTGTATGGGGAACCCCCGCCGACACCGCCATCGGAGGGTACTGGGGTGATGGTGGGCTAATGGCTACATTCGAGATTCACATGAACGTCGACCTCTCAGAGTTCGACGCTACGTCGGAAGATATCGGCGACTTCTCGGCCCACGCCGACGCTGCTATGTACGGCACTGCCAAGGGCGGCAAGTTTGTCATAGACGACGGCAATGCGCTCTATGGCGATAAGCAGTTCGTGAACTGGACGCGGCTGCGGTTCGGATTCGGAATCGACATCAATAGTCTGACGATGGACAACAATGATATATTCCGATTCCTGGGCGACACAACCGTAGGCGGTACAGACTATCGCGGCAACATCATCCGCAACGGTGCGAATTATGAAATCGACATAGGCGTTCACCTGGACAGCGCGGCATATTCGTATACAGCACGCGTCACGTTGCCAGACTCGCAGGTATGGGTCGAGATCGACATGAAGCGATCCGACGGCGGCAACAACGGCTTCGTCAAGATCTGGGTAGATACAGACGTGACGGGGGCGGTGAGCGCCGAGCAAACAGGTCTCGACGACGACACCCGCGACTATGATGGGTTTGTCATTGGAATGATCACGGGCCGAGACGCAGGCACGTCGGGCACGTTCTATGTAGATGAGATATTCGCAAACGACACCGGTACAGCTATCGGACCTCCGGCGGTGGGCGTGCCGGTGCAAATGATGTACCAAGCACGACAGAGGAGAGGCTGATATGGAAACCTGGCTGAAGCAATCTACCGCCATTACGTTGCCGTTTGGGCCAATGCTGGACAGCGGCGACGGCGACACAGAAGAAACCGGCCTGACCATTTCGCAGGCTGACATCAGGGTCCGAAAGAATGGCGGCTCATTTGCTCAGACCAACAACGCCGCCGGTGCCACGCACGACGAAAAGGGCTGGTACGCCGTTCCCCTGAACACGACGGATACCGGCACGCTCGGACCGATGACGGTGAATATCCACGAGTCCGGGGCGCTTGTGGCTTGGCGACACTTTATGGTTGTCCCGTCTGGTACCTATGATGCACTGTTCACAACCGGACTCGCCACGAAAGAGGAACTTGCGGATGAGATGTGGGACGAGCCGAAGGGCGGACACACCGATGCAAATTCCTATGGCAAGTTAGTAGCCGACATCGAGACAGACGTAACGGCACTGCTCGCCGGTGACATTGGCGTGATAGTGAGCGGAACGTCAGACAGTGGCAACACCACGACAATGGTAGATGCTGCCCGGACAGAGGCCGATGACGACTACTGGAATGGCTGCTGGATACGGTTCACCAGTGGAAATATCATCGGACAGGTCAGGCTCATCACGGACTTCGACGAGGGCACTGACACCATCACATTCACGCCAGCAACGACACAGGCAGTTGCAGCACAGAACTACAGCATCATCCCAGCGGCGGCTATCACGAGTATATTCGGTGCGATAGGAAGCGTTGCATCTGGAGGCATCGTGGCGGCAAGTTTCGCGGCGGATGCCATCAACGCAGCCGCCCTAGCCGCAGACGCAGCCGTCGAAATCGCCGCGGCGGTTTGGGATCGCGTCCTGACAGGTGCCACCCACAACATCGCCACCAGCGCAGGCCGCAGACTTAGACAACTCGCAGCCGCCGTTGTGCTCACCGAGGGCGTCGCCCAGGCAGGAGCCAACGGTAGCATAACCCTGGCCGCCGGCGAGAACGCAAACAACTCGTGGTATCAGCACGCTCTTATCATCCTGACCGACGGCACCGGGGCTGGACAGGCACGTTCTATCCACGACTACACCGGGTCTAGCAAAGTCGTCGACGTCGTTCCTGATTGGGTCACCAATCCAGCAGCCGGCACCACGTATGAGATCTTCGCCTTTGGCGAGACCCACGTCCACGAACTACACGCAGAAGCACTCGCGACCATCAACGCCGAGGTAGACACGGCCCTCAATACCGCCGTACCAGGAACCCCAACAGCCAACTCGATCAACCAGCGGGTTGTTGCTATCGACGATCTCAGTCAGGCCAGCGGTGCGGGCGACTTGGCGGCCATACTCGGAGATACCAACGAGCTACAAACAGATGATGTGCCGGGTCTCATCGCGGCTCTTCCGACAGCGGCGGCAATCGTCAACGAGTGGGAAACCCAATCACAGGCCGATCCTACCGGATTCCACGTCAACGTGCTTGAGGTGGGTGGCACCTCGCAAACCGCCAATGACAATGGGGCCGACATCAACGCTATTCTGGTCGATACCAATGAACTGCAAGGCGACTGGAAAGACAGTGGCAGATTGGATCTGATCATCGATGCCATCAAGACCGTCACTGACAATCTCCCCAACAACGGCTCGCTTTCTGATCTGACGGAACTCGCGACGGCCTATATTCTCGCTACAGGTGCTGCGGAAAGCGGCACTACCACGACAATGGTCGATCTCGCACGAACAGAAAACATTGACGACTACTGGAACGGTTGTTGGATCGTCTTCACAAATGGCAATATCGTAGGCCAGGTCAGATTGATCACCGACTTTGATCATAACACCGATACGATCACGTTCACACCGCCCACAGCCCGGGCAGTTACGACGCAGAACTATAAGATTTTGCCGGCTACTAGCATCGGCGACGTGGTGCTGACGGCGGCGACGCTGAACAAGATCGCAGATGGGATTATCCGGCGCGATCTAGCGAATGCGGAGGACTCCAGCAACGGAGATACCAAGACAGGGCGCTCCCTGCTGGGAGCCGCATCAAAGCTGACTAACAAAGTGAAAGTCGAGGAGGGCATATTGACCGTCTACGAGTCGGACGATAGTACGGAGCTGTTTACGCAGGGCGTGACAGAAGATGCTCTAGCCAACCCGATTACGGCACTGGACACAGTCTGATGGCTCAGGGATTTGTCGGTCTACTATCTGCTACATTCGTCACGGCTGGACTGTCGATGCCGGTGATACCCACCCGCCGCGTGGTAACGGTTGCCAGCGAGACCAGGATTGTGACGCCGGCACCGGCGAGCACGGCGCGAACGGTGACGCCGAAACCGCAGGGCGTGAATGAGTAGGGGGAATTATGGCGCAGGATAACGTATTCACGAAAGACCCAGATGCCATCCTGGACTATCACTTCGACTGGGCGGGCGGTGAAGACTGGCTGGACGATGACGCTATCAGCTCAAGCTCGTGGATTGTCCCGTCGGGCATCACGAATGACTTGGACACCAACACCACGACAGTGGCAACCATCTGGCTCTCGGGCGGAACAGCGGGGCAGACATACGTTGTCGTCAACCGCATCGTCACAGTGGACGGGCGTACCAACGACGCGTCCATCATCATCAACGTGAGGGAGGTAACGGATTTCAGCTATCGGGCGACGCTGGGCACCGACCGGGACAAAGTGCGTTACTACCTCCAGGACGTCGTGCTGGGGGCCGGGCCAAGGCCAGCCGACGGCAACTTCACAGACAGCGAGATCAACGGTCTAATCACGGCGGAGGGTTCCTGGCAGCGGGCGGTCGCGGGCGGGTTCGAGACGCTGGCGGCTGCGTGGCGGCGGTACCCGAGCTTCAAGGCGGACGGATTGAGCCTGAACCGCTCTGACATCGCCAAGGGCTATGCAGAGGACGCGAAGGGCTGGCGCAAGCGGTTCGGTACAGCGATTCCCGTCGGCGTGGCGGGCATCATCCGGGTGGATGGCTACAGCGATGATGTGGCGAGCGATAGCGTGCGAACGTCATCGGAGTACGAATCGACCTTTGAGTACGTGAGGCCGGGCTAGAGCCTCACCAGCATAGACACACGAAAGGGGAGAATGGTGACAAAGAAAGGGGAGGGGCTTAACATCTTGTTCACAGGGGCGGCGCCGTGGTGCACGACCGGGTATGGCAAACTGTGGCGCTATCTGATCCCGCGGTTGCACGCGATGGGCCACAAGCTGGGCTTGGCGTGCTTCTACGGATTCGCGGGGTCGGTGACAAATACAGAGGCGGGGGGCGCGCCATTGCGCATCTACCCGATAGCGCGCACGGCGTATTTCAACGACGTGATCGTGTACCACGCGCGCGAAATGCAAGCCGACATAGTCATCACATTGCAGGACGTATGGACGCTGGAGGAATGGGGCAAAAAGTGGTTCGAGTGGTATCCGTGGATGCCTGTCGATTGCGCGCCCATTCCTGAGAAGGACCTAGAGGCGATAGAGGGTTGCCAATTCCCGATGTCGTACAGCCGGTGGGGTCAGATCGAGCTACAGAAAGCCGGATGGGACGACGCGCGGTATCTGCCGTTCGGGGTCGATCTGGAGATCCACCAGCCACAGGACCAGGCGTTAGCGCGACAATGCGCAGGACTACCGGACCGGTTCATAGCCGGAATGGTGGCGGCCAACTCATCATACCCGTGTCGCAAGTCATTTGCGGAGGTGTTGCAAGCCTGGGCGACATGGCGGGCTCAGGGCGGGAAAGGGCTCCTTTACCTCCACACGACGATCTCGCCGAAACGGGAGCACGGTATGGACTTCTCGCGCTGTCTGGAAACGCTGGGCCTATCGTGGACAACGCTCGCTGATACCAACCTGGAGGCTCGGGAAAAGGTGGACGTCATCTTCGCCGACCAATACAAGGCCTGGAACGGCGGG
>SDBU01003763.1_pt1 | contig 19121 bp, 19 predicted proteins | sample 2277071 | NCBI WGS metagenome assembly SDBU01 (sample SAMN10397929, study PRJNA504765) | marine sediment metagenome | isolation source: marine sediment core GS08_GC12, 126 cmbsf | place: Arctic Ocean: Gakkel Ridge, Loki's castle | collected 2008 | reverse complement strand
TCATCGAAGTTGAATGGGGTTGCATCTGGAGATCAGAGCCTTCAGTAAAAGGGATAAATTATCTTTCTAATAGTAAATCTTACATATTTTCTTACATTTTGCGCCACTAGTTATTTAGGAATTTGTAAGATTTTATCCCCTCTGGATTTGTCAATACATATATCAAAGATTCTTTCAGGTTCCTTATTTGTCACAAAAAACAGAATATTCCTCTTGGATTTGAGTAATTGATGAAAAACTTAGATGAGTACAAGGCCACTTGGGAAAACGATGAAGTTAATGTGAATGTTCCATTCAGCGCCGCAGGTGTAAGCACTACTATCGTATTGACTTCGAAGTTCACTGGAAAAATGATGCTTATGGATGTTGGAGATGGAGCTGTTAGAGATCTTCTAGCTACTCTTGAGAGTTCTGGATTCATCAATGATATTGACCTCATTGCTATCTCTCATGGACACTTTGATCATGTTGGTGGACTCTATACATTGTTTGGGTTCATGAGGATGTTGGGTCGAAAAAAACCACTCAACATTATCATTCCTCCTGATTGCAAGGAGGCAATTGAGATAATCCGGGGTTACAAAGAACTACATCAAGAAACACTTCCTTTCAAAATATGGTATCATGAAATCTCTCCTAGTTCCGACTTTGATACTGATTTCTTCAAGGTAAAAGCGTATGAAGTTGAGCACTATTCTTTAGAACACGCAACAGAAGAAGAGATTCTGGAACCCGCTCATGGATATAGGGTTCGAGTTGGTGAAACCGTAATCGCATATACTGGTGATACTAGATTTTGTACTGGAGCAGAACTGATTGTGACTGATGCTGACTTGGCTATTATTGAAGCCACATATGAAGAAACGCCAGAATCGAACAAACGCGTTCATCTATCCACAGCGGAAGCAAAGAAACTTGGGTCTCTGGCAAAGGAGAATATTCTGATCCATAATATTCCGAAATTGAAGTGAATCTTGTTAAAACAAGCCCTGAGTAAACCAGAATATTACAATAGCAAAAACAGCTGAAATTGGGACAGTCACTATCCAAGAGATGAGAATGTCTTTCACTTGTTTCATCTGGATTGGTGCTGCTGAGATCCAACCAACTGCAATTAAAGCGGCAACTAGTACATGCGTACCACTCAAAGGAAATCCTAGAAGAGTTCCAACAAACATGATTACAGCAACTGAAATACTAGCTGAGAGTGCTGATGATGGTGAGAGCGTTACCACTTCTGTTGCTAGTGTTTTGATTACTTTTCTCCCAACTACAATCAATCCAATAGCCATGCCAATCCCGCCTACGAGAAGGGGAACAACGTATCGCGGAATTATCGTGAATCCTAAATCGTAAACTCCTTGGAACTCGGGTAGAACAATTAGGGGCGCGATAGCATTAGCTACATCGTTTCCTCCTCTGCTTAGCGATGTTATTATCAAAAACCCGGCTAATAGATAGGATGCAATTTTATCTTGTCGTTCAAGGGCAGTAAATCCTTTTGCACGTCCTTGTATGCGTCTGACGACTGCAAATATTCCTGCAGCAAATACAAACCCAATCAGTGGTGATAGGATCCATCCTGCAAATACCTCAAAAACTACATACCAATCGATAACTCCGATCCCCCACTCAGAATACCCAAATACTGGGGCAAAGATTGCTACGCCGAGCACAGAACCAACAATACATTGAGTTGTGCTAATTGGTAATCCCTTTGAAATTGAAGCAATAAGTAACCATATTGCCATAGCTATCAGGATAGCAAAGACCATCTCTATTGTGAGTATCATTGGCTCGCTACCGCCACCCACTAGATCTGAACCAACTTTCTCTGATACATTGCCACCTAGAAGAACCGCCCCAATAACTGTGGTAATACCACCAATAATAACAGCTGCTCGAACTGTGAAAACATTCGCTCCAACAGCCGGAGCCATAGCTTCGTCATTACCTCCAATAGAAAAGGCAACAAGAAAACTGATGACGAGCAGGGCTCCTAGTATCAAAGGTTCCAATTCAGAAGATCCTCCGACTAAGAATGCCTAACTGCAATGGTTCGAATGAAATCCCCAGTTTCTTCTGCTGTGATTGCAACTTTCAGTATCCGCTCTGAGATTGCACGGAACAAAATGATCTCTTTTGAACTGAAATCATCATTATTAAAGAGACGTTCAAGAAGATCGAACTGAATATCTCTTGCTTCTTCTCTAACTTTATCTATTTTCAGAGTATATTCTGTAGATTTTTCAAAGTCAGTAAAGAGATACTTGATTGCATCTTGCAGTAAGTCTGAACATATCCATCCCTTTTTTGCGATATCATGGATTTCCTTAGGGGGTTTATAGTTTCGACCAATCAACATCATCCTTACTGCTTCCTCCGCAGCATCAATGACACTATCCATATGGATTACAAGTTGATGGCGATCTTGAGTTTGCTGAGGCAGATAGGCTCTTTTTGAGAATATTTTTTTGAAAAGCTCATCCTTAACCTCATCAGCTTCACGCTCAAGAGAAATAATCTCTGATTGGAGATCATCCAAGTTTTTCTTTTTACCCTCATCCCAGTCATCTGCACATACGTTTAGCTTTGCACTTGCTGACTGAAGTGCCTTGCTTAGTTTAAGGAGTAGCTTGTCAGCTTCCTTTTGGAGTTCCTTATCACCAAGCCCGAATATTTTTGAGAACGTACCCATTTGTCTAACCACCTTGACAAATCTGAATTTAATCTGGTATTAGCACACTAATGTTGTAAAAGGAACAAATAGACCTTTTGACAGATACTAAATCTAGGAATTTGTTTCAAGGACAGCTCGAATTCTGACTATCCCTGCTCCAATCTTCTTCTGCTTGGCGATTTTGAACTTTCCAAGGACTGCTGTGGATTCTACATGTGGTCCACCACAGAGTTCTAGACTGAAATCTCCAATATTGTACACTGAAACTTCCTCACCATAATTCTCTTTGAAAAAGGCAAGTGCACCTTTTGCAATTGCATCATCATACTTCATGAATGCTTGCTCAACTGCAATATCTTGAGCAATTACATCATTAATCATCTTCTCTACCTGCTCCACCTCATTCGGTGTCAGTTTCCTTGAGAATGTGAAGTCAAATCTGAGCCTCTCATCAGTGATATTGCTACCGTTCTGTGTTACTTCCTTTCCAAGAACTTTTCTTAGTGCTGTTTGGAGAAGATGAGTTGCAGTATGAAGCTTGGTGATTTCCTCACTGTGGTCTGCTAAACCACCCTTGAATTTACCCTGAGTTGCCGTCCTCGATTTCTCTCTATGCTCTTCGAACTGCTTTGTAAACTGCTCCATATCTATAGCAATGCCTCTCTCTTCTGCAAGGTCTCTTGTCATCTCCAGAGGTAATCCAAAACTTGTGAAGAGCAGAAAAGCATCCTGTCCTGTGATTGTATTCGATTCTTGGAATATTCTATCAAATCTTCGTAAAGCCTTGGTCAGTGTCTTCCTAAACTTCTCTTCCTCTGCTTTGAGATTCTTAATGATAAACTCTTGATTCCTCACGACCTCTTTATAGACATCTTTGAACATGTCAACTACAATATCTGTGAGGTCCATCATAAAGCCCGTTCCAATATCCAGTCGATCTGCACTATGTATTGCTTTTCTTAGAAGGCGTCGAACAATGTATCCTTGCTCAACATTAGATGGACCAATCTGTCTGTCATCAGCCATTATCATGATAGCAGATCTTACATGATCCGCAATGATACGAATCTGGGTATCTTCTTCTTCTGAAAACTCTTCCATCGATGAGAGTTCTTTGATTTTCTCAATTAGTGGTATGAATGCTTCTGTATCGAAAACTGATGGGACTCCCTGAAGCATAGCCGCTGTTCTTTCAACACCCATTCCCGTGTCAATACTCTGCTGCTTTAGAGGAGTGTATTTACCATCTTCACTCTTGTTGAAAACAACGAATACATCATTCCAGACTTCAACGAAATGACCACAATGACACCCAGGTCGACAATCGGCTCCACACTTTGGTATCTCATCAACCTCAATGAACATCTCTGTACAAGGTCCACAGGGGCCACTATTTCCTGCTATCCACCAGTTGTCCTCTTTTCCCAAGAAGTATATGCGCTCATCTGGAATACCAACACTTTTCCAGACCTCTGCTGCTTCATCATCTCGAGGAGAGTCCTCATCCCCTGAGAATACAGTGACTGACAACTTGTCTGGGTCAAATCCTAACCATTTCTTTGAGGTAAGAAACTCGAAGCTCCATGTGATTGCTTCTTTCTTCCAGTAATCTCCGAGACTCCAATTACCCAGCATCTCAAAGAAAGTAAGATGAGTTGTATCTCCAACTTCGTCAATATCAGTTGTACGAATACACTTCTGAAAATTGGTGAGCCGAATACCTTCAGGATGTGTCTGTCCTAATAGATATGGGACAAGCGGGTGCATTCCTGCTGAAGTAAACAGTACCGATGGATCATCCTCAGGAAACAGTGAAGCTGATGCTATAACTGAATGCCCTTTCTCTTTGAAGAATTTGAGATACATACTTCGCAATTCACTGATTCTCATTTTGCACCAACTCTTTGAATAGCAATTAGAGTGGTCATTTCGTTACTGATTTTAATGCTTTCGAAGGATACAAATCAAGAGAATTAACTAGGTCAAAATCAGACCGGTAGGAGTCATCCTAAACTTCCTTAGCCTATCCGATACCCACGGATATTTGTCTAGCCAGTCTAAGAATCTATCATTTGATACGATGTCTGCATTTCTTTTCTGTGCAATTTCAAAGATTTTCAAATCATCATTTGTTCCCCGAGGAGCACGTACCACATCTATTTCGTTCATTAATGTCATTAATGCATCAGGACGGTCTATTTTGTGAACAAGAGCTGCTGAAATTACGAATACTGGTTTGTATCCTCTGCTAGCAAGACTGCGCTGAGCCAGTAAGATGTTGTTCACTTGTGGCTTTCCGTTTGGCGAGAGGTGATATGCAACATTGTTTCCATCAACAATAACAGTCTTTTTTCCTCTCTGAGGAGTCCTGGATGTTGCTGAACGAGCTCGCTCACGACATCTCTGGATATGCCTATCAAGGACATCACGATTGAAGAGCCTATCACAATGTGGGCACCGTGCTCGTTTTGGCAATTTCTAGAACCTCTTGTTTGCTGTTGATGATTTTCGGCCGATACTACCGTATAAACATAGAGCGGATTAACCATTACTACGAAATGTAAGAAAATATGTAAGATTTACTATTAAGAAAATGACCTATCCCTTTCATCGAACAGTTCACTCACAATTGTAAGATATGTGTGTCCTAAACATAGAGTCTTTGACAAGAAGAGTGAAATATCAAAAATGCGCATTTTGTCAGTAACTAAAGGTAGTTAAGTACAATTTGTAACTAATATGCGGCGTCTTGTGTTTCCGTAGTGTCCTCCTCCCGGTGGCTATTTATCGGTGGCCAGACGCCACTTATTTTGAATCAAATCAGAAATGTCATTAAATAGAGCCATCCTGTTCCGATAAGCAGATGGATAATTGCTAGAGGTGTTGCAATCTTAGCGAATGCTTTGAAACTAATTGGATCATGCTCATCCTCAGACATCGCCATAGCAAGCAAATTTGCTGGAGCCCCGATTGGTAGTAAATATCCTCCCACGTTCACGGCAAATATCAGAATCGCTGGAAAGACAGGTGATGTTGCTGCTAGACTAGATGCAATAGGTGCGAGAATTATTGAAACTGGTATGTTGTCAATGATTGCAGAGAGTAACGCAGGAACCCAAACGAGAAATGCAACTGCACCTCCAGTATCTCCTGCTACAACTGCACTAACACCAGCTCCAATATCATCAATAAAACCAACAATCTTCAGTGCTGCCACAAGCCCGAAGATGCCAATCAGGAAGAAAACTGTGTTCCAGTTGATTTCCGCTAGAATGTTCTCTACACGTTCCCGTGTCATCAAAAGTACGGTGAATGCAACAATAATGGCAACCAGAGGTGGTTCAAGGCCGGATCCTTGTCCAAAAGTGAATGCGAGTGTCAATATTGCTATTGCTACAAGTGAAAGGTAGAAATCACTTCTTGATTTAATCATGTGCTGTGGTACTACTACAAAGACTTCGTCTACTATCTCTTCTTCGGTATCAACGAGTTGCTCCTTGAAGACTCTACGCAAAATAAAGAGAGTTACAAATAGCAGGATTACTGATAGAGGCATAAGAAGAACAAATAGAAAACCTGCATCAAAGCCAATAACACCTGCTCGAAATACTTCTTCTGCAATAACCAGATTTGGGACAGCACCAACAATTGATGGGATGGAAGCGAAATTACAAGTAATTGCTTCACCTATCAAAAATGGTTTGAAGTCTATCTCTAGTGCCTTACACACCTCAATTGTAAGAGGTCCCATAATCAATATTGTTGAAGTTGTATCAAAAACTATAGACACAAAAAAGACGAAGACAATGAACACTGTGAACAGACGTTTTGTATCGCCTCCCGTTGGTCTTGCTAGAGTTAGTGCAATATATTGAAACATTCCAGAATGACCCGCAACTGATACTATCGCCATCATCGAAACGATGAATAGTATCGTACTCCATTCAATACTGTGAACTAACGTGTTGAAATTTGTACCATAACCCCAAAGAACAAGACCTGCGAGCCCCATTCCTGTCATAGACATTGCCGCTCGATTTACCTTCTCACTTGAGATGGCTAGATAGGCACCAATGAATACTAGGATGACTAGAGTTCCCACGGGTTCTTGCATGTTCTCACTTCATTTGTTCCATTCTTTGCTATTTGTTGCACACATCCGCTGTGTAACCATAGCTGCTCTTAATGATAGCTATCCGAAGAATAGCATATTGACTAGTACTAGGTATACACTCCCTATTACAAGATGGATAATTCCTAACAGTGTTCCAATTTTCACAAACTCGATGAATGAAATTGGATCATGTTCCCTCTCTGATAATCCTATTGCGACCATGTTTGCAGGCGAACCAAGTGGCGTGAAAATATAACCACCAATATTCACTGCAAAGATAAGTGCAAGAGGAAGAACTGGGCTCAATCCGCCAAACTCTACAGCAATAGGTGCAAGTACAGCTGACACAGGTAGATTGTCTAAAAATGCAGAAAGCATCGCTGGGATCCACATAAGAAATACAATAGCAAAATTGGCGTCATTACCCACGATTGGTTCTATAGCATCTTTCAATGCATCAATAAGACCTGTTATTTCGAGCGCACCAACTAGACCAAACAGCCCGACCAGAAAGAAGACAGTAGGCCAACCAACCTGGCTAAGGAACTCGTTTGCTCGTTCATGCGCTAAGAGGAGCAAAAATCCTGCTACGACAAGTGCAATCAATGGTGGAACTATACCAAAAAATGGTCCTAATGCAAAACCAATAACTAACAAAATGAGAGCCGCTGCAGAGATGTTGAAGTCCCATCGGTCTTTGATCATAGTCGTAGGATCAATCGAGAAAACCCTATCAATTCGAACTTCCTTTGTTTTCCCAAATGTTGAGCCATACCATCTCAGTAAGATTGGTAGACTAACAAGAAAGAGAATGATTGAGAGCGGCATCATAACTATGAAGAGAAACCCTGGATCCAAATGTGTTTTTCCTGCAATTACGAGATTCGGTACTGCACCAACAATAGATGGAATTGACGAAAAATTACACACAATCGCCTCTGAAATTAAGAACGGTTTGAAATCAATTTCAAGAGCTTTGCAAATCTCAATAGTGAGAGGCGCAGCGATAAGCATGGTTGAAACAGTATCAAAAAATAGACTGATTCCTGATACGAAAACAAGAAACGTGATGAAAAGTTTTCTGTGTTCGCCTTTACTTCTTGCTGCAATTCTCAACCCAAGATATTGGAATAGACCTGAAGCAGCAGCTACTCCTACGATTATACTCATTGCAATGATGAACATAATGGTGGTCCAATCGATGTGCGCTATGAGTACTGAAAACTCCACTCCACCGTAGTCAACGCCGGTAACTTCATAAATTTCCCAAGCGATGTATAGAATCACACCTACAATTGCCACGCCTAACAATGACATCGCAGTCCGATTCACTTTCTCTGTGGAAATGAGAATGTATGTACCAATGAAGACAACTAGGACCGCTCCAGCAATATTGTGAAGTGTAACCATATAGCCCGCAATAATAGTCATAATGACGACACCAATTGCGGCGATGATTTCCCAACCAGGTTTCTTCATTGTACTAGTCACATCTTTGGTTTTCTCTGATTAAAGCACAAAGCAGAGTGAATGGTGTAATTGCAACTCCTGCTCATTAATGTGTCGAGTCGAATTAGTGCCTTGAAGTAACATATGGAAGGTCTGCACAAATGTCACCTTTCACAAAATCTGGCACGTTGATACTCCCTTCTGTTATCTCTATCACGGCCACTGCATCTCTAACAAAATCGTCAAGCTTGTTACGGTCTGGTCTACCATACCCAAGTGGAACTGTGATTGCTGTTATTCCTCCAATACCCACCAAATTTCTAATATGGCTATGTCCAGATATTGATAGAATCACTCTATCATCTTTCTCTAGGATTTTACCTGTACTCTGAGCACCCATGAAAGCACTATGGAAATCCCATGGAAGACGATCTTTGTAGATGGTGAGGTTTCGAAAAGGTAGATGGTGTGAAACATAGACAATTTGAGAGATATTGTCGGGAAGGGTCGTGAGATCATATTCTAATTTACGATTGAAAAGATTCGTCGCTTCAAGATCACTATATGCCCAGTCTATTTTGAATAGATCATACCAAACAGCTCCACGATACTCTTTCTGCTTATAATGCTCCATAGGAATATCAAGTTCGGGACGTCTGAACGAGTAATCATACCAACCTATACTTCCAACAAATGCAGTATTTTCTTTAATATGAGGGCTATCTGGTAGATGAATGAAGCCATTCTTCTGACAAATATTGCCTACCTTTCGCGAGTACTTTTCTAGAGATCCTGGACCTCCCTCATCTTCAAACCAGATATCATGATTTCCTGCAACATAGAGATTTGCACAGCTTTCAATGTACAATTGTGAAAGAGAATCATCCAAGACACTCAGATGGTCACTTATGTCTCCAGCGATGACAAGGACATCGGGAGATATCTCCTCTACTCTTCGTTTGATACTTTCAAGGAGCTCTCGATCACCATCATCAGGAAGCACATGCAAATCTGATATGGCTGCAATCTTCAAGTCATCACGCTCAAATCTTGTAATTAGTGTATGATTGCGACGCTGTCAGTCCTATTCTTAAAAGCATACTTGCAGTTACCGTACGAAATATTTAATATTGTTAATTTTCACCAACATCTTTAGAGGAGCAAAGAAAATGACTAATCACATAATCACACTAAAATCAGAGGATGTTGAAATCTCGCAGGTCAAAACAGTGACAGATCAATCTGAAATTACTGATACTTATGCCCTCTACCTTGATGATGAAAGCCACTCCTTTGAGGGTATGGCTGAGAAGATTGTATTTCCATCGACTGAAGCTGAAGTTGCTGTGCTCATGAAAGAAGCATTTGAAGCGGGTACCGCTGTAACTATCCAAGGTGGAAGAACCGGATTAACCGGAGCAGCTGTTCCGCTTGGTGGTATTGCAATGAATCTTGAGAAGATGACTGATCTTCTATACATGAATTATACCCAAGATGAAAAACTCTATTCTATAGCAGCTGAAGCGGGAGCTACCCTTGAAGATGTGGTAAGAGCAGTTACCACCAAGAGTCTTGATGCTCTAAAAAGCAAGGGTACTAAACAACAGCAAGTGGCACTGTCTAGTTTCCTAGATGAGTCTGATACTTTCACTTTCCCTGTAGATCCCACTGAGATGAGTGCTTGGTTGGGAGGACTAGTTGCTTGTAATGCATCAGGTGCCAAGACATTCAAGTATGGTGCGGTTAGGGATTGGGTCTGTAGAATTAGAGTAGTTCTAGCTAATGGGGACATTCTTGATATCAACAGAGGCGATGTAATTTCTAAAGATGGAAAATTCATCATAACGTTGAGTGATGGCACTGATGTAGAGGTCGTTGTCCCTACCTATGAGATGCCAAAGACAAAGAATGCTGCAGGACTCTTTGCAAAACCCAATATGGATCTTATCGATTTGTTCATTGGTTCAGAAGGAATTCTAGGTGTCATCACCTTGGTTGAACTTGTACTCAACAAATTACCAGAAAATATCATGACGGTAATGGCATTCTTTCCAAGCGAAGATGATGCTGTGAATTTTGTATACGATATTAGATCTCCTGAGTCAATCGTGAAAATGTATTTTCTAGAGTACTTTGGACCAAATGCGATTAAAATGATTAAGGAAAAAGCAAGCTCCGCAGGAATCACGGTTCCAGCTATGAAAGATGATACAAAAGCAATTGTCTTCTTTGAGTTCTCATATACAGAGGATCAAATGGAGGAGATGATTATGGCTCTTGAGGATGTCCTTAACAAACATAACACATCATCTGAATCTAGTTGGGCTGGTTTAGACTGGACTGAGTTAGAGAAAATGAAGAAAGTTCGTCACTTCGTTCCAGAGGCTGTGAATGGTTTGATTGCTCAACGGAAAGCAGAGTATAGTGACGTACATAAAATCGGTACTGACATGGCAGTACCGGACGAGGCATTCCGAGATTATCTCAAATTCTATCGATCCACACTTGAAGAGCAGGGTATGGAATATGTCATCTTCGGTCATATCGGGAGTAATCACTTACATGTCAATATGATTCCTCGAAATAATGAGGAAGTCAAACAAGGTATGGATAACTACATGATGTTTGCAAAACGTGCAGTTGAACTCGGAGGAACTGTAGCTGCAGAGCATGGTATTGGGAAGCTCAAGCGAGCATTCCTTGAGGTAATGTACGGCCCAGAGGGCATCTCTGAGATGCAAGCAGTGAAGAAAGCTCTTGATCCAAAGTGGATTATTAACAGAGGAAATGTAGTTCCTGTACCGTTCCCCGAAACCTAGACATTCCTGGACATGGAGTCCGGAATGATGTTCGGTTCCTGTTTCATCGAGGCTGCATTGCAAATCTCGGAAGATTTGCTGTGTCTTACGGCCTCTCCGCAGGCGTTTTCAGTCTCCGGCAAACTGACGGCGACTAGATTCAGTGCGGCATTGAGATCCCTGTCGATTACTAGCCCACACTGTTCACACTCATACTCTCTCTCGGACAAAGAGAGTTCCTTCTTCCTGTGCCCACACTGTGAACACAGCTTCGAAGAGGGAAAGGTCCTAAATACAATGACCAGCTCAGAACCATACCACTGGCACTTGTACTCCAGTTGTCTTCTGAACTCGTATAAACCCACATCAGCTATGACTCGCGCTAACCTTCGGTTCTTCATCATTCCCGACACTCCCAGGTCTTCGATCACTATCTTACTGTGGCTCTTGGCAAGATAGGTCGTCAACTTGTGAAGTGTATCTTGTCGAACGTTGAAGATCCTCATGTACAATTTTGCAAGTCGTAATTTTGCTTTCTCGCGGTTCTTGCTCCCCTTCTGTCTTCGCGACAGACTCTTTGCGAGTTTTCTTAATTTCCTCAATCGTCTTCCCAGAGCTCGCGGGTTCGCATAGGTGGTGCCATTGGAGAGAGTGGCCAGAGTCTTCACTCCCAGGTCCACTCCCACTGGAGTTCCTCTTACGGGTTGGGTGTCAAGGATATTCTCCTCCACAGTAACCGAAACGAACCACCTGTTGGCCCGTCGTCGCACAGTGGCTGAGAGAATCCTTCCATTGTAGTAGCTCTTCCTCTTCTCCTTGAGCCGGACCTTTCCAATCCGGGGGAGCTGGATTGCTCTCTCATGGAACCGGATGGTTTCAGTCAGTCTGAATCTGTCCTTGACACCCTTCCTCTTGAAGCGAGGAAATCCAGTCTTCTTCTTCTTTCCAGACTTGAGTCCTCGATAGAAGTTCTGGAAAGCTTTATGGAGGTCTCTCAGAGCCTCTTGAGGTGCACACTTCGAGGTCTCGTACATCCATGGGAACTCTGTTTTCTTCAGGGAGTTGAGGAGCTTGTGCTGCTTCATGGCGTCAGTGAACCTGTCGTCACCCTGATTGTTCTTGTATCGTGCAATACGTTGTTCGAGACCCCAGTTGTATGCAAAACGAGCTACTCCTGCATGTTGAGCAAGGTGCGACCTCTGGATATTGTTGGGGTCCAGTTCATACCTGTAGGCTCTATTGATTAACATGCACTTTCGACATATGGTCTTGTGAGGAGCTTTTAAGCTCATAGAAGAAAAAATCTTTATTCAAGTGTTGTTTTCATTGATGTCCAGGTTCGTCCTGGATTTGCGCAGCTTTTCTTGTACCTGCTGATGTAAGCTAGTCCAAATCATTTCTGTGCCATGACCTCGGCATCCATCATTTTTGTGCAGAGGTCTGGCTCTTCAGCACATAATTTGTCCATATTTCGTACCCCAATCTGTGACCAATATTCTCGTATAGCATCCTCTATTGGCATTGAATTCTTAGTTTGGCATTCCACAATAGATTCTCTAATCCCTGTAACTAATTCATCTAGAGAGAGTTTTCTTATTTTTACTCTCGCCCAGAAATCGCAACCTTTCCCACGACAGGCACCCTTGACCATTACACAGTATAGGGCCATGACATAACCTCGTTTGAGTTAAGAGCTGCGAGATTGTGCTAATATTAAGCATTGTCTTAGGGATGTCACTACCTTACTCTTGAAATAGACCATTTTTTCCCATAATTAAAATCCATGGTGATTATTGAATGACTGATGAATCGAAATCTTCTAGCGGCGGTTCTAAGATACGGAAAGAGAAGAAGACCGTTGAGAAATTGATTCGTCTATATTGTGAGAAGAAGCATAAATCTTCTAGCAAAACTCTATGTTCTGAATGTCAAAGCCTGTTAGAGTATTCTGATCTAAGATTGGAGCATTGCCAGTTTCACGAGGAAAAACCGACTTGCCGGAAATGTCCTGTTCATTGTTATAGTCCAACAAAGCGTAAAGAGATTCGACGAGTAATGAGATATTCTGGTCCTCGACTTGCTCTGCGAGCACCAATGGATTGGATTAGGCATCAAATTAATGATAGAGATGATACTGACTCAGAAAGAGATGTGAATTAAAAAAACAGAGCTGTGAGTGTGGTATACCACACCCACAAATAGTGACTCTATTTGTACACAACTTCCACCAGATGTGCACTACAACTAATGCATGGATCAAAGGCTCGTACAATCATCTCGAACTTGAGTTCAATATTATCCATCTGATTGTTCGCGAGTAAATTCTCTCCACCCGTGCGAATGAATGCCTCGACATCATCAAGGAACATTGCAGTGGGTGTTATGAAATCTGCATATGTTGTTTTTCCATCCTTAATTTTATAGGAATGGATGAGTGTACCTCGCGGAGCTTCAACTGCTCCTGTACCAGAACCGGTTTCAGTTGTACGCTGAGCAATCTCAGGAGAATCACTTTCAAGTAGTTTGTCTACAATCTTGATAACATTCTCTAATGAGAAGACTTGTTCAACGGCTTGAGCAAAGTTGTTGTATAAGGGATTACGGTGCCAGCGTTCGTTGAACACCTTATCACAAGCCTCCTTTGCTTGACCAGTTAATCGGTCTCCTAGTAGAATGATACGAGCAATTGCACCTACCGTGAATGGAGTTCCGTTGTAGGTCCCTCGCTTTGCGAAGCTATGACTGACTGTTCTTTCGACGATTACTTTCTTGTAGTCCTCAACTGGGTGTTCCTTTCCATCAGATGTCAAGAGGAAATCCCCGTAGTAGTCATATCCATCATGAGGAGGTTTGCAACAGAGGAACTGAGTTTCTCGTTCCATGTGGTCTGGAATTTCAAGTCCTGCAAGTATGTCTATGGTTGCCATTGCAAAGGGCAATAATTCCTCTGCCTCTTCTTTGATTGCGATTAGAGCTTTCTTGCTTGGGAGTTTACCGAAGCCACCCAATATTGGATTCTCTCCATGAATCATTCTTCCGCCCATCATTCGCATTATCTTGTTACCGAATTTCTTCAGTTGTAATGCTTTGACAACAACATCGCCGTATTTGTCTGCCATTGCTACTGCATTATCATAACCAAGGAAATCTGGAAGAGCAAGGAAGTAGATATGAAGACTGTGACTTTCAATTATCTCACCATTATGCATTAGATGGCGATATTCCTGTGTAACGTGTGGAATTTTTACACCCAATGCTTTCTCAAGACCTCTCAAGGCTGCATATTTGTGAGATAGATTGCAGATTGCACAGATTCTGGGTACAATGCTTAGATCCTCTTCTGGTGTCTTACCGATAACCAACTCTTCAAAGAGTCGAGGACCTTCAAGTATTCGTATTTCTACATCGCTGATTTTATTTCCTTCAATCACAACCCTAATACCTCCATGTCCTTCAACTCGGGCTAGAGGCTCAATAACGATTTCTTTCTTTGACATTTTCTCTTCCTCCACAATCAAAGGTTCTCCAAATATTTCAGGATCTTATGTCCTCCATAGTTCCTGATTCGTCTTGTGATTTCTTTCTTCGACATTCCAAAACTCTCCAGGAGTTTGAAATGCTCCTTGAAATTACCGTCTTCTATTGGACCCCAGCATCCGACGCATGGAAGCCCATGACTTGGACAAACTGAATCACAGCCACCTGCCACCAAGGGGCCAAGACAGAACTTCTTGTCCAATAATAGACAATGGTTCTCATTCAGCTTACACTCATGACAGACTGGATGCGGGTTTGTTTCAGGAACTGCCCCATGAATCAGTCTAGATATGAGAGCAAACACCTGTTTCTGGTCTATTGGGCAACCTGGAAGATAGTAATCTACATCAACATAAGCATCAAGGGGTTTTGCTTCTACTGGTTTAATGAAGAACTTGACATCATCACCATATACCTTCTGAAGGCGTTTTTCGTACTTATTGTCACCAGTGTACATTGATTGGACTCCTCCAGCCACTGCACAGTTACCCATTGCAACAAGTATCTTGGCTCTCTTTCTGATATCGAGAATGTGTTCCTCCTCTTCGTCAGTGCTGACACTACCTTCCACAAAGGCTACGTCTAGTTCTCCTTCTGTGGGATTACTTGATGCCATCACGAAAGACTGGATATCCGTTGAACCAAATAGATTCAGAATCTCGTCTTCTGTATGGATGATAAGGAGCTGGTCTCCAGCACATCCAGTAAATCCATAGACACCAATCTTTGGTTTAGGAATTACTTTCTTCTCTTGTATTGAAGTCATCTAGATCAACTCCCTGAAGTGTAGTGTATCCCAGTATGTGAATACTGGACCATCCATACAAGTGTACAGGTGATCAAGAGCACAATGTCCGCACTTTCCGACACCGCATTTCATTCGTCTCTCTAGGGAGAGTTGAATCATATTTTTGGGAATATTGAGTTTGAGAAACTCGTCAATGACGAATTTGTACATCACAGGTGGACCAACTACCATTCCAATGGTATTCTGAGGGTCGATTTCTGGGAGGTTCTTGAATAATTTTGTAACGACGCCCTCACTTTCAGTCCACGAGTCATCGGCTTTGTCTACTGTATACATACAATCCAAATCTCTACGATCTTTTAGTTGGAAGAATTCATCCTTGAACAGAAACTGATTCGGATCGCCTGCTCCATACAAGAAAAAGACTCGCCCAAACTTGTCTCGATTATCAAGTACATAGTATAATATTGACCTCAGGGGAATGACTCCAAGTCCTCCCGCTGTAATAATGAGGTCCTTATTCACCATTTGATCTAATTTGAACCCATTTCCGTAAGGACCACGAATATAGATGATATCATTATCACGTTTCTGGAAGAATGATTCAGTCAGGGTTCCCACCTTTCTGACACCAAGTTCCAATATTCCTGGTCGACTTGGTGTTGATGAAATCGAGAATGGTGCCTCTCCAACTCCAGGAATTGACATCATGATGAATTGTCCTGGATTGTAAGTGAATGACATCGCACGATCCATGTCTACATGACGAATCTGGAAAAATCTATGATCTTCAATCAAGTCATAGTGTCGCACAATACGAGCTTGCTCCGGTTGGAATGGATTATCATGCATCTCGGACACATTCATTGTTTTGGCACCTCCCCTGAAACTAGCGCTTGCGACACCGTGACCACGTTGATATCAACTGGACATGTATCTACACAACGTCCACATCCAATGCAACCCGGTCTTCCGTACTCACTTCCGAAAGATTTCAGCTTGTGAGTATACCAAAGTTTCAATCGATCTGCACGGTCCCCTCTAAAATTATGACCCCCTGCGACAAGACTGTAATCTACAAACATACAGCTATCCCAGGTGCGCTCGCGACGTCCCGTTGTTTCATTCGTTACATCAAAGACATCTGAAACATTATAGCAATTGCATGTTGGACAAACCATAGTGCATTGACCACAGGAAAGACATTTCTCCGCAAAATATTTCCAAATCTCACTATTGTGACTAAGCTCCATGATATCAGGCATACTTCCGAAATCAATATCGAGTTTGAATACCTTATTTCGTTTCTCTCTCCATTCTATATATTTCTGGATATCTTCATGACTAACATCTTGTTCAAAGAAATCCTCTCGTTCGTGAATCATATCATACCCAAGGCTTGATCCTACCCACACTAAATAGAATTCTTCAAGATTCATGAAGAACAGATCGAAACCCTCATCCACAATATCAGTTCCAGCAGATCTGCATAATGAAGACTCTTTAGGCCAACACGAGAATCCTATGATTGCAGAATTTTCCCTTAGTCCAGCATAGTAAGGGTCTATTGGATCATTCAAGAAGATCTCATCCAGTCTTAGAACTCCATTAATCTCACATGGATGAACTCCAATTATTACCCTCTTCTCAATCATTGAGTAGTCAGGGTAGAATCCCTTTTCATTGAAATGGAGCATTGTAAACTGTTTGGGATTGAAGAGTTTCTTAACTGGTATCATTGGATGATGCTGATCATCCGATAAATCAAGCTCAGACACGTTCTCAACCCTGTCGTATTTCAATACACCATCCCGTTGTACCGGTCCGTATAAAGCTCCAAATTTCTCAAGACTCTCTAGGAATACATCGAGAAATTTAGGCTGCATTTTCAATATTCTCATGTATGATACCCCGTTCAGTTTCGCTATGTGAAACGATGATTTCGGAGACCTAACGGTTAAGGCTTTTTCTCTAGAAACCCTATTTATTCGAATCAATATTCATTTCAAGAATGGGGTGTAACTCACTAGAATTCCTTAATTAATTCGCTGGGGTTCTTATACCTTCATACGGATACAATCATGAAACACAAAGATTGAGGTTAGAGGTTATAGATGATGGATGCCGCGAAAAACACGCTTGAGTTTGGGAAAGATTGGAAGGGAATGCTGAACTTTCTAGCACAATCAGAGAGTCTTGTGGATGTCTATCTGTGTGCAAGTGCCTATGGTCATGCTGATGATCGCGAGGAAATGGTTGATGAAACCCACAGGGTGCGTATCATCTATGTTGGCGAGGATTACTGTATCGTAGGACCGAGGAGACCCGTGCACTCAAGTGTCATCCCAATGGGTTGGATTTCCATGATTCGAATTCATGATGATAGTGTAGGAGCAGAAATGGTAAGTCTTGTCAGTGATGCGGAGTCCGACTCAGCTGAACATGAAGAATATGACCAAGAGTAAAAGTGGTGGCTCACTCTAGTACATATTTCAGTGGTTCGACCTACTTAAATGAATAAATCCCCCATTTGTTTCTGTGATTGAGTAATGCCCTTTACACCTTATCACTTCGGGCCAGGATTATTGCTAGGTGTACTATTCTTTCCATTTATTGATCTATCAACTGTTTTAGTCGCTAGCGTTATTCTTGATCTAGAACCTCTTGCTGTGTTGTTTCTCAGCTTACCTTTACCACTACATGGATTCTTTCATACCTATCTTGGAGCAACTATTGTTGCCTCTCTTCTTGCTCTCGCAATCTGGCCATTCAGAGGATATCTCAACAAGATTGTGACAGTCTTTGGAATGCACCAAGAGTCATCATTTCGGCATATCTTCCCTGCGAGCATAATCGGAACTTATTCACATGTCTTTCTCGATTCTTTCCTCTATGCTGAGATGAATCCTTTTTACCCGCTTCTGGGGAATCCATTTCTTGGTATTGTACAAGGTGCATTTGTTTACAATATCTGTGTCATCTTTGGTCTATTCGGAATCGGAGTTTACATTCTTCGCATTTTGTACTTTCAATTTAGACCAAAACAGGAATGGATTGAAGGTGATGTATTTTCTGAACCATAATGATATCACTTGATCTTAACAATTGATTTTCCTAGTGTTGTGGCTTCTTCAAGTAAATCGGACTGTGTTTTAGCTTCTCCCCGCTCATGTACTCCTGGAGCGAGTAAAGTACCAATTTGCTTCATTCCTAAGTAGGCAAAAATATCTTCAAACATTCCTAAAACGTGTTGAGCGGTCTTAGGATTACTTGACCCCATGGGTATAACTAGGACAGCTTTTCGCTTTCTGAAGAAATCCTGACTAACACCATACCACCGGTCAATGAATGCCTTTAGCTGCGCAGTTGGTCCCCACCAATAAACTGGTGTACCTAATATCCAGACGTCACTCCCTTTCATCTTGGATAACAAATCTTGCATATCGTCTTTTTGGATACATTTCCCAGTACGCTTACATGAGTCACATGCTCGACATGGTGATACATCTAGATGGCTGAGTTTCACCCTTGATATCGTTGCTCCTGCTTCTTCTGCTCCAGCTAACATAGCATCGAGAAGAATTTCTGTGTTTCCGTTCCCCGAAACCTAGACATTCCTGGACATCGAGTCCGGGATGATGTTCGGTTCCTGTTTCATCGAGGCTGCTCTCTTCAGATCCAGAGAATCTGTCAAGAGTCTTACTTCCTCTCCGCAGGCGTTTTCAGTCTCCGGCAAACTGACGGCGACTAGATTCAGTGCAGCATTAAGATCCCTGTCGATTTCAAGCCCACACT
>SDBU01003762.1_pt1 | contig 19123 bp, 26 predicted proteins | sample 2277071 | NCBI WGS metagenome assembly SDBU01 (sample SAMN10397929, study PRJNA504765) | marine sediment metagenome | isolation source: marine sediment core GS08_GC12, 126 cmbsf | place: Arctic Ocean: Gakkel Ridge, Loki's castle | collected 2008 | reverse complement strand
GTTATAGATATTAAAACCGAGTCCGGTGGGACCGAACACGCAACGGCCGTTGTTATTGCATCCATTAATAAATCGGCTAATACTATTACCATAACAGGCACCATATCGTCAGTTGTAGCAGACGACCTTCTTTACAGAGAAGATTCAGATGCCTACGAGATGATGGGGTTGCACGGGATAGTAGACGATGGTACTGTAATTGATACATTACAAGCTATTGCTGGCTTAACAGTAACAGAATGGCAAGCTACAAGAAATCACGGCGGTGGAACCAGAAGGGACTTGACACTCGATAAAATGCAAAAACCATTTACGGATGTTGAGGAACAGGACGGTAATCCTTCTATCATCATATCAACTTTTGGTTTAAGAGATGCGTATAGCGATTTACTGCAACAGGCAAAACGGTTTGTTAATACCCTTACACTTGAAGGGGGCTATAAAGCCATAACATTTAACGATACACCATTAACACCTGACACATATTGCAGACCTAACAGTATGTATTTCTTACGAGAGTCTCAACTGGCTGTCCACAGGCAGTCAGATTTTGATTGGGCTGATGAAGATGGCAAGATTCTCTACAAGGTTCGTGGTAAAGATGCCTATGAAGCTTTCATGTACTATGACGCCGAATTAGCGACTTTCAGACGAAACGCACACGCTTGTTTATTAGATGTTGAATAGGAAATAAGAGGTTTTTATAATAGGGGTGAAGTTTTTCCTTTAGATTGAGGTAACTTGGTCGCAATAAAACTAACCCCTTGTCATTATGCCATTTACAACAATGCCAAAACTTATTCCCGGCCGACACCGAATAAATGAATATATCCGGGATATGGATAAGTATAACAGTGATTTGAAAAAATCCAAAGAGAATGATTTGTCCCGTAATGTAATAGCAGGGGCGAAGGATAATCATAAAAGAATATTTAGGATTCCATCATTCGGCTCAAACAAAGAAATTCGTGAGAGTTACGATAGAATAGATTGGAGTAAATAAATGACTGGCCAAAAGGCAGTTGACGCCATAAGATTAAATATTGGTGAACCTACGGAGGCTAATAGTAGGTGGACTGATGTGCAGATTTTGGCTATGATAAACCGAATGTTCCCTGTGTTTGCCCGTCATATTAAATCACCAACAGAGAAATTTACAATTAGCGGTGGGACAGTTGCAAAACAACAAGAATATGACCTTACTGCTAATACTATTGAAGTTTATACTATTACCTACGACGGACAATTCATTCCAAAAATGGAGTGGCGTGAAATTGTGAAATATACCACATCAACCCCAGTTTATAGTTCGCCGGATGTATGTTATTTCAGAGATGATTTAGCAAATAAGAAATTGGGATTTTGGCCAATCCCAAATGTAGCAAGTATAGTAATACAGGGAAATAGAGTTTACCCTCCGGACGCTATTGCAGTTGGCGGCAGTATGCCTTATATTGAATCATACCAGGAAATGTTAATTGATTTAGTTACACATAAGTTATTGTTACCGGATTTTGCCAAGAAATCGCTTCCGTTTAAAGCAAATTACGAGAATGAAAGGAGGCAAGCAAGCCTTGATAAAAAAGCTGACATGCAACCAGATTATGTAGATTACATAGGGGAGGAGTAATTATGAAAAAGTTGTTAATTTTAGCAGTTTTGGTATCAGTCTATTGTTTGGTGGGTAATGTTTATTCAGCACCGCCAGTAGAACAATATAGGGTCCATTTAGGTTCAACGGTTCCGTTAAGCATTAGTTCTCACACAGCGACCTATATTCCCGCAAGGCAAAGAGTTTATATTGAAATTTACGCCCATTCTGATAATACAGGTGATGTTTATTATGGTTTTATAAGTGGAAGCACAACCACCATACATAATACCGGTTCCTTGATAGAACCTGGGCAGAATTGGTGGCAGGTTCGTTATTCAAGTGGAATTTATTTAGTTGGCGAACAAGACTTAGCCGTCCAAAAGGTTTATATAACGCAATTTCTTAAAAGATAAAATTTAGGAGGCAGTCAGAATGAAGAATGTTATAATTTTAATTACTCTATTTTTATGTGTATCAGTAGTGTGTGGAGAGAGGGATAGTCCTTATCTGAATCCTGCTAATGTTACTGCTAATACAACTGGGATTGCCACGAATGTAACCAATATCGCCACGAATGACGCAAATATAAAATCTACTCACACTTACTTATTTACTAAAATTGCCAATTCTAGGGACAATTTAGCATTAAGTTTTGATGGGATAAATGACCGTGTTTTATGTGGCACTGATTCAAGTCTAAAAATTTCTTCTGAAAATATAACAATAGATGCGTGGATAAAAATTGACTCTTATATAAATGGATACAATACAGTTGTATCTAATTATGGTAGTACTACTTATGGTGGATATAGATTCTATGTGAGGAGTACCCATTATCTTTATTTTACTTATCTGAATGTAGAGGGTACTATTATTACAGTCCTTTCAGATGATACTCTAACTTCACCGTATGAATGGAATCATGTTGCAGTAACTATGAATAATGATACTATTATTTTTTACATAAATGGAGTTTATGCAGGTGGAGATGACAAAAACCTTAATATACATCAAACAATTACAAGACCGTTTGAAATCGGAAAAGACTATCAGCATAACTATTGGTTTAATGGTAAAATAGATGATGTAAGGGTATACAACATAACATTATCCACCGAACAAATAGTTAATAACTATATTTCTACAACACCGGTTACTACTAACGGATTGGTAAGTTGGTGGAAATTAAACGGGAATGCAGATGATTTTATAGGCAACAATCACGGTACTATATACGGGTCTACTTGGTCTTTTAAATTAGGAACTAAACAAATAGAGAAAGATATTACTACAAACTATGTGGACGCTCAATCTACTTTTACTTATATTGCCATAAATTTTATCAATAAAGATGGTAGTATTCCTATGACAGGCACATTAGAAGTGGGAATTATTACTTCAACTTCGGGAACAAGTGGTATAGTTATATCTACAAATGTAGATGCTACAGGATATACTATTACTGCCACAACTTTCCATGCGGTAGGTTCTGGATATCTTATGAATGGGAATACTGCTATAGATAAGCATGGTGCCATATATGCACATACTCCTAATGCTGTTGCGATAACAGTAGGGACTGGGGCTGTTGGTGTTAATTACATAATAAGATTTGATGGTGAAGATAGTGATGGTGATATAGAATGGGACCATGATAGTGGTCCCGATGGTAAATTTATACTAAATTGTGACCTTGAATTAGATGGATGTATGCAAATTAACGGTTCTTTTTCTTTAGGATATGAAATAACAACTGATTCGGTTACATTAACATCTTCAAGTGGAACATTGGTATTTTGTAATAAAGCAACTCCAATGGAGATTGATTTACCCGCCGCTTCGGGTAATGCTGGGTTAATGTTTACTATCAAACAGATTGGAGCGGGTGCAGTTAGCATTGACGCAAATGGGGGAACTATAGATGGGAGTGACCCATTGACACAGGTTGACGCACAGTATGATTATGTAACAATAGTTTCCGACGGAACTAATTGGTCAATAATAGCAGAGAAAGAAAATTAAATAAAATGAAATGGTTAATTTTACTGATAGTTTTATATCCGACTATTTTGTATTCTGCACCGCAAATTGAACAGTATAGGGTTGAAAAAGCAAGTACTACCCGTGTTATTGTTTCATCTTCATCGAAATCATATTTTGGATATACGGTTGGTAGGTTAAAAATAGAAATACTAAATCCTTTTAGTAATAGTGATAGGGTTTATTTTGGGTTTAATAGTGCGACCAACCTACCAGTTGATGGTGTTGATTTAGAACCAGGACAATCATGGTGGACATTAAATTATTCAAGTGGAATATATTTTCAATGTGGCGTTGGGATTTCCACGCAACCGATAAAAATTATAGAGCATTTAAAAAAGCCGTAATACCGGTAATTTTATTATTTTTTTGTTCTTTGCCATACGCAGAATTTGGACAGGGATTTGTTACTACGGAAGGGTTATTGTCAAAAACATCAGCACAAGCGAATTTCCAGCCAATTTCAACGCAAACTTTTGCGAATCAGGGTGATGTTGAGTTATTGGAAAAATCCACCGGGCAAATACAGTTAGAGGTAGACGAAAATACAACCAATGTAGGATTCCTGGGAGGTACTACTACACAGTTGGACGCAGATAAATTGGATAAATCGTCAGCAACATCAACCTATATGCACCAGAATGTTGATTATACCCAATATCCCACAACTGGTGCTCATAGAGGTACACAAAGATTTGAAGTATATAGAGGGCAATATATAGAATTTGGGAAGAATGTAGGTAATTATCCTTATTTGAAAGTTGGGGAATACTTAATAGATAATCAAGGAGGAGGGGGGACTAATTTCAAATTAGCAGGTAATACAAAATGGAGCGTAAGTCCTGATTATTTCTATATATTTAAAATTCTTGCAATGAGTGAACATATTGATTTGAATAGTAATTATGCAAAAGAAATTGATTATTTAGATTTTGGTGCTTCTAACGATTGGCGGATAAAACGGTTTAAAGCAAATCAGGGTGGATTAGCAGATGGTGATAATTTTATGGTAAAAGGTGGAAGTGTAACTGTGCATGGCAGGGTTAAAATTGGTAATGATACAACAGGATATGTGGAAATAGGTGGTAGTGAAATATCAAGAGATAGCACCAGAGATATGAAAATAAAAAATACTGTTACTGCTGGGGTTTACGCATTAGATTTTGATGGTGTTAGTGATTATGTAGGATATACAGCAGGTGCAATTAGCGGAGATATAAATGGTGCGTCAGGGGTTACAGTAGAATGTTGGCTTAAAATAGAAGATACACCTTCTGATGGAGACGCTGTAAGTATTTATGCAAGGTCTACAAGCAATACCTATGGTGCCCAATGGAATGGATTTATTTTTAAGATTAAAACAAACGGTGAATTGTGGGCTTATGGTAGGAGTATATACTCTGAAGGTATCGAACTTGCTGTAAGTTCCGTTCTTACAGAAGGTGATTGGATTCATATTGCTGTGGCTTATGATTATGCTAATGATAATATTACAATTTATATAGATGGAGACGAAGATGTAAGCACTGCTGTAACTTTTAATGAAACGAGTTATACTGATTCTGGGACACATACAACTAAAGACGCATTAGGGTTATCGTGGTCAAATACTATTTATAATCCTTTTATGGGTATTATAGATGAATTTCGTATGTATGATGTAATTTTAACTTCAACTGAAGTAAAAGAAAGTTATGATAATAAAGCAGTACCTACGGCAAGAACCGGTGATTTAATCCTTCATTGTAAATTAGATGAAGGTGCAGGAACAGACGCATTAGATGAAACAGCAAATGATAATGACGGGACAGTAAGTGGTGCAGATTGGGTTACTGGATATGTACCAACAACAGGAATATCTTTGCAGGATTTCTTTACATTGAAAGACGGTAGAATTGCAGAAATTAACAGTCTTTATCTTTACCCTGCTTCAGCAGGAAGTTGCAGTTTAGGGTCTTGTGATTTATATTTCAAAGAAGTATTTACAAATGACCTTAAAAGTAAAGGGAGTTTAGGTATTTATCTTGATAACAATAATGATGGGACTGACACTTTTGATATTTATGACGGAGTAAATGCTAATATATTTAGTTTAGCCGAATCGGGGGCATTAATATTACAGGGGAGTGTTGATTTTAATAGTAATGATATAACAGAACTTGACCAACTATATTTTGATTCAGCAAATACCATATTGATAGAAGAAGGAAATCCAAATGAACTTATTATGGGTGATAATGATGGATTCGGTCCCGGACATTTCAGCTCTTTACCTACATCGGGATTTAGAAAAGGGATATTTATATTTAATACAACCGTAGATAGGATGTATTATTCTACTGAAACAGTAACATCAGCAGATAGTTGGATACAAATACCGTAGGAGGAATTTATGAGAAAGCTACTAGGATTAGGTTTATTGATTGTTGTTATAATAGCAGGGTTAGTTTTGGCACAAACCATACAGAAGGTAGAATTTAAGAAAAGAGTTATGGCTTTACTCGATATTCCTATGATACAGATAAGTGGTTGGAATGATGAAACATATGTGTATGTTCTACATAGCAAGACAAAACTGGATTTAAGTAAATTACAGGGAAGTGTAACCGAATACTTTGGGACTACTGTTGAAAGTGGTTGGAAAGTCCCAGATGGAGAAACGACCTGTGTTGCTATATCAGGGCAAATCGAGGAGAAGTAAATGGATACAAGTTATGGTATTTTAGGGTTACTGGCAGTTCACATTATTTGGGATTGGTTGAAAGGTAGAAAAAATCAACCTAACCCCTACGGTTTTTTGAATATTAGAGACCATCACAAAGAGATGGTAACAAAATTAAATGATATACACGATATATTGATAAAAATTGAAACACTTTTGGGGGATAGGAAATGAACACAGTTTGGATAATTATTGGAATTCCAACATTATTTTTTTAGTTGGGGGGATTGTAGTATTTTTCTCATTTTTTATGTCTTTGGGTATGGATGGTTAAATAGAATGTGGAAATTAATTTTAATACCATTATTTATTTATACAGAAATTTCTGTTAGAGATGCCAATATTGAACCTAATCCTTTTGACCATTATTTAGGAGCCGGGGTTAAAAATGAATATTACGATATTAAAGGATATAATGAAAGGGAAAATGGATTGTATTATCGTGGGGGTAGAGTTTACATTCAACCAGTAAAGTGGGTTGAAGTTGAGCATCGCTGTAAAGAAGCAAAAAATATAGATTGGCAGAGTTTACGGGTAAAAAAGGAAGTATTATCAGACATCTATATTGGTGGAAGTGCTAATACGCAATCTTGGGGAGAAGCACAACCTTTAGGATATGTTGCATATAAAACGAAAAATATAAAATTGTCAGTCGAGACTAATTTGATAAGGACAATAATCAATGCGGAAATGGAATACTTGGTTCCCTGGAAAGGGGTACTTTTGGGACCTTACTTTGAATGGAGTAGTGTTGATGAAGTCAGGTCTTTCTGGTTGAAACTAAAATTAAGCTGGGAGACTAAAAAAAGAAAGGGGAGGTAGAGTAAAATGTTTGAAAATGTTTTTAATGGAATGAGTTTTATCCCTGATACTCCGGTAATGTTAGCTATATGGGTATTAGGTGTAGTTGCATTTGCAAAGAAATACATACCACAGGAAAAATGGGACGAATATTTGCCGATACTATCTATCGTCATATCGGCGGTGATTGGGTCTATGTATATGACGGTACTCGACGGTGTATTTGTAGGATTAGTAGTAACAGGTTGCGTAAAAGAAGCATTTGAATTTGCAAAGAAAATGGGAGGTAAGTAAGTATGACAAAAAAGGTATTGTGGGTAATAATTGCAGTATTGTTCACGATTTGCTTGGTTGCTGTATATAATTACAAAGTAACTTGGACGAAGTACCTGCAAGTAAAAGCAGAAATTGGAATATTGGAAATTGCTTTAAAGAATCCCAGTATAATTGAAAAACCTATAATTCGATATAAGACTATTCCTGCGAAGAAAATTGTTGTAACGAAAGTTGTTGAAAAAAAGGTTGGACTAACACAGAAAGAAGTTGACGAGTATTTAGAGTTAATGAATTACTTATGGGATAACCAGGAAACCACGCCACCCAAAGAAGTGGAAATAAGGGTTGAGAAAATCAAAGAAATAATAACTGAATTAAAACCTATGGAAATTGACGAGATGAATAATTTTCTTGCTCAAATGAATATGATGTTTACGATTGAGCAAGGCGAAGGTGTCGAAGTTGAATATATAGGCGGGAAGGAAACGATACCAATGGTACCAGTGGGATATAAAACAGCGACAGAAGATAATAGACGGTTTTTACTGGGTGCTGATTATACAAATAAAGAAGATTTATATTTGGATATTCAGTATAAGTTTTTCAAGAACATTGAATGGTATTTCGGTGGTAAAGTAGGATATAATTTCTCTGACGAGAAAGATAAAATTAGATATGGCGTGAGAAGTGCAATCAGATTTTAATGTAGTAAAATTACTACAATCAAAGAAGTAAAAAAAGGAGGTGAAAAGAAATGAGAAAATTACTATTAGGTTTAGTAGTAATCGCTATTTGTTGTGGTGTAATTTTTGCAGATACAACTGACTCAATCATTCAGAAGACGGCGATAACATCAATGCCAGCACAAACAAGTACTGTTCGTAACGCCAAAGATTTATCAGCAAATTCCACGACATACAATTTGGCCGTTGGTACAACAACTGTAGTGGCAATAGCGGCCAGAAGTGATAGGGAAAGGATTTACATTATCAATAAGTCAACGCCGAGAGTTTATTTACTTACCTACACTAACGCAACGGCAGAAGTAGTTAATAATTCTGGGTTAGAGTTGGAAGGAAATCTCACTACCGCAGATTACGAAGAAAACAAGTTTGTTGACGATATTTACACAGGCGCATTTTCGCTTATACAGGATTTTGCAGAAGAAGGACTCTATGGCGCCGTTATCAGCACTGTAACTGTCATAGAAATATGGTAAGAAGTTGTATAATAAAAACCGAATAATCGGGAGGTGAAAAAAGTGATGAAGAAATTAATTGTAATGAGTTTTGTTTTAGCTTTACTTGTTGGCGTAACTTCTTTTGGTATGGCGGCTGATACAGACGAAAATAGGAAATCTTTGAATTGGAACCAGCCTGTTAGAAATTCAAACGAATTATGCGGGTTTGCTTCAAGTTACGCATTAACGCCAAGTACAACGACTGTAAAAACTATTGCGGCCAGAGCCAACCGCGTTTACTTGTATGTGATAAACACAGGGACCGTTACGGTTCATATATCACCAATGCCTTGGAATAGCGGGGCGTATGGCGATTATTACGGAATACCAATAGCTCCTTATTCATTAATTACAGAAGATGATGAATTTATTGACACTTGGTATACCGGCGCATGGTACTTAATTCTTGATGGATTAGAACAAAGTCCCAATATAAATGCTGATGTTAGGGTATTAGAAATCTGGAGACAGTAAGTTAAAGAGGCGGAGAGGTGGGAGGAAAGGTTTGTCTATTTGAAGATAGGAGGTGGTGAATTATGCCACCAGTTGCTCAAGAACGACAACAGGTGGATTTGCGTTCATTTGTCGGTGGACTTAATACTAAGGTATCTCCACACGATTTACAACCTAACGAAGTACAGGACTGTCAGAATGTCCTGTTTGATGATGAAATCGGTAAAGTTGTAAAGAGGTCGGGATTCCAAAGAATAAGTACCGTTGGTGCTACTTCTATCATAATGAATATGCACACTTTCATTGAAGCTGATGGGACTAAAACCATTCTGGCACAAAGAGCCGATGGGACTATTCGTAAATCTACTGACGGAGGTTTAACCTGGGCGAATTTAGTTACCGGGCTTACTGCAAATACAGTTGTCAATTTTATTACTTTTGAGAATTGCGTGTGGTACTGTAATGGCATTAATGATGTCCATTTGTATGATGGGACCTACGATTGGGTATTAGACGGTAGTACCTGGACAAGTCAAGAAGCGGATAAGGCACCACCTGGGGAATCTACTGGCGATAACTCGCCTGATGTCCCTTTAGGTACATTTTTAGAAGTATGGAATGACAGGGTATTTCTGGCAAAAACTGCCAATAACGCAAGTGAAGTGTATTTTTCACGGTATTACGATGATGCTGGTGTTTCTATCAGGTCGTATAATGCTAAAGCCTGGCCGTCTACTAACCATCTTTTTATCGCTGAAAATGATGGACAGGTGATAAACGGTATGAAAGTATACCTGGGCAATTTTTGTATATTTAAAAATTACTCTTTGTATGTTGTCAGAAGAACAGGTTTTACAGAGATTGACTTAACTATTAACAAGGTCCCTGGGATTGTAGGCGCTCTATTTAATAGGACAATTCAAATATGGGAAGGGTTACTTATTTTTCTTGCTCACGATGGGTTATATAGTTTTAATGGAAATATAATTGATAAAATCGGCAGGAAAATAGAAAGTATAACTAATGAAATTCAGCAGGTTGTGGTTAGATTCCTACATTGGGAGCAAACAACTAAAGCAAATTGGGACCTTGGAACTTCCACTAATGTAATGGCCAACCATCCAGATTATTTAGGTGATATTTTGTTAGATATTGAAGTAACCGATTTTCCAAATAACAGTTTTGAAGATACCAGTTATTGGGCTTGGGCTGGCAGATGTAGACGGGGAACCAGGGAAAAAAGTGGTAGTTGGGCGACACTCGCCGATTCAGGACCCGATTTTTTTGAGTCTCAACAAACAACTTACGCTCATTGTAAAATTTACAATGAGGCTGGTGCTTTACAGGAAACTGTAGTTTTAACACCTACTGCTTATGATATTTATGAACAAAAGACCATTGATTTGAGTGACTATGCTGATACAAACATAAAATTAGAATTTTCTGCCGGGTGCGAAAGCCAATATTTTGGGTCAGTTACATCTTCAATATATATCTGTGCAGGTGGCAATTTAACTATATGGGTATATAAAGATGAAGACGACCTTGAACCGGTACCTGGTTACCATCAATGGAGTTATACAATATGGTTTGATTTACTTGAAGGTGGTTATTTTAAACATAAAACATCAGGGAATTGGGTTTCACCAGCAACTAATTTAGTTACAATAAGCGAATGGGCAACATTTTTGTCTGGTTATACAAAAAATAGCCAGACTTTAACGATACAAATAAAAACAGCGACAACAGAAGGGGGTTTGACAAGTGCAGATTATCATACTATTGACCACGGCGAGATACCAACAGAGGAAATTACCGGCGCTATTGTTTGGTGTCAAATAAAAGTATCTATGTCAACGACGGATGCAACAGTAACGCCAATTTTCTCTTCTTCTCGAATCCAATATTACCGTGGAGGTGCTACTGGCGGGAACGCTCTTGCCTGGGTGAAAGATGATAGATATAATTTATTTTGTGCAAACAAAAATTCAACCAATAACGATTTGGTTATAGTTTTAGATTCAAATGGTGCTTTTACAAAATTCAGCGATTGGGAATTTTCGGCAGTTTGTGAATATGAACAGGAATTGATTGGCGGTGATTCTGGTGGTGATGGTTATGTAAGTGAATTATATGCTGGTACTGATGATGATATTGCTGGTACACTAACCGCCGTAGACGCTTATTTTGTCACTAAAGAGTTTACTTATTATTTTACTTATATTGAATTACTGCGTTATTATTTTACTGCTGATAGGGATTTTATTACAGATACATTGAATATTGATTATCAGATTAATGGTGGTAGTTATGTAACAAAAGCGGTTACTTTAAGTAAAGAAACCACTGACACATACAGGGTTAATCCTTCTTTAGGTGCTTTCGGTAAGTTTATTAATTTTAGGGTAAGGAATAACACTTTAGGAATGGGCATGGGGTCTAAAGGATTGACTGTGATACTTGCTACAAAGGGAGAAATCCAGGATTAAATGAAACACGAAATAGTTAATTTAGAAAAAGGCTCCGAAGTATTTATAAATGAAGATTTGAAGGAATTGGAAATAGAAGCAACGAAACCTAAATTTATTGATAGAGGTAACAAGGCAACAAGTGCCGATTTTAACCAGGCCGTTTTAAATGTTGATGAAACTTGGACTGATATAGATTTATCAGGTATTGTTCCGGCAGGAGTAAAAGCAGTAGTTATAAGCGTATATATCCAAACTACTGCGGCGCTAAAATCATTTCAGCTCCGGAAAAATGGGAATGCTGATATTTGGAATAGAAGTCTTATGTTTACTCAAATCGCAGATTTGGCTTTTGGTGGAGATGCTATTGTCCCTCTTGATAGTAATAGAGTTATTGAATATTGGAGAGATGCCGCAACTTGGAGTACAATTCAGCTAACAGTTAAAGGTTGGTTTAAATAATATGAGTATAAATCGTGAGGAACTTTACAGAAAATTTGGACCCATTTTACTTGAAGCAATAGTTTTGATAATTAAAGGTGAGATAAATATATTGAGACAACAAGCTGGATTACCTGAACGGACTAATGAGCAAATAATGAATACTATCGAACAAAAATTAAATAGTTTAAGTAAATATGATTGGATGTTAAATCAATAGGAGGATAATATTATGGTTTTACCATTAATTCCAGAGTATCAAAAAGCGTATGATTTAGCTTTACCGGGGGTGCAGAAAGGTTTTGCTCCTGGAAGACAGCAAACATTACGAGAGTTGCAAAGCAGAGGATTAAAAACATCAGGAGTAGGAATGTATCCTCTCTCTCAAATGGATATTGCTATGGGTAATATGTTAGGCGGAATGCAGGGCAATATATTAAGGGCTGGCGCCGGAGCTGGATTTCAACGAGGCGAGAGAGTAGCCGGTGAGGAAGAAGCTTTGAGGGGTAGAGAGTGGCAATCAGCAGAACAAGAGAAACAAAGAGAATGGCAGGAAGATATGTATAGTAAACAGATGGCACAAATACAACAACAGCAATCGAAATCATTTATGAATCAAATGATTGGAACAATCGGCGGTGCTTTCTTGGGACCGTTAGCAGGAAGTCTTGGGGCAGGCCTTACCGGTGGGATTGGTGGACTACTTGGTGGCGGGACTACTATGGGTGGTGCTTTTCGACAGAGATTACAGGGATATACAAATCCTAACGCTTGGATGCAAGGAGCATATAGGACAATGTTAGGTGGTGGACAAGGTGGCGGAATGCCCTCATATTTTTCAGGCGCCGCCCCCCAACGGAGTTGGGAAGATATATGGAAAACCAATCAAGGATTTTTGAAACGAGGTTAGGGGGTAATCATGGTAACAAGATTTAAAATGCCAAAAATGCAATATCCAGCAGGTATTAGTCAAGGTCAAGCACTATTAGGTGGTATAACACCTTACTTACAACCACCACGGCAAGGTGGTGGAATGGGTGACGCCATGAAATTTCTAATGCAACAGCAGTTAGAAGCAGGCAGGGAGTCACGATTTCAGCGGGGTATAGAGGCTTCGCAACAGAAACAGGCGATAGCTGAACGAATGGATAGAATAAATCAGGGCGGCAAAGAATTAACTCGCTTAACAGAAATATATCCCGACCACGCCAGAAAAGCAAAGATTTTAGCAACGGCAATAAGACCTAATACTGTATCAGAATTTAATTCGTTTTTATACGGTATCCCGAAATTTTCAAAATGGGGCGACATGGTTAAAGGAGGCGTGATAAGTGGTCCCATCACAGAAGATGAGTTAGCAATTATACGGTCAATTAGTGAACAAGAATCTCCTATAATAAAAGAAATATTTAAACAATCAAGAATTGCACAATCAGGAGAATTAGAAGAAGCGGATATAAATGAAGTTGCTGATGATTTAGGATTCCTTTTAGATGAATACACGGATTTAAAACAAGAACCTATAAAAGGTTTTATAGGTAAATTATTTTTTGGTAAAATTGGAAGATAACGGAGGATTATTATGTCTTGGAGAAATCGTCGTAGAACAACAACTTTAACACCTAAGACTACTGCACAGACACCTACTCCAACCGAAGAACCAACGGAATTATCTCCGGCTCAAATAGCAATGATGGTGACTTCACCTATCGCCGGGATTCCAGGGGTTTTAGGTTACGAGGCAATAAAACAGAAAAAGCTCGCATTACCTGAAACGCTAGCAGGTTGGATAGGAGCCGGTATGGGAGCAAGAGCTTTACCGTACCTTGCCGCTAAAGGATTTAAAAAGAAAGTACCTTGGGGAATTGACCCGGTTGTTCGTGGCGTACAAGAGTTAATTGGTAAAATAGGGACCAAGAAAGCGGCCGCAAAAGCAGTTGCACCGGTTGTTCAGGAAGTTGCTAAAGAAGTTTTGCCTAAAACTGCACGGGAGTTGGGTATAAAAAGGATGCCAGTAGGAACTCCAAAATTATCACCTAAAGCATTAAAATCAATGTTGACAAGAGGATTAGCTAAGCCTACCGGAACTGCTTTAGGTGTAGGTGTAATGTCTATTATAAATTTAATGATGAGCGACCCAAAAGTTAGAATGGAGTTACAACAAAAAGGTATTTTACCACCAGAAGGAATATAATATGGCGGAAAGCGAACTAATAAAAAAACTTACTGAAGAATGGTTTAGACCAGGTCCCAAGGATTACAAACCGCCCGCACAGATTAAAGTTGATAAGTTGATACCCTCCAAAATGAAGGAAGCGGTTAGGCGGATACTGAAAATGTCTCCGGAAAAGAGGCAGGTTGGACAACAGAAATTCCAGAAACAGCAGAAACTTAAATTAGCGAGGCAGAAAGGCGGTAGAATTGGTGGCAGGAGAGTTAAGACGGAGATTGATACTCGTAAAATGTTAAGCGAACATTCCAAAAGAGGTAAAAGAGAAGAAATCGTTAAATTCTTGAGTGGCGTGAAGAAATCATTAGGAGGTCAAACTTTAAGAGCGCCTCTCTTATTTATGATAATGAGTCCAGAAATAAAAAGACAATTAGAAAAAAGAACTTTCGGACGGAAAATACCGCAAATGTAATGAAATGGCAAGAAAAAGATACTACCGACCAAAATATGAAGAGCGTAGGGAACCAATCAAACTACGAGATATTGTTGATTATATGCTCCGGCCTATGCAGGCCAATCTGTCGGCACTTCAGCAAGTTTTAAGACCAAGACCAAATACCACACCATTAAAAGAAGCCTGGAAATCATTTACCGGCAAGAAACCAATTACAGGTAAGGAAGTTGCAAAGAATTTAGGGTTGGAATATCCTGGATTTGCAGGGTTTTTATTTGAAGTCGGAGCTGACCCGTTGGTATGGCTCCCAGTCGGTAAAATAGTTAAAAGTGTGACTTTAGGCACAAGTAAGGGGTTAGCTAAATTAAGTCAAAGTTTATCTAAATATGAAAGCGGTAAACAGTTAGTTAATGCCGCCAAGGGTGCAAGAAAATCACTCAAGGATTTATTTACAATACACGGACATATCCCAACCAGGCAGGAATTAGGACTTGCGTTTCATAGCCAACCGAAAGAGTTGAAACCTTTAATTGAGAAAACTGCTTTTGCAATTAAAGGCGGCTCGTCAAGGATAGATAATTTTTCTATTAAGTTGGCGGCGAAGTTTAAAAATTTTAGCCAGGAACAGTTAGAAATGGTCCCGACGATAGTTGAACGGGGAACTAAATTTGCGGTTGACTTACATCAGAAAACACCATCTCCAGAACTTATAAGATTAGCAAATACTACACGCAGATTCCTAAAAGTGGTTAGGAACGCAGAAAAAAGTGTAAAACTAAATACCAAGGATATATCCAATATTGGTTACATACCTCACTATATTACAACAGAAGCCAGGAAGGTTTTAAGAGATTTATACCCGGCATTACAGAAAGGTGCATTTACTGGTAAAATGTATTCCGTAAAACACAGGTCAATGATGCACAGAATGTTGGGTTATTTAGATGTCCCGGAGGGATTTGTAAATGAACATCTCAAAAGAGCAAAGAAAATCAGACCATTTTGGAACAAGGAATTGGGAGTTTACCGTATTCCTTTAACTCGCCGGGATTTAGTCATACAGGTTCAAAATAAGCGTAGAAGTGTCAAACTACTATTAACCCCCCAAAACACGCCCAGGTTCAATTATTTGACGCTTAATGAAGCAAATAAATTAGCCAGGCACGGGGAATTAGAGTTCTTGGTTGGTAATAAGATAGCTAAACCTAAAATAGATAAATTGTTCTACGATAACCCATTCTTGATTATGTCTATGAGAGGTCAGGTTGCGACTCGCTCTATCGCACACAGGCAGTTTCTTGACCAGGTGTCTAAACTTGAACCACAAGGCGGTTTTGCCAGAACTGCCAAAGATATGGCAAACGATTTATCCTGGCAGAGAAGTCCGCTTATTGCAAACAATATTCCAGGTGGCCAGAATCTTGTATTTCCAAATGAAGTAGTTAAAGTTATAGATAGGATAAACAAAATTTATACGGTCCCAGAAGAACTGCGTGGGATATTAGGGTTACACGATTCTGCTTTAAGTCTTTGGAAAACCTGGACATTAGTTCCTGTTCCTGGATATCATGTCAGAAATTTCTTCGGTAATATTTGGAATAATTATCTTGGTGGTGTTACTAACCCGCAGGATTATGTGACTGCTTTAAAGATTATGCGTGGAAGGAAAGGGAAAATCGGTAATTATAGTTACGAGCAGGTAAGACGGCTTGTAGTCAAACATTCCGTAAGAGGTCGTGGATTTTACGCCGTAGAAGCGTCAGGCGAGAAAGTAATGGCAAAATTACAGGAAAAGATAATGCCTACTCAACTACAAAAATTCTCACCTATCCGATATGGAAGAATAACTGGTGAACTATTGGAAGACCATGCACGGGTGACTATGTTTATAAACAGGCTGAAACGAGGGTTTAGTACCGACGACGCCGCAAAAGCCGTCAGGAAATATTTATTTGAGTACGACGAGCTTTCGCCATTCGAGAAGAATGTAATGCGTAGGATTATTCCATTTTATACATGGAGCAGGAAGAACATTCCCCTTCAGTTGGAGAGTGTTATCAACCAACCAGGTCGCTGGCTTGTGTGGGCTAAGGGTGCCAGAGCAATTTCTCCTACCGAAGGCCCCGACGAAAGATATATGCCACCCTGGATGAAGGAAGCGGTCCCTATGTTTATAAGACGACACCCAAAATCAGGTCAGTTTGAATACTTCTTAATGAATAACTGGATACCGGCGGCAGATTTACAGAATTTACTTAAGGGCGACACTTTAATAGAGATGTTATCACCTATGATTAAATCTCCGATAGAATGGTTTACAAATTACAGTTCGTTTGCCGAAAGGTCATTGGAGAGGTACCCCGGCGAAATTACGAATTACTTAGGACTTCAGATGCCTCGTAAAGTAGCAAATTTAGTCAGAAATGTAAGAGTATTGAATATAGTGGATAGATTTAATCCCGGACTTATATTCGGCTCTAAAACAAGACCAGGAATATTCGGATACAGACGACCACAGGAAATGGAACTTGATATGAAGATAAGAGTGTTGAATGTGGTCAGCGGTATGAAGTTTTATCCATATCATTTTGAACAGGCGAAGTTCCAATATGAGAGAGTAAAACAAGAAAATATAGCGTCTTTACGATTATTCAGGAAACGGGCTTTAAGATTAGGTCAGGTAAGTGAAGTAAGAAGGATTGATAAACTTCTGGAAGATGAATTACAGCCTTGACATTTTCTTATAAAGGAGGTATAATATGTTTTTCTGGTTAAAGAATTGGTGTAGAAGAAAACCACTTTATGAACGGATAACAAACATACCGGTACAGTCAAAGGTAAACAAAAAAGATGATAACTTCCTTAAACAGTTCCACCCAAAAATGGTTGAGTATGTCAAAAACTTACCGGCGAGCAGGGAGCTTGGGTTTAACGATTGGGCTATCTTTACACAGGCTTTTCACGAATCCGGTGCATTTAGGAAAGTTATTGGTAATTTCAATTTTTGGGGTATAAAGAAACCGAGGAAATGGACGGGTAAGGTGCATATAGTTACGACTCACGAATACGAGAACGCCGGTAAAGTTAAACTTGATTTACCTTTTATAGATTTTGCTACCTGTGAACAGGCGATATTATGGTATTGCGGGTTGATAAAAAGATTGTACCCAGAATCGTACGGGTACAGAAAAGAGAGATGCCCTTTTGAATATTTTAGATGGTTAGTTCTGGGGGATTTTCGCTATGCAACCGACCCCACATATTCTCAAAAACTTATTGACCTTTATGGTGTTCTTTCCGAACAGGAGAAATACAAAAAATTGTTAGCCTATGTATAAATTTAAATTTAACATTAAACCACTCACCAAGGATAACGAGAAGATAAGAAATAGTGCGGGCTACTACTACCTATCCGATAAATATAAGGAATACGAGCAGGAGTTAAGAAAACAATTATTTGAACAACTAAAAGAATTAAGTTATTTCCATACACTGGTAGGTCCCATCCAAGCGAATATGTATTTCTCGTTTCCCAACGACAAGATAAGAAGGGACATATTGAATTATACAAAATCATTTGCGGATGCCTTTAACGGTATTTTATACAAGGACGATTCGCAAATAGATATAGCGAATGTTTGCCGGTGTTATAAAGAAGGCTGGCAAGGAATTATTTTAGAAATCTGCTCAATCCCTGACGCTTGAACTTTTTAAACTTAATCTTGAAAGTTACCGACCACTTATCACCTTCACCGCCAATCCTTACAATCTTACAGTTAGGGTCCTGCGACATAGTAACCGCCTTTTCAATTACTTCGTTTTTGGTCCCTTCGATTCTAAGTATTTCTGCATTACTCATTTTCTTTACCTCTCCGACAAGCTATTTCTTCATCAAGTGCCAAGGAATCTGCTAAAGTATTACAAAAATCCGCCAATTCCCTTAGTTCATCAATACTTAATTCATTCGCTTCTTGTTTTATTTCCTCATAAGTCATTTCTTCACCCCACTACCAAACCCATTAAAAGTAATAATCCGACCTTTCTTACTTTTCTTGTCAAATTTTAATTTAGAAATGATTTTTAACCATTTAATATGACTTTTTGTTTCCCTTCTTTCCCATTCTTGAATTAACTCGTAAAGTGTTTTTTCTCCTATCATTCACCAACCTCCAAGTAAACTACCAAAACAGCTAAATATGCCATCAAAAATACGCCTGTTTGGTAATTCTTTTATAGACGACATACTTTGGTGCATAGCAGATTCAAGCTGTCGGTTCGTTGAAAGTGCTTCTCTTAAATCCATTGCCCTTCTTTTGTCAACCTCAAAATATAAATGCTCAAAGCAAACTCCGGTACCATTAACCACATTATTGGCATCCTTTACATCAATCACCTTTCGTTTCATATCCTTTGATTCCTGAACACAATAAAAACATTTCATACACTCACCCCCCCCCCCCCCCC
>SDBU01003761.1_pt1 | contig 19128 bp, 30 predicted proteins | sample 2277071 | NCBI WGS metagenome assembly SDBU01 (sample SAMN10397929, study PRJNA504765) | marine sediment metagenome | isolation source: marine sediment core GS08_GC12, 126 cmbsf | place: Arctic Ocean: Gakkel Ridge, Loki's castle | collected 2008 | reverse complement strand
CGCCTGGAGTTTATACCACGCAAAGTGGTCGAGTGGGTCAGTATCAGCTTCACTGGCGAGAGCTTTACCTACCGCAGCTTTTGATACGTAGACGATGCCGGTGGTGGTGTCCTTAATTGCGATTCGTCCCCGTTTGCCCCCAAACAGTCCCTTGGGCTTCGTGAGTGCGGTCTTCTCAACCTTGTCAATCCGTCCAGATAACTCCTCTACCACATCAATCAGGCTGAGAACGGTGTCCTCTAATTGGTCAACCTTGGTCTTAGGCTTTGCTGCCTCTTGTGTTTTGCTACTCATTGACTACTTCTCCTTATGTCATTATTTTGAGACAGGTAAGCTTAAATCTATTCTGTTTTTAAGGTACAATCTGATAAACCTATTTTATTTATCGTAATAATTATAACACAAAATGATGAAATCGTAAATAAAATAGTTATTTTATTAAAAAAGTAATTACTTTTATTGAATTTTAGATACAAGAATATACACATCACACAATTCTAAGATAGGGGGATAATCTCATCCATATTATCGGGCCTGCTTTCATCCGACGAGCTCCCTCAGACTGCTTATTGCCCTTCGCAGGTCCCCATCCATAAGGGCCTCGGTCAGTGCAGTAATAGCCTTGAATTGGGGTTCAAGTCTTCTGATTGCCCGGACGTTGTTTATTGCTCTCGCATCATCTAAAGCATCACCGATCTCCATTACCCAGTCACTGACCAGCATTGAAAGCCTATCTACCTCAGCTGCAATCTCGGGTTCAGCAGCACCGATGGCCTCCATTGTTTCAAGATGTGCTAAGAGTGTCTTGAACCGAGCTGTAGACGGTGTCGGTATCCACTTGTAGGGAGTGAAGACTTCAGGAGGCTTTGGTGGTGCCACAGGCGGTTTGGGTGGCGGTACGTACGGTGGTGCATATTCCATCTTTTCTGGTGCCGGCCACTGCTCAATCCAGGCTCGACATAGGTTTGACCAGGACCGCTCGTCTTCTTGGCCCACGGCCGTGAGCTTAAATACTCTTCGAGCGCTAATAACAACTTCAGCACCATCCGGTTTTCTTACACTGAGAAGAGGACCTCCGGGTGGAGGAAAGAGCATGGGTTCTTCACGAACTAGTTCGACGAGATTGAGAAGTTGAGCGAACTTAAAGAGCGTGAGGAAGCTTCTGTAGGTCATACCACGCAGGCGTCTTGCTTTTGGTCTGAGAGTGTTCTCTCGTTTGATAAGTTCTTTGTAGGAGCCGTGCAGATCGGTTATCGCGGCTTCTGTGACAAGTTCACCAGTGGCTAAAGGTATCTGACCAAGCAGGACACCTTTGGTAACTAGTCCTGGACGAACTGGTGTAGCTCCACGTCCCCTAAGTGTTACCATATTTCCTCGTATACCTGGTGTGTGTAATTGGCATATGTTGTTGGTCCACCATTTCCAAATCTGCTAAGCACTAGTATTATAGTATTAGCCATGTTTTATAATGCATTTCTACAGCATTTTGGTACAAGTTTTATACGGTAAAAAGTTAGTTTTAGGAGAAAGCTAAGGTTCAAGATACCATTTTTATGGTTAGCATATATCATATTAACTAGTTAACCTTCTATAATGTAATTGCAGCAATAGCAGATATGTCATTGTTCATCTGGGGGAAATATGACTCTTTCTGCCTCTTCTCTTCCCATTACCATCTGGGTAGCGTAACCTTCAAAGGTGCCTATGGTGCCTACCATATCTCTGCACATACTCTCTCCGCTTATTGGGTCGAACCTGACGCCGGCATCACCTAGCATGTCCTGGACATGACCAGCCTTCCGGACAAACGATTTGGTGTCGTCAATATGGTACAGATGCTCTAGTCTGTTTAAGATAGCTTTCTGCTCTATTGGAGCGTCCTCATACGCTTCAGCTATCTCTGGATGTAGTGAGTATGTTCCAAGAAACTTGTAGTCTATGCACATTACGCTGTCTGGATCCGGCATATTTCACCCCCTCTTACTTTGTTTATCTTGGGACAGAACACAACCCTGGAAGGAGAACGGACCAGGGACCCCGATTACAGCCAAGGCACCACACGGGACGGGATGAAACCGGCGGAGTAGCCGACCTTGGTTTCCCGGTGCCCTGCCCCCAAACATCTAATGTTCATGATAAGTCAACACCGTAAATAGTCTCTATCCAGCCACGGATAGTGCCCCCGTAGCCAATGATGCCCTCCCATTCCAGAACATGATCGAGTACTGCACTGTGGGACATATTGTTGATTTCCTCGTCTCTAGAGGTGTCAAACTCAACGAGGCCTATATGCTGGCGCACTCTTCCCATAACGTGGTGAAGGTACTTGGGCATAACATATTCTGGTTCGGTTTGCCCAGTTCTGCCCAGATCCTGCATCAGCGCGTTATATTCCTGCTCGGTGAAATCTCCCTGGTCCCCAGCATCATCAATCAACTGACTGAGGAGTGCCTGGCTTGACGCCTCGTAAGACGTTGTGTCGCTCGTATAGTATTCACGGTTCCTATACGCCCTGACATCAGTCTCTGAGTATTTAGCGATAAGGAAACCTTTGTATAGAGTAAATGCAACGTTCATGTTTACCTCCTAATTCGTAAACTCCCTGGGTAATTCCACGCTTTCCGGCCCAAACTTGTCTTGCGCTTGCTTGATCATACAGATGCGGCATCTAGGACTGTGAACAACAGGTTCCACACCCTCATAGAGTAATTCCTCTGCAGGAAACTCCCAGCCACACCCAACACAGACGTCTATAGTTGGCGGAAACCTTGTTTCACCAACAGTCTCGACGAATAGCTCGTCAGTAAAGTCTCCAAGTTCATCTGCTTCGGTAATCATTGCGTTGATGTCTGGCCAGGTAAAACTACTCATCGAAGGCACATTATTGCTGAGGTTCCATGGGCTTCTGTACGCTTTGATAATTCCGTCCGGGTCTTCGACTATCAGCCACTGTTTGTTCAGAGCAACCCTACCTTCAATCATGCTATTTCCCTATCCATTTCATTCTTTCTTCATCAGTCCATGGGCCATGCTTACCAACCCTTGCAATCATGATCGCAGCTTCTTCGACTGTGTACCTGTGTTCCTCTATAGGTTCAGCTGCAGCCTGCCAGGCATTATAGCGGAAGAAGTCTCCGGTTAGGGGCTCCCAGATAAACCCAGTGTCTGTCTCGACCCATGCATGGCCAATTCGCTTACCGAGGCTCATGACAGTGCCATGAACAAGTGTGCCTGATTCTTCCTTTACGAGCCAGCGCCAAGCATCGGTGTAGCAGGTGCCGACTGCAGTATTGGGGTTATCGCCCTTTGGTAGCATAATTTCTCCCATTTTTCTCCTTATTGCCACTACTGCGCTCGAGGGTATATCTCCTCTGTGCAGCAGATTACCTTCAGCCTGTCCCGTAAACCTCATATCTGCGTTGTTGAGTCTGGTAACGTCTATCACATACGCATCAGCAGCGTATATTGGTTTTAAGCTCAACCAGACGTACTCATTTTCTCTGTAGCCACGACCAAAAGTATCAGCGGACTCAGGCTCTTGTATTTTGTATGCTTCTATTGCTTTCCCGAACGCTACCTTACCATCTGGTACGTGGTATACATATCTGGGTACATTCTCGTGCAGTGCAGCCCATTTTGGGGAATAAAAAGGTGGGAGCGGTTTCACTTGAGGCGTAGCAGGCAATATCTCGTCCAAATTCAGGTTCACTGGGCTCGGGTTTCCACCCTTCAACTCCTTCTGCTTCTTCCTATACTTCTTCTCTTCCTGTAACTCCCGTATCATTCCTCCAGCTTCCCCAAGTGTTCTAACCTGTTCTTCATACACCACAGTCATCTTGAGTTGCTGGCGAAGTATAGAAATATACCGGAGTTGCCTTGTTGTGGGTGGTCGTTCGTAGTCAGTGTCAGTAAGGCCAGCTGCGTGAGGTAGGTCGTTTAGGCAGAATTTCGCTAGCAAGATAGCTATCATGCCGTTAAAGAGTGGTTGTATCACTTTGCTCTCCCTGTATATCCAAGTGTTATGTCCACGAACTTACCAGTCCACAAATCCTTTATCAGATTAGCTGGCACACTCTTAAACTCAAAATACACGAGGCCAGCTTCATCTATTATAGAGAACCCACCAGGACCAGGAAACTCTCCAACCAGTAGTTCTTGAGCTCCTGATATATCTAAGAAGGCAGGCTCTTTCTTGATAATCTTGCCAGCTTTTCCACCTCGTCTAACTGGAGTGCTGACAAGGTCAATCACCACAGTCCCAACTTCAAACAAGCGTATTAAGTCGTCAGGTACCTGGCACACCCTAAGAGCAGTTATACCACTCATAAGGTTGTGCAGGTATAAGACACCCCGGTTAGTGTCAACTTCAAGTTGGTGAGGAACTTTGGTGTACTCTATGCCTTTCCAGAGATACTTGCCAGTGGCCATCCAGTGCTCGAACTCTTTACCTCCACCATTCCCCTTGGTGAGACCAATAGCATGAGGAACATCATTCAGCACGAACTTTGCTAGCAAGATGGTCAACATGCTATTGAACAACGGTTGCATCATCCTTATCTCCCTAATGCTGTCTTGTGCTCAAACTACACTCCAGGTTAATCCTCTTTGCTGTAATAGATAGTTATGTGGATTTCACCGGCTTCTGCTTCCATCAGCTTTCCTTCGAGCTCAGGCACAGTAGACCTAAGCTTATCAAATAGGTCATTTAGAGTATAAGCCCTTGCAATCTCTCCACCACCCTCATCTTGTGCTATCAGCATGTCCTTACCTCCTATCTCATTAGACCCGTCTTGTGCTCAAACCTCACCTGAATAACAGTCTCCACCACTTCTAGGAACTTCTTGTCGCACTCAGGTACACCTATGCCTGACCAGGTAGCTTTTAGCTTCTTCTTCCATCCAGGCAAGAACTCATACAGTTTTATCGTACAGCTATCGTCGGTTTTGGTCATCTGGATTTCATAAGACCCAACGGTTCTCCTTCTAGTGTAGGCATATACACGGGGCTTCCTTTCCTCTTCAGTTGGTGGGAAATACCTATATTCATATTCCTTCAAGCCTGCTCGGGATATTATTTCAGAAGCCATGTCGCCAGGATTACCTGGATTACCTGGGTTGTGACTTATCACCCTGTTGAACATCACCATCCCAAACACCATCACCATCCCACTGATCGCACTGTTAAACACAGTTGTCATCATACCCGCAGTCTCAGCAGTTGTTATCACTGAGTCCTGCATCGCTTCGAACAGCTGATGGGTAACGTTATCCGGTAACATGATTATGCAAACACTGGTGGTATGCCAGGCCGAGAAGGCATAGTCACATATCCTTTTTCAAGTCTCACGGGCTGTTCCCTGCCGCACTGACAACATATATCGTAGTACACCCTTGCGGAGGCAACTCTCCCACCAACTAGAGGAGGCTTCCGCGCGTCTAAGTTAGTGACTATTTTGATTGCTGTGTTTGGGTACACATCCTCTCCCACATTGCCCTTGATTATCTCCATCCTCATAACGGATTTCATCAACCAGGCACCATCCTTGCAGCTTGGGCACTTTTCAAGATCCAATACTACTTCCATGTCTCCTCCTTTAATTCCACTTGGCTAACTGGCATATCCTACATGCAACAACTTCAATTGCAATGAACCGCAGTATGGCATCCCTTATACATTCAGGGAGGGTTTTCAGATTGTCAACGTTCATCTCCTTTACGCTGTCGAAGGTTTCATCCACCATCCTCTGAACATATTCCTCTTCTATGATTTCTGCCTTGTAATTTACCATGCTGGCACTAACCTCTTCAAATGGACTGCCTTAAACCGGCCGTAGAGATTTGCTGTTGTTGTTATGCTCTTGTGGCCAAGATGTTGCTGTACAGTGTGGAGTTCAGCCCCATTCATTAACATCTGGACAGCACGTGAATGCCGGAATATATGAGGATGCAATGGAATACCCGCTCTTCTGCCAATAGCCTTTATCGTAGTCCAGGCCTCATAATAGACTAACCCCATAAACACCATCTTCGACTTAGAGCTCCTGGCATCCAACCATTCCTCAAGTGCAGCAAGACCTTTATCAGATATGTTTACTTCTTCCTTTCTTCCACCTTTCCTTACAACCGAGATGAGACCATTATTCCAGTCAATGTCGTCTAGTTCTGTATTTAAGAGCTCGCTGATGCGGACAGCCGTATCGAAGAGCACAGTAACTAGAGTTCGCTCGAGTACTGTTGTGGATGCAGCCAGCACCTTGTCTAGTTCTGGCAGTGTGAGGTACTCAATCTCACCCATCCTGATTGTTGGGCAGTCCAACCTCACTTGGACATCCTTCCATCTGAACCATCGCATTATTGCATGAGCACGTACACCTACTGTGCTAGCAGACTTCATTTTTGCAAGAGTGTCGATGTAGGCTTGTGCAGCCTTGGGTGATGGATTTGTGCCATTTAGGCTAGCAAACCAGTGTCTGAGAGCATCCATGTATACCCTTACCGTACCGGAAGAAACGCGGTCCACCAGGTAGCTTTTGAATTGAGTTAGTTCTCTTTCGTAGTTCATCTCTCACAACCAGTAAAACTCTTCTACAGTAATTATAGCATATATTGTTTTATTTGTAAAATTGCTGGCAGGTTGGGCCAAAAACTTTATTCGGTAACTTTTTTCATCTTACCGTCAATCTCAGCTTGCCTAAAAGCATTGGGAAGGGGCAGTACTCCTTCTGGTATCAAGTTCACACCAACACTGTCATACGCAATGTCAACCGCCTCCGTACATATCAGTTCAGAATTCTGTCCGTAGAGGAAGTCCTCAGCCCGCAGTCGCTCCAGTTTGCCCTCTAGGAAGAAGGCCTTAAGATAAGTAAGAAGGCCGCCAAGCGCAATCTTCAGAATAAGCAGGTGGTCATATCTCGATCTCCCATACAAGACCAAATAGTCCGGGGCTTGTGTTCTTAGGTGTTTTGGGCAGTCAACCCTGTAAATCTCAACGTCCTTGGGATCGTACCAAGACAGCAAGCCAACGGCAATCCCCTTTGATACGGACTCCAGGATAATGTAGTCATCCCCCATCTGTCTCCAGATTATCCCGAAGTGGAAACGGTCAGTTGGTGGGGATAGTAGATTGCGGACTGCCCAACCAGTGATACCTTTTCCCTTTGTTGCGAATATGTCGCCTGGCTCTAATTTCACTGCAATCCTCCTACACCGGAGTAGATGTTGGTTCCGTTGCTACAGTTACGCCGACTGCTTCGAGATCAGCAGGTTCAGCAGCGTGGGTGGTAGTGTCGTCAGCCACATCAACCAGTGTTGGTGACATCCACTTATCGCTAGAATCCCCACCAACTTGAGTTATCTTTCGGTAATTATGGGCGTGGGCGTTGAATGCAGCCTCACTCATAAATCCGCGCTCTTCTTCCGGTATGGATAGTAATGCATCTCTAATCATTATAGGATCAATTGATACGATTGGTCCCACAGGTGCTTCTCCAGGCTTGATTATTACAATCGGCATGTTAGTATTCTCCCCTAACCTCTACTGTTGCAGTTTCACCAGGATTGCATTGGAAGAATATCACGTTCATCTTTTCTATTGCTCCTTTTCTGTCAACAGACATTGAGCCGCCAGGGAGTATGTCAAAGTTTTCGGCTGGAGCGTTTATACCTATATGGACCTCATCTGGCCCACTATTCTCAAAGGTAGCCCACGACCATGGAAACCACGGGTGGTCATGGACAAGGTCTATCCACTGGAGCTTACTTGTAGCCCGGAAAGTTCTCCTGTCTGTTCTGCCTACGTATGTCTGCGCTTGTAAGGCTTGGGCAGTTTGGGAGGATGTGGCAGCAGTTGAGGTGATTGCAGGAAGGAGTGACATCATCATGACCATCATCATAATCATCATCATATCAGACATGTCAATGCCTAGATCCATGTCATCCTGCTTCACTAGGTCTTTTGCCACGAAACCCTCCATCCAACATCAACTATACTCATAATCTTCCCTATCATCCCACACCTTGTCAAACTTGGTACTACCTTCAGCATACCTTAGACCAGATGCTTCCAGGTCACCAGCAACCATCACATATTCATATCTGTATATTCTCCAAGCGGCATCGCTATCTAGTGTGCCCGGCATAGCCTCACCAAAATATTCAGGTTCCTCATCTTCACCATAGCTCATATTCATTATATGGCCTGCTGGATAGAACCACATCATGCCGTATGGCTCCTCAACGGCCGCGGCAACTGGTGTAGGTCTGAGCAGCTGCACGACCATGTTGGCCATAATCGCAGCCATTATGACCACACCAAAGAACCTTATCACACTAGCTTCAGTGACAGCCGGGCTACTGTATGGTACTAAGGCCGATGTCATGATAGCCTCCCATTTCCACTAATACTAAACCCCAGCAGTTGTTTTGCAATGCATTTATATTGTATTTTAGTACAACTAGCAGTATATTGAGCATTTGAATTAGGCTTATAAGTGATATTTGAGTTATAAAATGTCAACTGCTTTACTCCTACTTTATACCCAGTTCACCAGCTTTTCTGGTTAGCCACCGTTTAGCTTCATCAACATCTTTCTCCTCAACCACCGGTTCAACTTCTCCTTCCCGTGCGATAATGCCAAGCTGGTAGCTGGCAGCAGCTCTCATCGCTGGGTCATCGGGGTATTTCTCCTTGATACTTTCTGATAGGTCAACCCAATCACCGTAGGTTTTGGGGAATGGGCGAGATGGCGCATACCAGGTAGGAACATACCACTTTTCATAACCAGGTACGACCACACTCTCCCTGCTGAGCACCTTCACCTCGTATCCTCTAGGTTCAGGGGCAGGGTGCCCAACACGAAGCTCAACCTCTACGAAATTCTTCGCTGCACTCATGGCATCAGATGGGGTTGGGTATCCGGCCGTTGGTTCGTACACTTCCCCCACCGACCAGTCAGTTATCTTGTAACTGTACGGAGCCTCATACGGAGCCTCACACGGAGCCAGCTCCCCCAAGCATCCTGTCTGTTTACCAAGTTCGATCATTCTATTTCTTCCATATTGTCTAGTGACCAACGCCTTTCGTCTCTCTTCGCCTTCATACCAGCTGAAGATTGTTGTAGTTGCATCCACAGACAGAGCACCTACAGTCTCCGGAGAGATCCCTGGATCTTTCGTTACAATGCACTCTGCAAGCCTCACCCAGTCATCATCGGTTTTCGGATAATCCATATTTCGCCTCCTATACTCTCACAAATCTATCCGGGTCCTTTTTTATCACTTCATACCACGCAAAGTGGTTCTTTGGGTCAAGGCCATACTCTGCAGCTACGGCCATCCCAGCACTTGCCTTCGAGCCATACGTAATGCCAGTCTTTGTATCTTTGACCGGCTGGGCAACACGCTTACCTCTGGCCTTCTTCTTACCGGCTTCAACAGCTTTCTCCTTAACATCTGGAGGTGATAACACATTAACCTTCCCAACAGCGAGGGTAGCAGCGATTTCGTTTGCTGTCCTTAGGTCACCAGGAGGAGCAGATGCAAGGGCGGATGTTACTTGCCAGTCACCATATCGCTTACGCATCCTATCGGTGTACAAGTCACCGACTTCTTTTGCAAGGATGAGAATGTCATCTCTGCCCACATTCTTGATTGCAAGGTTAACGAGATCTGTGCCAAATGTCAGCCTGAGGTCATGTACACCCCTGTCAGCAGCAGGAATACCTGCAGGTACAGCTGCGGTAGCTGCCAACATGCCAAGAGCAGTGGCCATGACACTGACTGCTAAAGCTCCTGTTGCGGCCTGGGCAATCAGCTGGTTAGGGTTTATTTGTTGACTTGTCATACCTCACCTCCTGTTCAGTAAATTCCAATTCTCTTACTTTCCCACAGGCTAGCACTCAAGCAGACCCATAACCACCTATACGTACTCTCCTATCCTTTCCGCAAACTCTCCAGCGCGCCTTACACCCACACCCAACCATCTGCCAGCCTTCACACTTATGCTCTTACTTGCTACACCAAGATGCTTTGACTTCTCGAATGATTCGACAACCACTGGTGGCATTATGTGGTCAGGGTCATATTGCCAATCTACCACACCAACCGCTATGGTTGAAGCTTTGGTTACGGCATATTCGTATTCTGGTGTGCCGGGTTTTATCCCTAAGAAACCAGCATTGGCAGTGAAACGACTAATAAGTTGTGCCTCGGCAATACTTGATGCGGTATCCTTACCAACTCCTCCCCTAATGAGGACCTCTACCCTCTTGTCAAGCGGCCCCAATTGTCTCGCGAGAAACCTGTCCACCTTTTCATATAACGACGGTGGTGCCATTATGTTATACCTCCTTAGTAGATTTCTAGTTCCCTAACTTTCATTCCTTTTCCTCCTTTGCCTTCTTCAGCTCTCCTTTCACCACCCCATATGTCACAGCACTAACAATGGTTATCTTGCTTATTGCTATCACTGCTGCAATTACAGCCGACCAGAATGCAGGCTGCACTTCAGCACCACCAAGGTCGACAGTATCACCAACCTCTATTCCTTCAGCTTCACCTGCATTCACTTCTAAGAAGTATCTCGCACCAGCAACTGTATCTGCCTGGAACTGAGCTTCATCTCCAGGCTGTACATCGTGCAGGACACCAACAATTCCCTGAGTGCTATTGATGAACACAATATCCAGGGCAAACAGCATCTCACTCATATTAACCGCAATACTGCTTCGGTCAAATCCCATGTCGAATAGTATCCCAGTACCAGCCGGTATACTAGCAACACCACTGAGCCCAGACACCAATTCAGCAGTTGTGGTAGCTACTGATACAGTCCACTGCTTTCCGTCAATTGTTACGACTGTTTGCCCTGGCATCTTAATACCTCCTTACGCGAGTGTGAATGCTTCTGTGTCGAAGTCAAAGTAATAGCTGCCAAATGCAGGCAGGAAGAGCTCTTTGTAAGTTGGGTCTGGTGTGGTACCCCAATCCATCTTATCAAAGTCCCAGAGGAAAGGCTTATATGACTGGATATGGTACACTCCGTCAGCCACTTCACCTGGTATCCTCCATTTGAAGACTTGAAGGTCAATTTTCAGTGGCAACCCCCAATTGATGGGTAGGTCGGTAAAGATAGCAGGCTCACTTATACCATGCTCATAAACAAGTCTGTTCTCAGTGGCATCATAGTCCATCAGCATGAAATGCCAGAAGCCGTCAGTAGTAGGTGGGTTCTTCAAAGTAACAGCAATGTTCCTGCCTGCGGGTACTCCGTTTTCTGGTGGTGCTGCCTGAACCGGGCCCGCGAGCAAACTGCTCATAATGGATATCATCATTATAGCCATTATCATCCCCATCATGTCTTGTGTCATTGTGTCTTCTTCTGCCATAACTATACCTCCAAGTATTATCTGTTATATTCCCATCATACCAGGCAACATACCTACCATCATTAGCACTGGCATCATCTCCAGCAATCCGCTTACTGGAGAAACTGGCCCCATCAGCTGGTTAATCATTGAGCCCATTGCTGGAATGCCGTACCCGTAAGCATTGTCCTTTGCCACCTGTACATCTTCTGGTTTCGCGCAGAAAGCGTAGGCGACAGGTAACCAGTCATGGTATGTGACTCGAACATCTGGGCCATACACTCTCCTTGTCAAATCCCACAAAAGCCCATCAACTCCAACAAGCATTGGAGTAGAGAATGACGTGCCGGTCTTGACTTCGTATTCATCATCTGCACTGTGGCTAGCAACCTCTATGTCTTCACACCAGCACACCAAATCCGGTTTTACCACTCCTTCAAGAGTGGGTCCCCTGGAGCTATCATTCCATATTATGAATTCCCAGGTCTTCAAGCCACCAACTGCTATCACGAGAGGGTCAGTAGCCGGTGCAAGTATAGTGGATAAGTCTGGCCCAGAATTCCCAGCAGCTGCAAGTATCTGTATCCCATAATCCTCTACTGCCACCTGGCAGGCAACCCTCATAGGGCTGTCTGGGTCTCCATCATCTATAGCACCAACACTCAGGTTGATTGTGTTGGGGTACATTTCGTCTGTTATATGCAGGTTGTTGTCAATTGCCTCTTGAACAAGCTCGCATACCCGTTCTACGGCGTCTACAACCATCTCATCTGTTCCTAGTCCATTGTCGTTGAGGACTTTCATGCTCATAATTTTGGCACCGGGACAAACACCAGATTGGGTGTTGTGCTCACCTGCGATAATGTATGATGTACCCGTGCCGTGGCCGAATATATCATGGACTGTAGGAGCCCCAGAGAAGTTTTCCTCAAGAATTACCTTGCCGGTTAGTGCTTCGTGTGTTGTCCTTATGCCTGAGTCGAGTACTGCAACTGTTAACCCCAAACCAAGAAGTGCAGGAGTATAAGCTTGGCGTAGCTCACTGTATATGGTAAATAGATTGAGGCCGGTAGTTGCAGGTGCAACAGCGGCAGGAAGAGGAGCAGGTGCTATAAGTAGTGATGATGGCCCAACGGGTTTTATAGGGCTGACTTTAACCCCGGGTTCTCTTGCCAGTGTTTGAGCAGCTCCTTGACTAAGCTCACAAAAGACCTGCTTCACCAATGGCCTAACCTTGATGTGGGCAGCTCCTGCTCGCCTGCACTTTCCTTCTACCTCCTGGATTGGTAGTGTTCTTGACATTACTGAATATCGCATAATTCCTCCTCGGAAAATCTATAATAAGATCCCTTCACCCGGGCTCATTCGTCGCCAGAAGAGTTCTAGGGTCTTCCATGTCCTTCAAGCACCTACCTCCCTTCAAAAAATAGCGCTACCCAAGAGATAATGGCAGCTCCACCAAAAGCCTTAGCTACGACATGACTCTGTTCTGTTGGCCATATATTCCACGCAGCCTGCACCCAGAGAAAAACAGCGTAAACTAAAAGAGAAATGGCTGTAACCTTTGCCCATTTCAACCTTGTCATCTCAAACTCCTCATCATCATCCCCATCATGGCAATTACCACAACTGCCGACAGCACGCTTGAAACATCCATTGCTGGCCTAGCCCTTACCACTTGTGCTACAAGCGAGCCTAGTGGTAGGCCATACCCATAGCCATTATCTTTTCCTGCTGGTGCCCCCGTTGGCTTAACACCCACTCTGAGAAGGTGAGTGTCTATCATGTCCTCGACCGTTAGAACTCCCCCCAATGCTCCTCTAGGAAGGAGGCCCGGTAACTCCCCCGGTTCATAAGCAACCCACCTGAGGATAGCTTCCTGGGCCAGAATAACCATTGCAGAAACAAACGGTGTTGAAAAGCTAGTACCACTTTTAGCCACAGTTGCGGTGTCACTTGCGCTACTTGCCATTACGATGTCTTCACCGAACATCAGTAAATCAGGCTTAACAAGGCCCTCTATCGTTGGGCCTCTTGAGCTCCAATCACTTATAACAAACGGCTCATAGCTGCACGACCCTACAGCAGCTACGTATCTTTCACATGCTGGGTTCAGTATCGTTCCAGGCCCGGGTCCAGAGTTACCACAAGCGGCAATAACCCAGATGCCTTCCCTGATGGCTGCCCTACAAGCAACCCGCATTACATTGTTGGGGTTACCGTCATCAGGACTCCCAAGACTGAGATTTATTACCGTTGGTGCTATGTCAGGCTGCGTGTCTTGTAAAGATATGCAATCACTTATTGCAAGGACAGCTTCCTCCTCAGTACCTTCACCATTGTCACCTAGAGCCTTCAGGTTGAGGATATTGCACTGTGGGGCTACAGCGAGAGCAATGCCAGAGCAGCCAGTCTCGTGGTCGAAGCCATCTACCATAGGGTCTGACGTATAGTTCTTTCTGTAGACAACATGCCCCTTAACCTTTTCGTGCGTTTCTCGGATGCCTGTACCGATTAAAGCTAGGTTCATCCCTTGCCCATAAAGGGGAGGGGTCGTCAGTGCTCTGAGGTCTTCCATTCCAGCAGCCCACACTAACTGCTCAGGACTGTATGTTGGTGCGGCTGCAACAGGCACAGGTGGCACCACCGCTGCCTTGAGCCCGCCCACCTTACTGACAGTACAGCCCATTGCCTTGAGCTTGTCAGCTTGGGCCTGGGTCAGGTCGGCAAAGATAACCCCGACAGCAGAAGCGTCCTTGACAACGGTAGCACCAACACTTCTCACCTGCTCAAGGGTTCCTCCTATCACCGAGTATCTTATCATTTGCTTTCCTCTTATCTCCGCAGTGACATACCAAATAAATGCCCTATGGGAGCATATACCAACAACCGGGCTGCTTCTTCCATAGGAGTGATATTTAATAATGCCGAGATAACCCAGGTTGCAATACCAACAACAATACAGAGGAATGAACCCCACCAAGGAATAGGCGAGTCATTCCTGTTTTCTGGAGAACTGCCTACTGCACTATGACACTTAGGGCACTCTTTTTCTTTGACATTAAAACGAAGCCTACAGGATGAGCAATAGTAATACTTTATTGGTGTTAAGGGATGCCTTACTGCCCTAATAACAGCATATACCAAGAACTTTGGCGGCGAGTTTAGTGTTTTCATTATCTTTCCTTATGCTTCTGCTCCTACCCTCAACTCCCACTTCTGCACATCCCGCCACACTGGAGGAGTAAGAACAGGAAAGAGTGAGCCATCATTGCCAACTCCACTATGGTCAACGACTGTTAGTCCGGTTCCTTCCTCCATTGGCAGCCAGAGAACGAGGTTACCAGGATGAACTGGGTTGTGATACTCCAACAGGTTCCATCTTGCCTCAGCCACACTAAGAGCTATTCCCTTGTAAATCCTGACAAAAGCAGTGAGTCCACGGAAAAAGGATGTAGTAGCATCTCCTCTAGTCCCTATCTTCACACTATTCACCCCACCAAAACCGGCAACAACGCCAGATATACCTGCACTTATACCATTAACAATGCCCTCATAGGTTGCTGCGGCCTTGGTCCACGACAGCACAAGGTGGTTCCATCTAGTCCAATCAAACCATGCTGGAGCAGCTAATGTTACACCCCTCATCCAGAATAGGTTGGCTGCCACGCCAAGCATAATTGTCCAATCAGAAGCGTAAGCAGGGGGAGCAGTGTGGGATTGAGACATGGCATACCTTGAGAGGGCAGACCCGGCCTTTAGCATTATTTCAGCAGTAAAGTCACCATCGCCACTCAGGTCATCAATCAGGCCAACAACATCAATGTAGTCCTCTGCACCATCAAGAAGGAGGCTATGCCTCTCAAAGCCTAGACCTCTTGGCTGCCTCCTCGGCTGCTCAAGGTATGCTCTCTTCGGTATTGCCCCATAAACTGTCATATTTCTTCAACATTGGTCTTGTAGTTTATGCTAGTGTCAACCACATGGTCAACCTTAATGTCCACTGTCGCAAATGGACCAATGTTGCCCTCGCTTGATTCAATCTGCTGGTTAGTCTGTGCGTTGAGCAGAGAGAGTTTGGCTCTTCTCAGCACATTGGTATTGTTTTTGACGGTACTGATAATATCCACCCTCTGACCATCGATAACCCTATCCGGGTAGCGAAAAGCTACTTCCTCAATGCCTGCTGGGTTACTAGCTACCCACCCGATGACATGTTCGCTTATCATTTTCTCTCCTCCTTAGCTTAGATACCATTCAGCTAGAGTGATTGCATCGGCGTTTGTTGGTGTGTAGATGCAACGAGCTATTGGCACTTCGCCATTCAGGTTGTAGACCAGAAGCTGGTTTGCCACTAGAGTTATGCCCCCAGGAACCCAAGGCCTCCATGCGCCACCAGTATAAACCTGAATGTCAAGATTTCCTGCTGCATCAGCTTGAAATAGGAGTGTCTTCTTCTCATAACCCCAGACTGGCACGGGATGCGAAGTCAAAACAACACCAGCAGTTGCTAGCCCATTCCACTTGGTGGAAGTATTCACAGTGTAGAGAGCATACTGCCTTGGAGGGAGAGGATCGCCATCTAATGCCACAAACTGTTCAGCATTAGAAACACATACTAAGGTAATTGGCCCAGCGGGTCTCGCAACTTCAATAAGAGTATTTACTCCCATCCCCATAGTCGGTGATATGCTACTACCAAGTGCGTAGGGGTCATTGTTTTCCCACTCTGGGATTGCCTCAGGTAAGCCTAGCAAAATAATACCCTTAATAACTGCGTCAATATAAAGCTCCACTGAGCACTTGTTAATCTTGATGCTATATTGGTGGAAAGCTGTAGCATAGTCAGCAGGCATCAGATTTTCCACGTCTAGGATTCCTATAGCTCCAGGTGCTTGGTTGCCTAAACCAGCAGCAAACCTAAAGACTGTATAACTCAGGGCTAAGTAGGCTAAGGATGCTATTCCATGGGAACCTGACTCAAAGCCTATAAAAGCTTCGCCTGCATCTGCGGCCATAGCTGGCCACCTTGCCCGAACCGACAAGACAGGATAATGAAACGCCTTCCGTGAGTAAGCCTGACGGACTTCTCCTGTAATTGATGTAAATCCACTTGGTAGCCAGAAGTCATCAAGATTAGCCGGCCAACTACTGAAGAAATCGGAAAGACTCTTATCTTGTCTATGGATATACTGAGTGGTCTCAAATGCATCCCTATTTGCCCTGAGGTCTATATCAGTGCCGGCGCCAAAGACATCCCTTAGGACCTGAGCAATATCAATACTAGAACCAGCACCAAATATGTCGGTCAAGATTTGGGCAATATCAAGGCCACAAATCACATAAATTGCCCCAGGCCCGATTGCTTGTGGCCACCTCCCACGAATTCGCAGAGTGTTCCCTGAATTCCCGTCTATAATGGCTAGCTGCCCACTCCCAAGTCCACTGGTTATCTTGACTAGCCTGTTCCTGTGAACATCAGCCGCCCAGTTCTTGGTGGCATCAGTTAGAGCGTTGCCACCCCTAGCCACAACCGTGCTGACAGTACCGCCATCTACTATAACGTCTTCAGCCATCATATAACCCCCATATCTACTTTATGCACTGAGAGCTATGGCATCTGCCCCACTTATTACTTTATCGTAAATCCTAAGCTCATCAATGAAACCGTTTATTTTGTGTGCAGTTTGAGCAGCCCCTACTGTAAGATTGAGAGTATTTGTATCAAGGGCTAAAGCTCCAATGTTACTGGATGCGACTTCAACGCCATTAACATAAATACGCAGGTGGGTGCCATCATACAAAGCAAGGAAATGATATAGTATTCCTGTGGATAGGCTAGCTATTGAATAGCTAACGTTCTTCCTCACGCCCCCTGACCAGACTTCAAAATAAAGTCTACCCCTGTATATCGTAAGACTATAATTTGAGTTGGCTCCGAGAGTATGGCCCTTTGAAACAATAACCTGCTCGGTTGTCTTATCGTCCATCAGAACCCGAACACTTATTGCAGGAGTGCCAGGAATATCTAAGCTCACTCCAGCTCCGCAGTTAATATAATCACCACCGTCAAAGCTCAGATACCTCCTGCCATCAGGTAGTGTTCCCCAGGTTGGTGCTTCCTCTACAACCCCACCACCTAGTAGGCCATCATTACCGTATCCTGAAACATCCATGACATATAGTCCAGCCCCCTCAGACATTGGCAAGCATAGGACTGTTCCTGTTGGGTCAATTATTGTTTCTACCATTGGTACGTTGTAGACGGTCTCTGTGCCAGCAGCTAGCTCGATAATTCTACTGACGGGATAATAACCACTCTTGGAGAATGAGATCACTCTACTGCCGGGAGCAGTCTGGAAACTGTAAGCACCATCAGCACCGGTCACCATACTGGCACTATTCAGTGTTACAGTTACCCCCTCTACACCATTGCCGTGGTTGTCGTGGGCAACACCACTCACCTGAGACGTGATCCAGTTGTAGACAAGGCCAGCAACCATAATCCCCCCAATACCCATCAGCATTGGCCCCGCAACTTTTCCCATGTCAGTAGTCATATTATACCTCCTTACGGTATTTGTTGTTAACCACTCTATACCTCCCCCATCGTGTTCATCATCATGCTCATCATCATTACCATAACGAGCATAGGTATCATATCCAAAACAGCAAAGACGTCACCTATTTCAGGCATGCCGCTGATTACCACAGCGCCCTCAATCTTTTCTCCGGCACTTCTGCCAAGGTCATACCCCTGTATCTCCACCTGGAGCCAATATGTGCCGTTATTCTTGCCGGACATGGGAACAGGTATGTCGATGTATCCGCTCCAGGTTTTTGCGGTGATGGCCCTCTCTAGGTTTATCTCTTTGAAGTACTGAATATCTCGGCCTAAACCGATCCCTAGTGCTCCCCATAGAGTCTCCGTAGTTGCTTGTGCTATTGTGTACCTGAAGCTACAATTAACTCTCAGTGTATCTCCTGGGCCAAGCTGTTCCTGCTCGCCGGCAGCTAGAGCAGCTAACGATGTTTCTACTAGCATATTAAATCCTCACAGCTTGCTATAATCCACGATTGAAAAGTTCGTTATGTCTGGTGTTATTGCCACTACACTTAAAGCATCCCTGAGTCTAATGCCTGTTTCTGGAACATCAGGTGAGCCGTGCCACACTTTACATTCAATGTAAGTCCAGTCTTCCTTAACATCACCAGGTATAGTCAGGGTTTTAGTTGAGGTGAATTCGGTCGGTGCACTAGTTACAGGTAAGTTTCGGGTGTTGGTTCCCACCACCTTAGGCCAATACTGTAACGCTGCCTTAGCCCCAATGGAGAAGTATTCCTCCACACCAACTGATATTGGACCAGTGTAGGTGTAAGATATAGTTATCTGAAGCTTGTCCCCAGGAGCGATTGCCATCACGGGCTTTGTTGGATACATCTCGTATATCGTTAAGGGGTACAAGATGCCTGCGGAATAAATATACCACTGGCCAATTGCGGCATCATAGTAGTACCACTGGCCATCAACTTGATAGTAGCCTGTCGCATACACCCCTATATTCCCCAACGATACCTGTAATGCTTTTGTTGTCATCTCACACCTTCCTATAGTCTGTTAGTTCAAACCGGTGAATAAAAGGTTCTGCTGGTATTACCATGCACACTTCCCCAGCCCACGCAACAACGAACCTTGGGTTATCCTGACTCCCCATAAACAACCTTATCCAGGTTGCATATTTTCCTAGCTTACTCAGGTCAAACTG
>SDBU01003760.1_pt1 | contig 19133 bp, 39 predicted proteins | sample 2277071 | NCBI WGS metagenome assembly SDBU01 (sample SAMN10397929, study PRJNA504765) | marine sediment metagenome | isolation source: marine sediment core GS08_GC12, 126 cmbsf | place: Arctic Ocean: Gakkel Ridge, Loki's castle | collected 2008 | reverse complement strand
CTTCTATGGCTTTTCTAACAAATGCTGTAGGACCATGGCCGTTAATTGCATCCTTGGCCCTGAATGGTGGATTTATCCAATTAACATTTCCCCATTCGGCCTCAATCCCATCTTTTACAAAAGGATAAGGACATGGGTCAAAGTCAAACGTAAACTCTATATCAAGTGGTTCATAGATTTCAGGGGGAACTAACCAAAACCTACTATCAATCAAATTCTTCTGTTTCTTTTCCATTTTCTTTAAAAGCCCCCATCTTTAGATGGTGGGATTATGTTACTCACCTCATTTAGATTTATTCTTACCCAAACAATTTCAGTATTCTGTTCACATTTTTTTCTAAATTCTTAATCCTCGCCCTAAGATGACAATAATCACACCTTATTTTACAATGATGTACTTTATCTGCACATTCAACACAAAGATTATTACTTTTTCTTTTTGCTTTAAGTTTTTTATTTGCTTCTCTGCATCCTCTTAATTGTGATAGTCTTAAACTCATTTCTATTCACCTCTTATGAATATCTGATCTATCTCTATGTGCTGTAAACTTTAGATTTAACTGTTTTATTTTGACATGCTCTATGTTTACTATGCTGTTCAGTCTTTCTAGTTCCAGCTTTAAAGAGTTGATCTGTTCCTGTAAAGATTCAGCCATTGTAATTCTCAAATATTTTAGGATAAATAAATTCTATAGTTATAACTAACATTATTACTACCCCTATTAAAAATACAATCCATAAAATCAATCCATCTAATTTTACTAAATAAATTAATACCAACATTAATGCTGCTCCCCCTATAAATGGCAATCCTATTGTTATAATTTGATTTTCTTTCATTTTTCATACTCCTCCATTAATTCTTTTATTGGTTTTGGTTTTTTACTGTGAAAATAAGCCCCAGAATTATGTATCGTGGGGGTGATTTTTTTATCACCATTGCTAAATAAGGGGCTTTCTAAAACTACATGACTAGTGCTTTTAGAACTAGATGGCGAAAATTCACCTTTTTTTTGATTGGGTTTCATTCTAACTCTTTTTCTTTAATTCTTAATCTTGATTCCCACTTTTGTTTTGTTTTGATTAGTTTTTCTATCTGGAGTTCTATACTTCTTATTCTTTTTTTGAATTCTGCTATGTCAGATTCAATGAATTCGATTGGTTCAATTAATTTGTTTTTTTGGTTCATCTTCTTAACCTCCTAATGGTTTGTTATAATTGACATAATCTTAACATAAGGTACGCTTCCCATTACTATACCAATAAAAAGTGGTGCGAAAAGAAAATACCAACTAATAATGGAAGCTATTAATATTCCAACACCAACTACTAATAATATACCAGCAAAATCTAACCAAGTTTCTTTTATTATTTTTTTTAACATCTTCTTAACCTCCTAATGGTTTGGTTTTTCTTTTTCTTGGTATCCTTCTAGTGAAAGCTACTTTTGGAGGATTTTCAATTTCATCATCACTCCATCTAAATCTAATCTTATCCCTTATTCTTTTTAGTTCTGGAATCCCTACTTTTATTTCTAGTTCTTTTATTCTTTCGTTAATTCCATCAATCCATTTCTTATCTGCGTTTTCCCTTCCTTGATTAAACTCATCAATTCTTATCCTATCTAATTCTTCTTCTTTCATCTTACCTTAACCTTTTCAATATTGTCTTACCTCTTACATATCCTATGATTGCACTAAACACAATAACATTCGCTAATATAACCATAAATAATATTGTTTCTAACATCTTTCACCTGTTTTTAATTTAAAGCAAACAGTTCCATAATCCATTTTAGGTCTTGGTTCTGTTTCATAACAGGATATACCTAAAAATCCACACTCTTTTGTACTTTCATATACAAATGGAACTTTAACATAACATCTTTTGAATATTTTAGTATATCCTCTTGTTGAATTACTATAAATATTATATTTACTAGATCCACAAGTTTTACTTTCAATTTCTACATTACCAAAAACAGTTAATGCACCAATTACCAATAAAGTCATTAAAAACATAGATATTATTTCTCTTTTCATTCTTAAACTCCTAATTATTTTGTTTCTACATTATCCAAAATCCATATCTATCTTTAAAACAAAAGTTTCTACAAGTTCCAAATGAGGAATTATACTCACAACCACTAATCAATAAAACTAAAATAAATAATAGTAATAGTTTATTCATTTTTATCATCATCAGAGGAAGGAGTTATAATTAGATCATATTCTTCATCTTCTGAAATCTGCTTATTTTTGAAATATGCGGCTTCTATAATAAATCCTTTAGATCCACCTATTTGAGTTATTTTCTTGTTCTTTAATTTAAGTTTCATTTGTTTTTGCCTCCTTTAATAATCCTTAAATTTAACTAACAAACTTGCTACCACTACGAATAAAACTAAACCCACCATAAGAGGTAACATATTGACTACACCTGCTTCTGTTACATTAATCTCATCAGAAACGTCTTGGATAACAGGGAAGAACCACACCAACACCAACAATAACAGCATAACAGCAACAGCGATACTAATAAAGGGGGCTATTAAACTCACCATTCCTGAAGATGAATCATCACTGTCACTGCCTGTTAAAATATCCTCTAAAATATCCTCTTCTGGTTCTCTTTTAATATAGTTTCTTTCCTTAACTTTATATTCTTCCTTTTGTCTTTCTAATTGCTTCTCAAATTCTGCTGTATGGTTTTTGGGAGTTATAAAAGATTTCTCTTTATTTAACCTCTTTTCAAATTCTTCATTATCCATATCGACACCTCTATTTCAATGAATATAAAAAACTTGCCGTAGTTATGATAACAAATAATATTCTAATAAATACTATATCCCATATCCATAATTTTAATGTTAAAAAGCTTCCAATTCCCCAAATAATTAAAGCCAATAAACAAAAGAATAAAAAAGCTTTTAAAAAGTTATTTAGTTTTTTCATCTTTAATTGGTATAGGTATTCCGCTAACATCAGTCATTACATTCATTATCTTGCTCTTGCTGTCAATAACATATTTTGTCCCATGTGCTAATGATTTCTCTGTGGTTTCCAATGCCTTGTATTCCTTTGCAGATCCTTTAAAGTGTTTTTGTATGGATTCATTAACCAGTCTAATCTTCTCTGCTGTTGCTTCTGCTACTTTCTTTATTCCTTCTGCTCTACCAGTTGCTTCTAATATTAATGATTGTTTAGTTCCATCTGCTTCTTTTATTACTGCTCTCCTTTCTCCATCTGCTTTTGTCTCTACTGCTGTAGCAAAGTCTAAAGCTGCTAGTTTAGCCTGTTCTGCTTTTGTTACATTATTCATGGCTTCCTGAACATCTTGAGGTGGCTCTATTTTCTGAACTTCCACTCTTAAAACTTCTACACCATAGGCATCTGTCTCTTTGTCTAAAACTTCCTCTACTTTTAAATTTATATCGTTTCTGTTTTGAATACATTGTGTCAGATTTAGTTTACCCATTACTGCTCTTAACGTGGTTCTTGCCAGGCTTGTTAATTGAACTTTGTGGCCATCTACATTATATTCCGCAGCTTTAACATCCTTTACCTTATAATAAACTACTGCATCAACAGTCATGTTTAACTTATCGCTTGTCTGGATTGTTTGTGGTGGTACATCAACCATTTGTTCTGTTATGTTTACTGTCCTTGTAGTATCTACTATAGGAATTATCCAATGAAACCCTTGTTCTATTGTTCTAATATATTTTCCAAATCTCTCTACTAATCCCCTTTCTATTGGCCTGATTATTCTAATTCCTGCTGCTATTATTCCTCCAATTACCAATATTGAAACTATTCCAATTATTGTTCCTATCATCTTTTAATCCTCCTGCAAAATACATTCGCAATATTCACATTTTTTTCCTCTTATAAAATCTTTAACTTTAGTTCCACAAGGAATCTCTATTGTTGTTTCCTCATCACAATTACCACAAGTAATTGTCCTTTCATAATTATTCTTTTCATCCACTTCTTCTGACTCTTCAGTTTCTGGCTCTTCAACTTCTTCTTTCTTTTTTCCGAATAATCCCATTGGTATCACCTATTTGCTTTGTATAAGAATAGTATAATATATCTTATATATAAACATTTCTATACTCCAAAATATATATTTAGAAAAAGCCGTAATAGTGTGGGTAAACAAAGATAAGAAGAAAGAATATGTTTAAGCTTATTCTACATTACACCGCCTTCTTTAAACGACTTTATAGCAAATCCAATTCCCATCGCTAGAATTGCTATTGCAAAGAACAATACTGTTAGGGTTATTAAGATCCTTGCTGTTCCACTATGAACATAGGTATCTGGTTCATATTTATAATCAATGTAAGCTAGATCATCTGAGAAATTACCTGTATTTACCACAACTGTCCCGGTTGTTAGAGTTACATTACAATGTGTACCAGCTAAAATAGCAACCATACTCGAGTTTCTACAAGCATCAAAAGAAAGTAATTCGTCATAAGTCAAAGTTCCTGCTCCACTTGAAATAGTTACTGACTCGTTAGTTATAGTATTTGAACCAATCTTCGCTAATTCTATATCTGTTCCAATTGGCTGAATCAAAACAACACCTAATAAGAGTACTATAAATGCAGTAAATAAAAGTGTTAAAAGTTTATCTTGTGTATTTATCATTATTTACCCCTCCTTTTTGGATTATTGGGATAGATAATATTTAAGTACTCACTAAAAATTTATTTTAGGAATGAACCTTGATTATCAAGTATGTTTACTTCTTTCTTTTTGAACTCTTCTTTCTTGTTATCCAGGTTTTCGCTTAGTATGCTTCTTTGATTTAAGATGTTTACTTTCTTTTCTTTTATTGATCTTATCAATCCCTGTTTCTTTGCTTTGTTTAGTTTACCTTTTATCCCAAATAAATGCTTTGCTGTTCTTTCTCTGTTGTAATCTGCTATTTCTTGTTTTAACTTTACCTTTTCATCTTCGTTATGCTGGACCTCTCTTAATCTTCTTAGGCCGTCTAATCTTCTGTCTACTACTTGTTTTGGAACGTACTCTTCATCATCTTCTTTTCCACCTATTTTTTTAATTATATCCATTAGTTTACTCATTTTATTGCCTCCGTTTATCTTTTATAAAATTAACAAATTCTTTTGATTCAGTTCCAATTATCTTAACCAATCCAATTGCAATCGGTTTAAGGAAATCAATATTAAGTTTCATTTTAACCCTATCTTATAGTTTTCTGATAAAAATAATAAAATAGACTACCAACACCTAGTAATATGAATACCCATAGGATACTAAGCCCTGTTGCCTTTGAAAAAACTATCATTAAAAAAATAACATTCAATACAATAGTTACCTCTAATGAAAATTTTACTTTGATTGATAGATAACTGATTACCACTATTCCTAAGAATACAAATAGCCATACACTTCCAATTAATTCATTCACCCAGATGTCCCATAAATCCAAAAAGTTATTCATAACTACCATTTTAACGCCCACGCCACCAATCAATTATTATGATTATGAATGTAATCATTAAAGGTGCAAAAAACAAAATAGCCAATACTGGTGCAACCTCATATACTTTCTGGAACACAACGAAAAAATCCCATAACAAAGTAAAGAAATAAATAGCAAAGCCACCCATTATTGCCAACTCGATATTCGGAATGAAAATAGCAGCAGCTATTACTAGCACCCCTGCAACACTTCCAATTAATAAAATGGTTTTTTGTCCTATTGTTGAATCTTTCATACATTCTGGTTGCAGTAGAATATTCAGAAGTTTAGAATTTGGAGTTAATCCCTCACAAGTTGAATAGTCTGTTTCTGTTTGAATCAAGCCTCCAAAGTAGAACAAGAGCATAAGCCCTGTCATTATCATAGTCATAGTTATTATTTTACTCATTTTCTCACCTTATCCACTATAAACCCAATAACCATTAGGCTAACTAGATAAAACATAAACCATTTTCTAAGCCCAAGAAAGTTGGGCATAGTACTTAGAGTTAATGTAAACCAACCAATAAAGCTAAAGAACCCAACTAATCCCCAAAGCATAAAAAGAAGAATCTCCTTATTCTCAAAACCCACCTTTATACTAGCCATTCCCATTATAACAAAGATAACTATAAAGGCCAATATCATCCTTCCGAAACTATCGAATCCTGCCATAGAGAAATCTGTTAGTTCATCTAAGAAACTCATTAAAGAAAACTCACCCTGATAGGTATAGATTACTGAATACTGTTGTGAAACTGTAAAGTTATAAGTTGAATCTAGTTCGTAGATTGCCTCGCTTGTTATGTTTGTCATACTTAATGTATCCTGCTCTATTCTTAAATAACAGCTAGTAGAAATATAACTAGAAGTTGTATCCAATAAGATACTTCCATTCCATAGGTTTAAAGTACAGCCTGTAACATTCCATACTGTACTGTTTAAAGTAAATGTAAAATTGTATTTTGTATTGTTGTTTAAAACTAAGTTAGAAGGCTCGAACCTGTATCTTATCCCTTCGTGAACACTTATCTCGTATGCCCCAACTGTACTTACCATTTGGATAAGATACTCTGAATCTGTTGGCTCTAGGCTTATTTCTTTATCTTCGTAACCTGTCTTTGAAAAGTTTATTGTATATTCATAATTCTCATCTAGGTATAATTTAACCTGTCCTGCAAAATTAGATTCTTCTTCTGCAACTACTGTTATAGTCCCGTTTATTATCCTGGTAAAAACAACAAAAACATCTTCCAAAGGGTTTAATGATCCTCCAACTATGTTAAAAGTTATTTCTGAACTGTCTGTTGAATTGATTAAATAAATATTTAGGTTAGTAATTGTTACATTGTTTATATTCAAACCGACATATTCCCTTGATGGATAGTTTGCTGAAGAAGCTTTTAGCTCATATAATCCTGAACTTAAACCAGTTATTAGATAAGGATTATCTGAAGTGGAATAAGTCTGTGAAAATCCTGTTGTTTCTAAATAAACTGAAAATGTCTCTCCTGTTATTAAATCATTAGATTTTTCATCATAGAAATAAAGTCTTACTGCATTTACTGGTGTCATATTAAAAGAAAGATTATGATAGTTACTTGTTACAGATATTGTTTTTTCTTCTGTTCCGAAACCACTTGAAACTAAAGTCAAGGAAGTGATATCTTTTGTAATGTTCACTAATCTCGCTCCGCTTATGTTTATTGAAGAGTTTGCACTCTGAGTTCCGATAGTTACTATTGCATTTATCTGAACAGGATAATTTTCTTCGTCATAAACCCATACATCCAACACAGCTCCTAATCTTAAAAGATAATGCACTTCTACTGTGTTCAAGCCGCCCAGCGAGGAAAACTTGATTTGTTTCCTGCCTTTTGATTTGATTATGACCTCATATTCATAATCACTTATTTTTATTACTTTATAATCTTTTTTAGACAGATATTCATTTTCAAAGTCCAGCCAGTTACCTCTCCCATTCTCTCCCATAATTACAAAGTGGGCCTTGTAATCAGAATCCTCAATATAATCTATTCTGTTCCTTGATGTGATTGTATATTTATATTCTTCTCTTAAAAACAGATAGTTAAATTCAAAGTCATACTTATCTGTCAGTTTCGTTGTGCTGAATGTCAATGGTAAAGTGTCGCTTGTTATTCTTATGTCATTGCCTTCTGTTGTTTTGTACCTGAGATAGTTTAATCCTTTCGAGGTATCATATCCTGGAATGTATTTTGCTGTGTGTGAATCGGTTGTCGCTAACTGGATTGTATAGTTTCCCAAAGTCCAACCACTTATGTCTATTGTTTTGCTTATATTATCGGTTGTCTGTGTTATTGATACGTTAGTATAATTATAGACAGAACTACCAGTAGAGTTTGTTATATTAATCAGAGTTTGATATAAATTAATATCAAAGAAGGAAATATTTATCGTCAGATTATTTAAATAGCTGTTTATGATTGTTGAATTGTCAGCCTTAAAACCATTATTAGAGATTAAGGTTATTGTTGGATTTACTGTATCCAAAGTCCAATTTCTCTGTGTTGTATTTGCAGAAAATAAACCATTGGTTATATTCTGAACTTTCCATTTCCAGTAGTAAGTTCCATCTGAAACATTTGTATAAAAACTTCTCCATTCACTTGCGTTTCTAGTTACATTGTTTAAATATAAATCTGCTTCTGTAAGATTTGAGCCTGTTCCAAAATAAAGATAATATCTTACATCATTCTGAGCTGTTGAATGAGAAACATTTAAAGTTACGTTTGTATTGTTATGTGTGTTGTCTGTCGGGCTTGGTGGAACTATTGTTGGTGGTGATGTTTCTTCTTCTTCTACAAAAGGAGGAAACTTTCCTACTCCATTATTATATAACTCTAAAAGTTCATTATCAGTTAAAGTTCTATTCCACATACCCATCTCATCTATAACACCATCATAGTTAGCTGAACTACCAGGATTAGTAATTCTATCACCAATTACAAATGAAGTTGTTGCTGTATTCCAAGTTAAAGACCCATTCCACATATTTGTTCCATTGACATATAAAAATCCATAAGTTCCGTTGTAAATTGCTGTGAACATATACCAAACACCACCCACTGTGGTAAATGAGATATCAGGACTATCAGCACTACTACCCCACAAACTTAAGAGATTATCTGTTCTGAATGCAGCAGACATCTCTTCACCAGTTCCACTTGCACCATAACTAAAAACTACATCGTAAGTTGAAACATCATCTATTTTAACCCAGACATTTACTGTTCTGGGATTTGCACCACCCATACTACCCAAGTTAGTTGGCATCATATCAACCTTATCATCATTAACCGCAACAAATTCCCATGCATTATTATTGATTCCTGTTGCAGTTTTTGACTCTACTGTATCAGAGGAACTATTCATTATTCCAAATACTTGGTCTGTTAAATTACCTGTTTGGTTAAAATTATAATATGCAACAAGTCCACTATTAAGATTAGCAGAAACAAAACTACAAACTAACAGAACCATTACAAAAAGGATCATATATGTTTTATTCATTTCTTTATCACCTTTGTTACGACAAAATAAGTAGCTGCTGCCGAAATACAGGCAATCACAAAATAAAATAACCAAATGCTAGTTACGATACAGGCTAGTTTTTGCCCTACCGTAATCGTTGCAGCCGCACAATCTAAATGGGATGAATCTCTAGCTAGAATTATTAAAGTTTTTAGAGGAGAGATTAGAACAGAGACTACTATGAAAACCATTATCGCTGTGATTGTTGATGTAAGGGAGCGTTTTCCTGTGACGTATGCTATACTTGCTGCAATTAGTATTCCAATAAAATAAAACAAAGCTAAATCAATAGTTATTACTACTGCTTTGTGAACTGTAGAAATACTTGGGTTACTTGAATTAAGAAGAGATGAGTATGTTCCATTTGTTACTTTAGCTATTTCTTGTTTTAGGGGAGAGGATAAAATTATGACTAGGATAAGAACCATTATGCTTACCATTAGGGAAACAAAGATTTGTTGTGCCTTTTTGGATTTTATCATTTTAATAAATCATATCTTCTTTTCTTATTCTAATGAATTTAGGATTCTTATTTTTCATAAGTTCCAATTTTCTTCTAGAAAGATTTATCAATAATTGATTGTTTTTCTTATTCCTAATTACTTTTGCAAGTATGTCTTCCATTTACATGTATTTAGAATTAGATAATATTTAAGTACTCATTAAAGAATAAAAAGAAATATGATTATGATAACCTTACTTCACTATATGGTACTATACCGAACACAACTCAATAGCAACACATCGTACCATAAAGTATTTTACCGAACTATGTGAGACTTTATCTTACACGACACAATTTAATTATACAATACATAACCTAACTAGGGTGTACCCACCATAACCATCTAAGGTTAGGGTAAGATTTTCTGTACTATATTGTAGCTAACTGAAACGAACAGTAATCAATGGTACTTCACTCAAACGGATATTTTTACCCATCTCAATCGTTTAAGGTTGAGATGAGATTAGAGGTTTACAATATTATACGATACTAAATTTTACGCAATCGAAAGCTACTTTACTCAACAAAGATTCACTTCAATGGATAATACCCTATACCACCAAAATGCACGTGACATCACGAAACCGAACTTGACACAACCACATCTCCTTCCTTTATTTAAGGAACATTATTATTACTAACAGCCCAACTTCATTTTAGAGATTTCAGTTAATTCTCCATTTTCACATATTACAACGTCTGGTAATTGAATACCTCCTTTCCTCATAGAAAAGGCAAAGAGTACAATAGGATAATCTAGTTCTAATTCTTGTCCTATACCCAAGAAACTACTCCATGTATTATAAAATTCCTCGGCAGGTTTCTTATCATAGAACTTCCCTGTTTCTGATAAAGATATAGACACCCCATATTTCTTGATACCTATTCTTTTACACTCTTTAAAACTACTCTCGCAATTCACCATTAATCTATCTTCTTTTGGTTTTTCAATATCTTCTTTTTTAGGAATAATATCTTTTTTTACTTCACCTTCTGTTTTTTCTATATTGGGTTTTGAATCTTGCTTTGTTTGGTGTATAGGTTTAATTTCTTTATTAGTTTCATTATTAGTTCCTTTCACAACTAGAAGAATAATAAATATTGCTAAAATAATTGGGATTATGTGTTTTTTCATTCATATCATCTCATTCATCTTCAATTCTCCTCTTCCTTTCTTATCTATTATTTCAACTAAATCTATTTCTTCTAATGGTATCTTAATTTCTTTTTTCATAAGAGATAATATCCAATTTATGAATTTATTTTGATGTGTTTTTAGAAGTATTATATATTCACAATTATCAGATAAGTCTTTGACATTTCCCCTATATGATTTATCTTTGGTATCTATTTCTACTTCAAATCCTATTAATTTTAAATAATCTGCTTTGGTTTTTATTAGTGACATTTTGCCTATTAAGATTATTTATCTTCTTTGTAGCCTAGTTCTTCCATAGCACAATCAAATATTTTAGATGCACTTATTTGATTAGCCTTCAAAAATTCTAAACCTTTTGGTGTAACTCTTACACTTAATACAACAGTTTTCCTTTCTGATTTAGGTGTATTTTTTATATCCTTTAAATTCATTTTCGATTACCTCCTATAATACTATTGGTAATACACACTACTATATAAAACTTTCTATTTCATATATTTCATAAAGAATTATCTTAGATAAATTGTATTGGTTTAACCTTTTGTTTTTTGTTTGATTTAGGAGTTGATATGAAACTTACTTGTTGTGCTTGTGTTACTATTGCACTTTGTAATTGTTGTTTTTTGATAAAAGTTATTTTTTGTTGTAACAATCCTGCTCTCCTCAAACGTGCAGCTTCATAAGGAATCCCTGCAACTTCAACAGGATGATCTATTGCATAAGCAGATTCTTCAACCAGAACATCAGGTTTCTTTTTACTTGCCCTGAATTTATGCTTTAAAGTTCTCCATTTGTTTATCAAATCCTGCCTTCTTCTTTTTATTTTCTGCTTTGCTTCCTCTACAAAGAATGAACGGTTAGTAAAGGTATCTACTCTTGAAGCACCCAATCCTAAAGCTGCCTCTCTTGATAATGGTTCTACATTTGCTTTGGTATATCCCCTTGATTTATATGAGCCTTTTCCTTTTTTTAGCTGTTTTCTTTTGACATAGACGTTATAACCTTCTTCACCAAAACCAATAGATTTAATCAATTTAACTTTTTCTTCCCCTGGTGTTTTGAATAAAAATTGTAATCCTAATGGTGATGGTACTTTCTCTATTAGTTGTTCTCTTTGTACTTGTTCTAATGCCTGTTCTACTGCACTAGCTTGTGCCTCTGCTTGAGCTTGAACTTGTGCTTCTGTTAAAGCACTAACTTGTATGCTTTCTAATCCTGAAATAGAAACTTCCCCCGTAGCTTGTCTTTGAGCCTGTGCCTGTCTTTGAGCCTGTGCTATTTTTTGTGCTTGTGCAACATCAACAACAGAAACAGGTCTTACTCCTACTCTTCTTGCTGGTATAATTCCTAAAACAAATGCTAATTTTCCTCGTTGTACTGATTCTGTTCCAACTAATTTACCTAAAGTAACTCTCTGCCTTTGAGCCTGTGATTGTGCTAGGGCTTGTTGTTGTGCTGTTGTCAATGTTTTTCTTTCTAGTTTTGATATTGCTTTTAACTCTTGTTTTGATACTACCTTTACTTTTGGTGGTTTTAAAATTAAAACTAAGCCTTCTTCTGTTACAACTTTCTCTAGTGGTCTTGGCTTTACTATTTCTCTAGGTTTGGGTGGTTTAACTTTTACTCTTGGCTTGACTATTTGAAAAGTAGGAATAGGCAATCTCTCAATATCAAAAAATAATTCTCTTGGTTTTTTAGGTAATTTTCCTATAGCTCTTAAAAATTCTTCTCTTGTCCTTACTTCACCAGTCAATCTTTTTCTTACTTCTCTCCTTATTGATGGCCTTACTTCACTTATTGATATTCTTCCTTCTAAGACATCTTCTATTGTTTGTTCTCTTGCTCTTTGTACTGCTTCTTTGGCTCTTACTTTTGCTACTGCTGGTGGTTCATACAAAGGAACTACTGGTGCAAATACTCCTGCTGGTGTTATATCTAAAGGTTTGATGCCTCTTCTTTCTAATGCTATCTCTCTTATTCTTTTTGCTGCTTCTTTTCTTATAGAAGGAGATACATCTTTTATATCTATCACTCCGCTTAAAACATCTTGTATTGTTTGTTCTCTAGCTCTTGCTATAATTTCTCTTTCTCTTACGCTTATTAATTCTCTTGCTGAAACTACTGTTGGTGGAATTACAAATGTTGGTGTTGGTGGGATTATTCCTCTTAGTACTAATGCTGTTGGAGTTATTGGTACTATCTCAGTTGGTGTTGGTGGTGTAACTACTCCTCCCCCTCTTGTCAATATAAAAGCTCGTTTTCCACTTGGTGTTAAGAATCCTACCTCGAACTTTGATTTGATGAATGTTGTCTTTACCCCCCTTACATCTACTGTTTTGATACTTGCAACTGGCATTCCTCTTAATACCATTCCTGCTGCTACTGGTACTGCAACTATGGCTGCTGTTATGTAAGTGGAAGGTTTTTTATAAACTTCTAATGCTTCTTTTGGTGCTGTTTTTAAAAGTTCTTTTCTTACTCCTTCTCTTAGTTCTGGTATAGTTATAGCTTCTCCTGTAAGCATTAATTTTTCAAAAGTTGATACGATAAAACCACCTAATGCGATAGGATAACTCATAAGTGTGGTAAGAACTTCTCTACCAATTTCTGTTTTACCAATAAAAGGAAATCTTGCTGCTAATGCTTCAATTCTTTTAAAACCTTCAGAAGCATAAAATGATCTTTCTCTTTCTGTTAATTCTTTAGCTCTTCTTTCAAAATCTGCGATTCTTTTTTCTTCTGGAGTTATCTCCCTCCTAACTTCTGGTTCTATAAATGGCCTTACTTCAACTTCTCTTCTTTCTCTTATTTCTCTTGATACCCTTTCTAATTCTTTTATATCTACTTCTGCTGTTACTGGAACTTCTGCTATTGCTTGTGGGGATATTACTGTTTTTCTTCCTGCTTCTGTTATTATTATTGCTCCACCTTTGAATGATACATCTTTCCCTTGCTTTACTAATGTTCTTACTGACCTTTGTTGTGATTCTGTTAATGCTGCGAATTGTCTTTGTTTTTCTAAGGTTTCTAAAATTCTTTGCTGTCTTTCTTCTTCTCTTTTAAGACCTACGTCTGCTGCTTCTGCTTCTAAGATTCTTGTTACAAACTCTGTTGTCTTTTCTCCTTCTTCTCTTTCTATACCTGCTCTCTTTGCCCTCATCTCTCTTTCAGATACTTTTTCTTCCACTCTTCTTCTTGAGGCTTCTATTGTAGGATCGTGTATTGAAACTAATTCAACATCTCCAAACTCTTCCCTGAATCTTGATGATCCTAACTCTCCTGTTGCTGTGTCTATTACTCTATAACCTGTAACTCTAGGTTTTTTAGAAGGCTGGACAAATACTAATTTCTCACCTGGTCTTTCTTTTTGAATCCTTTTAATCTCCTCTAATCTTTCTACTGCTGTTACCATTATTCTTCCCCATTACAATAAAGCAGAACCTCTACTTACAAACCATATCTTTGTTGTATCTCCTCCATTGTAACTTGTTCCCACTATCCTATATCCTTTTTCTCTTAGTTTTCTTATTGCTATTCCCTTTAGTTTTGTCTTGACTGTCAATTCTCTTTCTGTTGCTCCGCAAATTGCCCTATGTGATCTTGCTACCAGTTCTTTTGCAGTTACCATTTAAACATACCTTTTGCCATCCCAGCTGCATGACCAAAAAGTCCAACTCCAACCATGCTTTGTGTTGCTCCGCCTATCCCTGCAAGACTTCCTGTCATACTACTGCCTATACCACCAATGGCTGCACCTGCCAATGGTACTGCTGCAACCAATCCAATCATTCCTTTTATCAAACTCATTTTAACCATCCCCCCAATCTATTTTATCTTTTTTTACAACAACATCTTCCATATGCCTATCAAACTCTTCATCAAATTGTTTTCTACCTTCTGATTGTTTTATATCCAAACTCATTTTGAATTACCTCCTTGTTTTATTTAACAACAATCTCCGCCCATATTAATCGCCTCCTTTTCTTCTTGATTTATTTCTTTTTCTTTTTCTTTCATATCTAAGTCTATTCTGTTCTTTAGTAAACTTAGGATTTTTCTTCTTGAGTTTTTTCAAATATGCATCTCCCATTCTAAATGTTAGGCCACTTCCCTCTGCTTGTTGGTAATATCCAATCCCACATTTTAAATCAATCCCCCTTTTCTTAGGAAAGATGGCTTTATTTCTTCATCTCTCCTCTTAACAAGAACATTAGGAATCTTATCTTCTATTCTTGCCAATACATTTACTGGTCTTTTTTGTTTTGATATTATTGCCTGGAGCAATCTTCTTCTTCCTATCTCTGCCTGTATTGCTTTTTTTAATTCTAATTTTTTCTTCTTTTTGGCTTTTTTTAATTTTCCTTTCAAGAATTTTCTTATTATCTTTGGTGATTTTTTTGATATTTTCTTTATAGTTTTTATCTGTTTTTTTAGAGATTCTTTTCTTGCTTCTATTTTTCTCTGCCTTAAATCTTCCTTGCCTATCTCTGTATCATAATAACCCATCTCTTTTTCATATTCAGAACTTTTTAGCATATCTTCAGTTGGCATTTTAATCTTTCCTCTTTCTAAAAAAGGATTTAACTGTATCATTAAAAGTTACATTCTTTGGTTTTTTCATCTTTGACATTAAATCAATTTTCTTTAGAAGTAATAATCTATATGTTTCTTTGTCTAATTGAATACTTTTAACCATTTGTATCACCTTTATAATTTATAAATCTATAGAATTAACTAATTAGATAATATTTAAGTACTCATTAAATCAATCAAACCAATCAGTACCTCCTTTTGTTTTTTTTATTATCAAACCTATTAAGTCAACTCCTTTATGTTTTAAATCCTTTAATAAAACTTCCAGTTCTCTTCTATCAGTAATGCTCACTTCTTTCTGGTATATTTTTTTAAAGGAAGAATCCCTGATTATTACCTCTAATTTATCTCCATGCCTGTCAAAAGAAACATTCTTCTCTGACATCTTTATACAATCCCCCCACTAAACAATACTGCCATTATTATTATCACCACTATTATTGTCAGGATTATTGTCTTTACATTTGCTTTTCCTTTTAGCATTAAGTTTTGTTTTGCTTCTATGGCCCTTATTATAATTTTTCCAGGTACTGATAATCTTCCAAATTTAATACAGTATGCGTTCAATTCACTTGGAGATAAGGTTGATGTAGCTTTCATTTCTTCTATTCCCTCTGGGGTTAATGGTTGCAAGTCCCATTCTGGAACTATGTGTGTTGGGTATTTTCCATTCCATAACCAAGTTGAATCAACTGAACCATTGTAAATCATATCTCCTATCAATAGCATACCATCCCTTATTTCCCCTATTACTGGCTTTATGTTTCTTGTTCTCTGGAGTAACATAACCTGAACTTTGTTTTTTACAGCTAGTTTTTTTAACTGGCTTTTTACTTTGAAAGGAACTTTGAATCTCTTTTTCTTCAGTTTCTTTTCCTGTTTTTTCTTATCTGATATTATATCTATCTTTTCGTTTAGTTCCTGAAGTTGCCCTCTTATTCCTTTCTTTGATTCTTCTTTTGGTTCTTTTGGAGTTTCTTCTGGCTCTTCTTTCTCTTCTGGCTCTTCTTTCTTTTTCAAGAATGGAATTTTTACTTTAATCTCTTTCTCTTCAGTTTCTTCTATCTGTTTGAACACCTCCTCGATAACTTCTTTTTTCCATCCTATTTCTTCTACTTGTTTAATTATCTCTTCTTTAGGCATTTCTTTTTTTAGCATAGAGATTATCCTTTTTTTGAGTATTTTTCTTGCTTTATTCATTTTTATTCTACCTCTTCTGTTTTTTTAGAAAACCATTTCTTTTTCTCTGACGTTTTATCCTTTAGTTTTTTCTCGGCCTTTATCTGGGTTACAAAAAGCTGTGACCAGAATCCTTTTTTAGACATGGATGATTCTGTTAATATATTAGATAAATCATTAAAGTAATCTTCCACCAGAGTAAGCCCTTCTGCTCTGGCATACAGGGCTATAGATTTATTCCCCCTTACACTTAATCTTCCTAATCCTATCTCTGGAGCAGTCAGATTTCCTATTCTTGTAGTATCTTTTATAGTGAGTATCTTGTTGAAGAATTTAAACAGGCTTTCTTTTACTGCGGCAGATGGTGAACCATAACTTGTATCCTTATCTTCCAGTTTTTTAAGTTCTTCTTCTAGTTTTTTTATTTCTTCGTCTGTAATTTCTTCTGGCATCTTTTATTCCTCCTTCTTCCCAAAAAATCTTTTGATGTTCCCTATTAATGATTTTACTTGTTCTTTATCCATTTTAGAATATATCATGAAACCTACCCCAGATATAATTCCTAATGCCAGTAGATTGTTTAATATTCTTGATGGATCTAGTATGGTCATTTTAACTCTTTTTGATTAGTTTATATCCTAACTGCATAGCATCATTTATTATTTTCTTTTCAAATGATTCATCGCTTAATGATTCTGCTTCTTCCATTTCTTTCTTTGATTCTTCCTCTACAGGTGACTTGAATCCTGTAAGTGTTTTTTTAGGGTTTCCAAAAAGTTTCCAGAAAGGCAGGGGGATGAACACATAATTACTTCTGCTTGTTGCTATCTCAAACCTTTTTTCTTTTCTATCTATTTTTAGTTTAAGAAATTCATCCCCTGACTGGAAGATATAAATCATTTTAGCTAAGTAAAGCTTCCTTCATTTTCTCCTGTCCATTCAGGAGTTTTGCTATTGCAGCATACAAATCAAGTGTCTCTTTTTCCTTCACAAGGACTTTCTTAGGTGGCTGCTCTTCATTTGTTATCACTAATTGTACTACCCATTCTTCTTTCTTCTTTGGCTCTTCACCTTCTGGCTCTTCTTTTTTCTTTACCATTTTTTAACCTCCTACATTAATTCTTGTATTTTTTCAACACTTCCATTTATGAAAACATAAGAACCTAAGCCTATAGAGATCAATGCAAAAGCTTGTGTCATAATATTGTTTATATTTTCTATATTATAAATTGCTATATAGACACCTATACATATTATACCCAATGCTGCTAACATCCCCAAAGGATAATTTCCTAGAATAAAAGACATAACTAATAAAAAATATACCAAAACTGCACCTACAAATATAAATGCTACTGTCATTTTTTACCACTCCATTCTTCAAAGAATTCCATTGCTGGTGCTATTATTAAATAAGCCCCAACCCCCCAAATTACAACTACTATCGCATTTTTTAGAAATTCATTTGTTAAATTTGGAAAACCATAATTGAATAAGGCTATTCCTATAATCATTGCCAATATCCCGGCCATCATTACAAATATTGCCTCTTCTTTCCAATAACCTAACCCTACAAGTATGAAGAAAATTATTAAGACAACCACATAGAGGTAATATTGTTGAACTTCATCTTCTTCTATAACTATAGATCCTGTATCCCCAGTTGAATAGTTAAATGTGTATGTTCCAAATGAAGTGTAATTAAATGTTTGATTGCAGGTAAAAGGAGAATACTGCGACATTAATCTATCATCTAATAAAGTACTTCCATTATTATAAAATCTTATTCCTATTGTTGTGCAATCATTTGTATAAGGTAAAAGAACTAAACAAGGTATTTCATTTGTAAGCATTGTTCCTTTGCATTCGTCTAAAGAATAGATTAAAGGAATTAATAAAATTAAAGTTACAATTCCAGCTATGGTTATTTTTTTCATGGTAAATTTGCTATCTTATTCATTAATATTGTTGCACTCTCTGGATGGTCTCCAAAAGTGCCATGTGTTGATATCTGGACGTCTGCATCTGTAGCTATAAACTGAAATACCAACACATCACCTGCATTAAAGGCAGCTAAAAAATTATGAGATAATTCTGTTTCTGTACCTTGTTTTGTAATATCTGTTTCAAATACGGAACCTGCTATTTCAGTACCATCTGCTAAAATCAATCTCCCTGCAACATCAATAGTGGTGGGGGTTCCTGAACTGTCTTCAATATCCAAATCATAATCAACATTATAAATACCATCCTCCATAATCATAAATGTATGGTTAGTATTATCATTATAGGTATGAGATATGCCCTGCTTAATGTCTGAATCCTCCTGGCTAAATGAAATATTAGTCCATGTACTAGCTCCTAATAATGGTATGGTTGCGTTTGTATGTGAAAAGATGTATTGTGGAAGGAACACATTATCTGCTGTTATGTTTCCTGTTACATTTAGGTCTCCTACAACAACTAACTTTTGGGATGGTGCTGTTGTTCCAATGCCGACGTTGCCTGATGAGTCTAAAACCATGTGGTCTGTACCAACAGAAGAATGATAAATTGACAAATAATTACCTGCACTATTCCATTTCATACCTGCGGATTCACCACTGGATGTACCTTCACCGAGAATAA